>Ga0315549_1002620_pt1 | contig 16896 bp, 23 predicted proteins | sample SalMarSW160200MG_FD_203101 | JGI IMG/M metagenome (GOLD analysis project Ga0315549, IMG submission 203101) | Salt marsh sediment microbial communities from the Plum Island Ecosystem LTER, Massachusetts, United States - Salt Marsh Sediment SW1601-200 ... | reverse complement strand
ATAAACAGGAAAGAAATGTGTACGGGTTGGAGGGAAATCGGGAAAGTCTGGGGAAAATACTTTAATATCGCGCGCGTGTTGGCTTACATAACGTTTAGCTTTACGTTTCTTTGAACAATTACGATTATGGAGTGATTTTAAATGCCAGGTCCAGCTCCCAAAAATCCGAAGCTGAGGCAACGGAGAAATAAAGATACTTCGGCGCGGGCATTAACGGATAAGAAGCCTGTAAAAATTATACCGGAGCTGCCGAAGCGCCGGCGGAAGTGGCGCGAGGAGACTATTGCCTGGTGGCAGGATATATGGAAATCTCCGATGGCGCCGGAATTCATACAGTCCGATATCCACCAGCTTTATATGCTTGCGGATTTAATCGACCAGTACTGGCGGGAATCGGCGACGAAAAAGGGGCCGTCATCGAACCTGGCGACGGAGATACGGTTGCAGCGGCAGTGTTTCGGTCTGACGCCGATAGACCGCAGAAGGTTGCAGTGGGAAATCGAAAAGGCGGAGACCGCCAAAACCAAAGGCCAGAAACGGCGAAACCAGGGTAGAAAAGTCGAGAAATACGAAGTCGACCCGAGAACCGCCCTGGAGTCAAAGAACTGAGCTTATGAACTGGAACGGACTAGAGGTACCCAATAGCCCCTATTATCAAGATGAATGGGTAACTATATACAACGCTGATTGCAGGGAGATACTGCCTCAGTTGCCGAAGGTTGACCTGGTGCTGACTGACCCTGTTTGGCCTAACGCTGCAGCGGAAATAACAGGGCGGAGTGGGCCAGAAGAATTGATGCATGGTATGTTTGCCGTATTGCCTGACGTTAAACGACTCGCTATACATCTGGGTTGTGATTCTGACCCTAGATTTTTAACCACAGTACCGCTCAAGTATGAGTTCTTTCGAGTGTGTTGGTTAAGGTATATCCGAGCACATTATAAAGGGCGGCTTCTCTATAATTCTGATATTGCATATTTATTCGGCGTTCCACCAAAACCAGCTGCTGGACAATTTCTTATTCCTGGATATATGGAAGACACCAGCTCGGATGGCAAGCAAGCTGACCACCCATGCCCTCGTAAAAAAGGTCACGTGGAATGGTTGGTTAAATGGTGGTCTGAAAGTGGGGAGATAATCCTCGACCCCTTCCTCGGTAGCGGCACAACCGCCTACTGTGCCAAGAAGCTCAACCGCAAGTGTATCGGCATAGAGATAGAGGAAAAGTATTGTGAGATAGCCGCTAAGAGGTGTAGTCAGTCGGTAATGGTTTTATGTCCGTCTTAACGATACCGGATGATAAGGGGAAGTGGTACCCCTCGCTGGGGGGGCAGGTCTGTGACTTCATCGAGGAGAATCTGGTGTTCGGGCCCGGCGACCTGCGGGGCATGCCGGCGAAGCTCGATGATGATAAGCGGGGCCTTATCTGGCGGATGTACGAGGTATATCCCCGAAGGCACCGGGTGGCGGGGCGGCGGCGGTTCAAGAGGGTAGGGATAAGCCTGGCGAAGGGGATGGCGAAGACGGAGTTGGCGGCCTGGATAGCGATCTGCGAGCTGCATCCTGAATCGCCGGTGAGGTGTGTGGGTTTCGATAGGGATGGCAACCCCATCGGGGGGCCGGTCAACGACCCTTATATCCCGGTGGTGGCATATACGGAAGAGCAGTCCGATGAACTCCTTTACGGTACGATAAAGGTCATACTTGAAGAATGCGACCTGGGCAAAGACTTCGACATCGGTCTGGAGCGGATCATGAGGAAGCGGGGAGACGGGAAGGTGGTATCGCTTTCCTCATCTCCCAATGCCCGTGACGGCGCCAGGACGACCTTCTCCGCGATGGATGAGCCGCTGGCGCTGGATACCCACATCCCTACGCCCGACGGGTGGACGACGATGGGGGATATCCATCCCGGGGATATCGTGTTTGGAGCAGACGGCCATCCGGCGCAGGTGCGGGAAGTGGGGCCTATTCATCATAACAGGCAGTGTTACGCTATTAAATTCGGCGATGGCTCTCGAATAGTGGCGGACGCCCACCATGGGTGGCCAGTTTATGACCATAGTCCGAGCTATAAATGCGAGCGCACGGTGGCAACCGAATACCTATATGAGCACCAGTGGTCCCATAGTTCCAGATTCAGGATTGTAGAATCCGGGCCGCTGGAGCTTCCGGACAAGGAACTTCCTGTTGCGCCTTATTTGATGGGTTTATGGCTGGGGGACGGGGACGCCAGGAACGCGACAATAACCGCGGGCAAACAGGATATTGAGGAAATCGAGGCGAATATCAAGGCGCTGGGTTACCGGGTTACGCGTTGTTCGGCACGGGGCAGAGCGCCGTTGATTTATATAACGATGAATGATAGCCGCTATAGCGGATGGGGGGCTACGAAGGGCAAGCCGATTAACCACTCGGTAGTCGGAGAGTTGCGCAAGATTGGAGTGCTGGAAAACAAACATATTCCCGATGATTATCTCAGGGCTGGCACACAGCAGCGTCTGGAATTGCTACGAGGCCTTATGGATGCCGATGGGTACATAAGCCCACAGGGTGTTTGCACTTTCGTCAATACCAGTGAGTGGCTTATCGATGGCTTAATTGAGTTACTGCGCACGCTGGGTTATCGACCGCATCCAAAATGTGCCTCAATTGATAAGCGGTGGGCAAAAGAGAGTACGATTTATAAAGTGCATTTTACAGGTAAGCCGAACATGATGCCTTTCCGGCTGTATCGAAAAAGCGCCAAGATAACTGAACACAAGTGGCAATACCAATGCCGGGCAATAATTGCGGTTGAGGCGGTTGAAACAATCCCGGTCAGATGCATTTCAGTAGATAATGATGAACATCTATTCTTGGCCGGGGAGGCGATGATAGCGACCCATAATACGCACTGGTGGACATTACCGCGTTTATTAAGAGCCCACCAGACGATGGTGGCCAACCTGGCCAAGAGAAAAAAGGCCGACCCATGGAACCTTGAGATAACGACGGCGCCGGAGCCGGGGGCGGGGAGCGTCGCGGAAAGCGCCATGGAATACGCCCGGGAAGTGAAAGAGGGACGTATAAAGGATACCCGGTTCTTTTATTATCACCGTCAGGCATCGGATGAGCATCCGCTGAATGCCGTGAAAGACATCAGGGCGGCGGTGATAGAGGCCTCCGGAATGGCGGCATCATGGCGGGATATCGACGCGATTGTCGCTCTGTCTCAGGACCCTACGACCGACATGACTTTTTTCGACCGGGTGTATTGCAACCGGCTGGTGAAGGCTTCACAGAAAGCCTTTGATATCGAAGAGTGGAAGCCGCTGGCCAAGAAAAACTACCGGGTAAAAGACAGGGCACTGATTACGCTGGGGTTTGACGGCGCCATGTTCCACGATTCGGTGGGTCTGGTGGGGACGGAAATCGAGACGGGATACCAGTTCGTCCTGGGACTCTGGGAATGCCCTTACGGGAAGAAGGACTGGCAGGCGCCGGTGGAGGAAATTGAAGAGGCGGTGGTAGCCGCTTTCGAGAATTACGATGTCTGGCGGCTCTACGCGGACCCTCAATACTGGCTTTCCTATACCGCGCAGTGGGCGGGTCTATACGGCAAGGAGAGGGTCGTCGAATGGTACACGAACCGGTACAACCAGATGTGCTATGCGATAGAGGCCTTCGGCACGGCGATAAAGAGCCAGGAATTGAGTCATGAAAACCACAAGGGGCTGGAGAGGCATATCGGGAATGCTTTTAAGCAGGAGCTTAATAAGCGGGACGAGCAGGGGAAGCGCCTGTGGGTGATACATAAGGAGCGGGGAGACAGTGCCAATAAAATTGACCTGGCCATGGCGGCGATACTGAGCTGGAAGGCGAGGCTGGACGCGGTGGCGCTGAATGTGAATAAGCGCAGCGTATATGACGAACGGGGACCATTAAGCTATAAAATATAATCTTCGGATAGGGAGACTCAGATGGCGAATCCCATAACGAAATTTTTAAATAATTTCAGGAAGAGCCTGGCGATAACATTTTATAATGGCGCCAGATTAATGGGCGGAAGCTACCGCGGTGATTTTAAAACATTCTTTACCGAATTAAGTTACAGTGACAGCGATGCGGGGATACCGGTGACCAGAGATAAGGCGCTTAATTACACGGCATTCTGGTCGTGCGTGACATTGCTGGCGGGGACGCTGGCATCGCTTTCCTGCTTTTTATACCTTCGGAGGGGGCAGCGGGGAAGAGAGAAGGCGGTGGAGCACTCGCTATATCACAGATTACATAGCGAGCCGAACCCGGAGATGGACAGCTTTTCCTATTTTGAGACTTTGATGTACCACCTGATAGCATCCAACGGCAATGCCTATTCATTTATAGACTGGGACGAGGACCGAACGACAATCAAGGCATTATGGCCGATGAATCCGGATAAAGTAACCAAAGCCCGGAGTGAGAACCGCGAGATTGTGTATCAATACCAGGCAGAAAACGGCCAGATTACGTTGCCTGCATACAGGGTCTGGCATATACCCGGGTTTGGTTATGATGGGATGATGGGCTATACACCGCTGACCTATGCCAGGAATCAGATAGGACTGGGAATAGCCGCCGAGAAAATGGGCTCTAAGCTATTCGCCAATGGGCTGACCTTCGGGGGCTTCCTGGAACACCCCAATCAAATGTCAGATATAGCTCTTCAGCATTGGGAAAAGCAATTAAAAGAAAAACATGAAGGCGTCGATAAGGCGCACCGATTACTCATCCTCGAAGAGGGGATGAAGTACAGCAAGAATCATATCTCTCCCCAAGACGCGCAGATGCTGGAAGCGAGGAAATTCCAGCGGAACGAGATGGCGTCCTTCTTTCATATTCCGCCGCACATGATAGGCGACCTGGAGAGGGCAACGTTCTCAAACATCGAGGAGCAATCGCTGGAGTTCGTCGTCTATACGATGCGGCCCTGGCTGGTGCGCTGGGAGAGGTCGATGAACCGGCAGCTGCTCTTGCCGGATGAGAAGCAGAATTATTATGTCGAATTCCTCGTAGACAGCCTGCTGCGGGGGAATATCGAGAGTCGGTACCGGGCGTACGCGATAGGGCGGAACTGGGGATGGCTGACGCCTAACAGGATATGCGAGTTTGAGAATCTTGAGCCGATACCTCCGGAGGATGGTGGGGATACTTTTCTTTCACCGCAGAATATGATGCCCGCGGATGAGTTCAACAACTCAATGCTGAAGCCCCCCGCCTCCATAGATAAACAATAAATCAATATTTCAGGAGGAGATGATGCTTTACGACCAGCAAGGGAATGAAATTAAACCACCGATGCCGCCGATGGGCCCGGATGAATTTATAGAAAAAGGCTTTCCCTCGATAGCATGGGGCGGGCTAACGTGGTGGCAGAGAATCATGGTCGTGTTGTCTTTGACTCTATACTGCCCTGATATGACCGAGTAAACAATATTTAGCGTGAAATAATTGCCCTCTTCGGAGGGCTTTTTTATTGGGGGGAGAAATGCCAATACCTAAGCCTGGAGAAGATGAAACGGAAGAAGAGTTTATCAGCCGTTGCATGAGTGATGAATTGATGAACGAGGAATACCCCGACGAAGACGTGCGCGCCGGGGTCTGCTATACGCAATGGGAAAATCGAGATAAGGGAGGTCCCAAGATGGAATTAGAACGAAAGTCATTTACCGGTATCGAACTCAAAGCCGATAAGCCGGGGGCATTTATCGCCCGGATTGCCACGCTGAAGGTCATCGATAAGGACGGCGATGTCACTCTGCCCGGCGCATTCCCGGAGGGGAAGACGATACTTATCTCTGCCTATATGCACGGGAGCTGGATGGGCGAGCTGCCGGTGGGGAAGGGTGTAATCCATGAGCAGGGTGAAGAGGTACTGGTGGAGGGGGATTTCAACCTCAACTCCGATACAGGCAAAGAGCATTACGAGACGATTAAATTCGCGCCGGACCTGCAGGAATGGAGCTACGGATTCAAGATAATCGACGCCGAAGAGGATACGGAATACGAAGGCAACCATGTCAACCGCATCTTGAAGAAACTCGATGTGTTCGAGGCGTCGCCGGTATTGCGCGGCGCCGGCATGAACACGGCCACGCTGGCCATAAAAAACGATAATAAAGAGGGCTTGACCTTTACAGTCCAGGCGGAAGCGGCGCTTGCTGCCGTAAACGACCTGGTGGCCCGCGCGAAGTCGCTTGCTGACTTGAGGCGGAAGGAAGGTCGGGACCTTTCCAAAAACAGCAGGGAAGAAATCTCCAGGCTGCATGACGGGCTTGGGGAAATCGAGGTCGAAATAAAAACCCTGCTCGAAAAACCCGAAGATGCTCTAAGTGAAAGCATCAGGACCGAGCTCAAGAGGGCTTTCATAACAATCAAATACATATATGGAGGAAATTAACATGAGTACGAAACTCAAAACAAAGCATACAACCTTGAAGGACCTGCGCGGCAGGCAGGAAGAAATCGGGAAAACAATCACCCAGGTATTCGAGGAAGCCGGCGACGAGAAAGACATGGATTTCTCCAGGGTTAAGGTCCTGGGAGAAGGCGATACCGCCGCGAAGCTGGCAGAGCTCAAAAAGCTCAACGATGAGTCCGGCGATATCCATGACGACATCAAGGCGCTGGAAGAGGCCGAGGACATAATCCGGAAAGCGCGGCAGGCAGCCGATGAGGCAGCCGGATTCACCGGGGAAGTCCCGAGGGAAGACCCGGGCAAAGCCGCTGCCCCCGCCAAATCAATCGGCGAGCAGTTCATGGAGAAGGCGCTGAACAAGAAAGGCGCCCGCGGAGAATTAGACGTCGACCTGAAGAGCATCGTGCAGACGGGCGCCGGCTGGGCGCCGGAGTCGATGCGGCTGCCGAGGGTCGAGCTTTACCCGCTGCGGGCGCTGCGCGTGGCCGACGCCTTCCCGACCTATCCGACCGGCGTATCGGATATCAAGTACATGGAGGAAACGACCCATACCGATAACGCCGCGGAAATCGCGGAAGAGACCAATGCCGCCAGCCCGACGGCTTACGGCGAAGCGGCTATCGCTATGACCGAGCGTTCCGTACCGGTGGAGAAAATCGCCGTCTGGATACCGGTCACCGAGGAGCAGCTCGAGGACGTTGAAGGAATCGGCGCATTTATCGAGAGTCGCCTGACCTACATGGCCAGGAACCGCCTGGACGGGCAGCTGGTAGCCGGCAGCGGCTCGACGCCCAGTCTCCGGGGAGTGCTTCATGCCAGCGGCATCCAGACGCAGGCGAAGAGCACCGACCCGACCCCCGACGCATTCTTCAAAGCCATGACCAAGATAAGGGGCACCACGGCCGGCACCGGTTTCGCCGAGCCTTCCCATTCCCTTATCCACCCGAGCGACTGGCAGGATATACGGCTGCTCCGCACAGCGGACGGGATATACATCTTCGGCAGCCCGATGGATCCCGGGCCGGAGAGGCTCTGGGGCGTACCGGTCATCGTGACATCCGCCGAGACGCAAAATACCGGCGTCGTGGGCGACTTCACGAACTATGCCGCGCTCTTCGTTAAGAGGGGGCTGGCGATAGAGACTACCACCAGTCACGGCGAACTGTTCGCTTCCGGCGTGGTAGCCATCAAGGCCACGATGCGCTGCGCGGCAGTCTACTTCCGCGGCACGGCATTCTGTCAGGTAACCGGCATCTAAACCGGAGAGGAAAGAAAATCTTAGGGGCGGCTTGACAGCCGCCCCTTCTTAATCGGGAGGAATAATATCATGGGAAAAATCAGTGGCGGAACAATAATCGAAGGTTCCATACCGGTCGGCGCTATCACCGCGACGGGTAATATCGGGCCATACCTCATCGAGCTTGTAACTGCTACCGGCGGCGCCATCACCCGGACACTCCCGGCGGTCGCCAGCAGCAAATACCACGAGTTCACCATCATCAAGGTCGATTCCAGCGCGAATGCCGTGACTATCGAGGGTAACGGCGCGGAGACGATAAACGGGGCCGCGAACATCGAGCTTTCCGCGCAATACGAGAGCGTGAAAGTCGCCTGCGATGGCACCAGCTGGTATATCGTTTAATGACCGGGAATAAATATTTCAGGAGGGAAAAAATGAAAAAATACCTGACGACAATCATACTGCTGATAACCCTGTTGGTATCCGCGGTCTTCGTCTTTTCCAGCTGCGAAACAGAGCCAGTCTTACCTCCGGCGCCCGTGCCTTCCGGGGAGCCGGCTATTACGCCGGCCATTACGCCGCCGGGGGCTTATCCCAGCTCAATGATACCGACAGCCAACAACAGCTTCGATATCGGTAAGGCTACGAAGCAATGGCGCCACTTTTATCTTTACGGGAATATCTTTACCAGTGACGGCTCCGGCAATCTGACTCTACCGACTTCAACTACGACCCTCGTTGGCACTGATACCACAGACACGCTCACGAATAAGTCGTTGACGAGTCCGACGATAACCGGAACGGTCTCTGGCAATGCGACTTATACAAATCCAACGATATCAACCATTTCCAACAATGGCACACTCACTTTGCCGGCGGATACTTCCGATACAATGGTGGGCAGAGCTACTACCGATACCCTCACCAACAAGACACTGACATCACCGACAATAGGGGGCACTTCGGTGGTATCCAACCGCGCGCTTCCGGAGTCAGTTCTAATTTGTCTAGCGGGAGCGTTGTCGTTACTCATGGTATGGCTGGAACTCCCACCCGGATATTTCTGACATACTCGGTTACTCCCACATATACCCAGGGTACTGCCTTATATCCATCTTCAATCAATGCGACAGCCTTTACTATCAACACGGCAAATACCTCTGTAGTAGCTGCGGTGTACTGGTTGGCTCTTATCGCCGATGAATAGATTAGCCCCGCCCCCGGGCAAGGCGGGGCATCATCCTCCTTTGCGACAGTGGGCGGGATATAACCCGCCCCACTGTCTCTTGAGTTATATATATCAGGAGAAGAAAGATGGAACATAAATGCAAATATTTCACCAGGAATCAAGAGGGACGCCTTGTCTGCGTTCAGTGCGGCGAGCCGTCGCCGCGGGAAACCGGGATGGAGGATAAAAACACGGCGCCGGCAGAGAACAAAATCGATGAGCGGCGCGAAACGAAGCAGATATGGCCACCCGAGGCAAAACGGCAGAAGAAGGTCATGAAGAAAACCGGCAGGAGGAGGTAAGATATGGCGAACGCACTTTACGATAAAGGAAGAGAGCACTTTCTGGACGGAAGTCTGGACTGGGACACGCAGGATATCAGGTTCGTCTTCACCGACCACGGCGAAGATACGCCGGTAGTGGCGACCGATGAAGACCTGGACGACATCGATGACGGCAGTGCCACTATCGCTACCAGCGACGCGCTGGCGTCGAAGACGGTCGCCGCCGGAGTCGCCGACGCTGCCGATTCAACCGTCAGCACGGTCAGCGGAGCCGAGTTCGAGAGCATCAATATCTACTATCACACCGGCACCGCCGGCACATCGTTGCTGATAGCCTACATCGACACCGCCACCGGGTTGCCCTGCACCCCCAATGGCGGGGATATAACCGTCCAGTGGGACTCCGGCGCCAACAAGATATTCAAGCTGTAAAGGAGCGAGATGGTAGAGATTCTAAAATCGAAGCTGTCCGAGATGACGGTCAGCCGTGACGGGCTGGACGTGGTGCTGGTGAAGAACGGGCAGCGGGTATGCGAGCTGCCCTGGGATGCGGCGCTGGTGCTGGCCAGAGCTATCACCATACAGGCGCGGCGCATCGAGGAGTGGGTCAAGGCGGAGCGGGTATCTCTTGACCAGGCTTTCATCCTGCGCCAGGGGCTGCCATTCGGGTTGACCAGCAACCCGATGATCATCCAAGAGGCATACAAAGAAGCCGCCCACAACACCGAATTAAGGAAACGCATCCCGCATGTCGACGAAGGCATCCGGAGCCGGGAGGCACTGGGGACGCCGTCACTGATAAAGCATAGACCCAAGAAGGAGGCTGGAGATGGATTACAGCAAAAAAAGTAATGAGCAGCTGTTGGAGGAGAGCCATGAATTGAATGAAAAGCGGATGGCTCTCAAAGCCGAGATGAAGACTATCGCCGAAGAGCTTGACCGCCGGGCGGCGCAGAAGAAGCTGGATACCATGAATGATGCCGAGAAGGACCACCTGCGCCAGGTCCTCGGCACGGGAGGTATCGAATCCGCCGAAACCATCGGCGAACCAGGAACGTAAAGAAATAAAAGGTAAAGTAAAATATCCGATGAATGAGATATTAAATCTCCGACAAGAGAATAGCAAGACCTTTTCAACGGATAAGGGGCGACAATTAGTTGTCTCTATGGGTGCTGTCCACTACAAGGATAACTACTCCGATGCCAAAGAGCCGTGGAAGGATATTGACCTCACTTGGGAAGGCAACAAGATAACCAAAGCACCCTACGAACTTACGCTTGATGGTCTTAGGGCTACTATCAGAAACAAGAAGACGGGTGAAATAGTTACCATTGAATTATCAAATATCGGATTGGTGGAAGCTAAGCCTCTTCCCTGGACATTTTCAAGGGGTATTGCTGGAATAAAAGATTTCGCTAAAGATACCGACCTTGAAATTGTAGCTGAAAATAGTAGAGTTAGATTTACTCGTATTCTCAAATCCGCTAAAGCACCAACGGATGCCCAATTCAGGGTTACAGATGCGTTTGTAGGCTTTCGGAATTCCGAGGATACAACACCCTTTAGAGTTCGTGCTTGTGATGAAGAAGGCGAGTTACAAGTTGAGACCAGTTTAGTAAATGAGAAACTCACTGAGGAGTTGATACCTGAAAACCAGAATCGCCCCATTAAGTACCCTGTCAGGATAGACCCCACATGGCAGGTTGGGGAAAGCACGGATGACTGTTATAGGAGTCTTGCACCTACTGGTTGGGATGTAGGTGGAGCGCAAATAAATGTTCTTGCTGGAGCCGAGCTTGATGCATCTACTTATCAGTTTGGCTGTGGCATGAGATTTACTAACGTTACTATTCCGCAAGGGGCAACCATCACCAATGCCTGTTTGACTTTCAGGTGTAGCGTTGCCAAATCTGGCGATACTTGCAATACTAGGATTAGTGCTGAGGATGTAGATGATGCTGTAACCTTTGCTGACGACAAGGATGTTTTTGATGCTCGATGGGCTGCTAGAACTACAGCTAGAGTGGATTGGGATGCTATAGCAGGTTGGACAAAAGATGTAGATTATAACAGTCCTGAATGTAAGACAATAGAGCAAGAGCTTATTGACAGACCAACTTGGGCTTCTGGCAATGACCAGGTTTGGTTCTGGGAAGATTTTGAGGACAGGAGCACTCATGCTTCAGGTGCTCGCAGACTTGCCTATTCCTACGATGGCTCTACTACCTATTGCCCACAACTGGTGATTACTTATGCACTTCCCATAACCATCAGCAGTGCCGGTGCCATCGCTTCTGCCGAGGCGCTGGGTAGCCCGCAGGCGAATCTACGGCTGGCATTGACCGGCATCGAGAGCGGGGAGGCAATCGGCACGGTTCTGGTGATACCGGAGCAGTTTATCAGTCCTGACGGCATAGCTTCACTGGAGGCGCTAGGCACGGTTCTGGTGATACCGGAGCAGTTTATCAGTCCTGACGGCATAGCTTCACTGGAGGCAATCGGGGCTCTCATTCTGGCGAAGCAGGCCGTGATGCTGCTCAGTATCTACTGGCCGAGCCGGGACATCTCGGTGATGTGGCATGACCGCGATATCAAGGTGGTATTTAGAAATGAGCAATGATACTGAAACCATAGAGGTAAAAAAGGGAACTTACGGATACCGTTTAAGTTTCACCCTTTACGATGCCGATGGGGATGCCCGGGGATGCTCGGGCTATACCGCCGACCTGCGTTACTGGGCGCCAGGGGCTGCGGAGGCGGCATCTAAAGACCTGGAATGGACTGATGAAACCGCCGGTACCTGCTATTACAGCGTGCAGAATGGGGACTTCGATATCGCTGGTGAGTATCTCTACGAGATAGAACTGGAGAAAGACGGTACCAAAGACCCTGCCAAGACAGGACGGATAATCGTGATAGACCGGCCAACGGCTGACGCTTCATAAGGAGAAAGGTATGGCTATTAAAATAGCAACGGCGCCAAGCGTGGAAATATTAACCGTAACGGAAGTCAAATCACAACTGAAGCTGGACGACGACGACCACAGCGAGGACGCCCTGCTCAACGGACTCATTAAAGCCGCGCGGCAGCATGCCGAAGACGTCCTCACCTGGCGGGCCTTCATCACGCAGACATGGGAACTCTGGCTCGACAGATGGCCGGATAAAGATTACATAGAGCTACCGCGCCCTCCGCTCCAGTCCGTCACCAGCATCGAGTATTACGGTACTGATGATGCCGAGGCGCCCTTCTCATCGGATGATTACTTCGTGGACGTCAAGAGCGAGCCGGGGCGGGTGCACCTGAATTATGGAAAAAGCTGGCCCAGCGCCACGCTGCGCCCCGCCAACGGCATCTGCGTCACCTTTGTCGCCGGCTATGGCGATAGCGCCTCCGATGTCCCCGAGGACTTCCGCCGGGGGCTCCAGTTAATTATCGGCCACCTCTACGAACACCGCGAGGAATGCGTTATCGGCATCGCCGTCACGGAGATACCCCTTGGCGCCAAGGCGCTGCTGGGGGGAAAGAAGGCCTACTGATGCGCGCCGGCGAACTGAGAAACAGGCTCACCCTCCAGAAACCGACTTACAGCCGTAGCGGCATCAATCCGGAGCCTACCTGGGGGGACGTGGCCACGGTCTGGGGAGGCTTCCTGTCGCAGTCGGGGCGTCTCGTCTACGAGGCCAGGCAGAATGACAGCCAGGTGCAGGGGATTGCCCGCATCCGGTACCGCTCCGATATCTGCGCCGAATGGCGGCTCAAGTACGGCTCCAGGATACTGACCATCCTGTCCATCGTCAATGTCAAAGAGCAGGACCGCGAGCTGCTCATCCATTATAGAGAAAACCTGGACTGAATTAAATATTTAGCATGAAATAATAAAGCCCTCTCCGGAGGGTCTTTTCTATTTGGAGGCAAATGAAACCCTCAATCTATATCCCCCAGAAATACCTCGACCAGCTGGAGAAGAACTCCAACAAGCTCCTCAAGGAAATCGGCAAGAAAAAGTTCGGGCTCTTGCAGAAACAGGCGCGGCTGATACGCGACCGCATCAGAGCCCGGGCGCCCAGAGGCGAAACCGGCCTTCTCAAGAAAGCCTGCTATGCCAGGGCATATCCGGAGACGACGACCCGCCCCGCGGTAGCCTTCGCCGGCATAAGGCCCAGGAGGGCGCCCCACGCCCACCTGGTTGAGTTCGGTCATGCCGGCCCGCACCCGGCTCCGCCGCACCCCTTCTTCCGCCCGGCTGTGGACGGCTGCAGGGAAGAGGTCATGAGGAATATTCAGACCGGTCTCAAAAAGACCGTTAAGGGGGCGGTATAGATGCTCATCGAAGAAGCCCTGATGACGTATCTCCTGGCGCAGAGCGGCGTTACCGATTATGTCGGTCAGCGGATCTACTTCGCCAGGGCGCGCCAGGGAACATCAAAGCCCTACATCGTCATCAGCAAGATAGACAGCCCCCGCCCCGGTTCCCACGAGACCAGCGACCATCTCGCCCACCCCCGCTTCCAGCTCTCCGTCTTCTCGGCGACTTATGGCGAAGCCAAGAACATCGTCGAGGCCCTGCGCTCGGCATTGCAGGGCTATTCCGGGACGATGGGAGGCGAAGGCGGTGTCACGGTGGGAGCCGTCTTTTGCGACGACGAGACCGACCTTGACCCGGGCCAGTCCGGACCTTACGGCATCGCCGCCGACTATATCATCTGGTACCAGGAATAAGGAGGAATCATGCCTGTATGCCCGATATGCAAAGGCGCCGGGAAAATCGAGAAGCCGGTGAACATGCAGGAGAAAGCGCTCTTCGACTGAGAGGAGTGCGAAGGCACCGGTCTGGTGCCCGGCGACACTGGCGAGGAAATCCTTGACCGGCTCGACAGGATTATCCGGCTATTGGAGGAGATAAAGGAAAAATGAAAAGCATCTATTACCGCCAGCCCTATCACACCACCCTTGTCCGCAGAATCAAGAAGGACATCAACGACGCCTCCATGGTGCTCCTGGATGGCAGCGCTTCAAAATTCAGGAAAGCCGGAGCTATCACCAAGCTCATCAGGCTCGTTCCCGTCATCATCAACGATATACCCGAGCCGACGGTGGAGAATGTCGGCAGCACCAACCATGACGTGCGCATTCTTGTGGGTATTTACCAGAAGTTCTTCCGGTGTCTGAAGCTCCCGTCGCGCGTCGACTTCCTCAAGGCTTTCGTCAAAATCTTCATCATCTTTATGGCTACGGATTTTTACCGTCCCTTCATCAGGTGGTGGCTCTGGGAAATAAAGAAGAGCGACCTGAAGCCGCTCGGTCCCCTTGAGCCCGACCACCATTTCTGGGACGAAACACAGGAATAAATAACGGGAGGTAAATCAAATGGCCGCAGAAACAGTTCCACAATCAGGATTCGGCACCCAGATAACCTGGAACGGGCATGATATCGGCTACCTGCTCGATGCCAGTTACTCGGGCATCAGCGCGGAAACCATCGAGGACAGCAGCCATGAATCAGCCTGGAAAACGTATCTTGTCGGGATGCTCGACGGCGGCGAGGTAAACATCCCCATCCGCTATATCACGGGGGACACCACCGGGCAATCAATCATCTGGGACGACAGCAAGACTAAGACGGAGCGTGAGGTTATTATCACCTTCCCGGACGCGACCACGATGACCTTCGACGCCATCTGTACCAAGTTCGGCGATATCACCATGCCTTATGATGGTGTGATGGACGCCGTTATCGTCCTGAAGGTCACCGGCGAGCCGACATTCTCCGGGGAATAGTTGAGAAAAAGGAAGAATAAATAACGGGAGGTAAATCAAATGGCCGCAGAAACAGTTCCACAATCAGGATTCGGCACCCAGATAAGCTGGGCCGGGCATGATATCGGCTATTTGCTCGATGTCGGTTACTCGGGCATCAGCGCGGAGACCATCGAAGATAGCAGCCACGAATCGGCCTGGAAGACATTTCTTGCCGGCATGCTCGACGGCGGCGAGGTGAACATCCCCATCCGCTATATCACGGGGGACGCCACCGGACAGAAACAAACCTGGGCCGAAATCAAACTCCAAACGGAAGAGGAGGTTATCATCACCTTCCCGGACGCCACCACGATGACCTTCAATGCCATCATCACCAAGTTCGGCGATATCACCATGCCTTATGAGGGTGTGATGGACGCCGTCATCGTCCTGAAGGTCACCGGCGAACCGACCTTCTCGGAAGAATAACAGCTGACATAAAGGAGGAAAGATGGAAACGAAGACCAATCCGTCTGTAGAAATTGAAATCGGGGGAAAGCTCCGGCACCTCCTGCTCGACCTCAATGCCATGGCCACCTTCGAGGAGATTGTCGGCAAGAGCTTCTTCGACCTCTCCGAAACTGAGCACATGGGTGCCAGGGAGCTCCGCGCCTTTCTCTATGTCTGCCTGCTCCACGAAGACGATAGTCTGACGCTCGAGCAGGTCGGCTCCTGGATAACCATGGAGAGCATGGGCGGAATCGCGAAGAGGCTTACCCGGGCATTAAAGGCGGCCATGCCAGATAGCAGGGAGGGCAAAGATAACGCCCCTTTACCAAAAAAGAGCCGCCGTCGTGGCTGAGCCTGTGGTCCTTCGGGCGCTATAACCTGGGCCTTACCGATGATGAATTCTGGCGCCTGACGCTTGTTCAGTTCATGGCGTTGGTTGAGCGTTATGAAGCGCAGCAGGAGAGGTCTGACTATTATAATTCCCAAATCTGCGCTCTGCTGGCCGAACATATCCGCGACCGCAAGAAACGCCGGGAGCCATTCACGCCCCGGGACTTCATGCCGCGGAAGGAACCTCAACAGGCGAAATCCCCGGAGCAAATCAAAGCCCTTTTCAGGTTAATCGGCGGCGGGAAAAAGAAAACGGAGAAGAAAGATGGCAAATGAGCTGGCAAAATTATTCGTGACACTGGGGCTGGACGACAGAGAACTCCAGAAGAACCTCAAACAGATTCAGAAGAAGATGGGGGCCTGGGGGAAAAATATGGCCATCGCCGGCGGCGCCATGGTTGCCGGGGTTGCCGCCGTCAGTACCGCCTCGCTGAAGATGGCGGCGGACTACGACTCCGCCATGCGCGAGGTCAACACGATGATGCAGCTCGGCGAAGCTGAATTCAAGGACTTCTCCGGCTCGGTCAGGGAGATGGCTTCCGCCATGGGCGTCGATGCCGTTGAATCCGCCAAGGCCATGTACCAGGCAATCTCGGCCGGCGTGCCGAAGGAGAACGCCGTTGACTTTCTCCGGGTCGCCACCAAGGCTGCCATCGGCGGCGTCACCGATACCGCTACTGCCGTTGATGGACTCACCACTATTCTCAACGCCTTCAAGATGCCTGTTAACGAAGCCGAGAAGGTTGCCGACCTCATGTTCACCACCGTTAAAGGCGGCAAGACCACCTTTCAGGAGCTGTCGGATGCGCTGTTCAATGTCGCCCCTATCGCCAAAGCCTCCGGTGTATCTATTGATGAAGTCACCGCCGCCCTCGCCACCATGACCAAGCAGGGCATCCCCACCAGCGTAGCCACCACACAGCTCAGGGCGGCTATACAGTCGATGACTGCCCCTACCATCAGGCAGGAGAAATATCTCAAAGAGCTCGGCCTGGAGATGAGCAAAGAACATATGGAGACCGAGGGGCTGGCGGCTGTCATGCAGGAACTGGTGGATGCC
>Ga0315549_1002618_pt1 | contig 16902 bp, 18 predicted proteins | sample SalMarSW160200MG_FD_203101 | JGI IMG/M metagenome (GOLD analysis project Ga0315549, IMG submission 203101) | Salt marsh sediment microbial communities from the Plum Island Ecosystem LTER, Massachusetts, United States - Salt Marsh Sediment SW1601-200 ... | reverse complement strand
CGACGCCTCCCTCTCCGAGGACGCGGTCGACATCCACGAGGGCGGGAACATAGCGCTCACCACCAAGATAAGGAAAGGCGACACAGAGAAGGGGTTCAGCGAGGCGGACGTGGAGGTAGAGGAGACCTACTGGAGCCCCTACCAAGACCACATGTACATCGAGACGGAGGCCGCGTACGCCGTCCCCGAGTCTGGCAAGGTGACCGTCATATGCAACGGCCAGAGCCCGTTCCTGATCAGGGAGAAGGTGGCCCACGTCCTCGGCTGGAGCCTCAACCAGGTAAGGATAATACAGGCCCTTACGGGCGGCGCCTTCGGCGGCAAGGACGATCAGGGGCCGTTAGTGTCAGCGTACGCTGCCTTCGCCGCCACGAAGCTGGGGAAACCGGTGGCTCACATCTGGGACAGGACCGAGTCCATCTCCTACAGCAACAAGCGGTTCCCCGCCAGGATCAAGTACAGGTCGGGCGCCACAGAGGAAGGTAAGGTGACCGCAGTGGAGGTGGATATCACGCTGGAGTGTGGCGCCTACGCTAACAGGGCGCCGTTCTGGCTCTGGAGGCAGACGGCCCACGCCGCTGGGCCCTACGAGGTCGACAACTGCAGCGTAGACGGGCGAGCCGTCTACACCAACAAGGTGTACGGTGGCAGTTTCAGGGGATTCGGCAACCTCGCCATCCACTTCGCCACCGAGAATCAGATGGAGCGATTGGCGTACGAACTGGGCATAGACCCCATAGAGTTCAGGCTCAGGAACGTGCTCAGGGTCGGCAGCAGGACCACCTGCGACCAGGTGCTCGACCACAGCGTCGGCATAGAGCAGTGCCTCAAGGCAGTGAGGGACGCCTCCGAGTGGAGCAGCCACAGAGAGCCTGTGTGGGAAGGTAGCAAGGTCCGGGGCTACGGCGTCGGCCTCGCGTACCACGGCATCAGCACCAGCCGCAGCACCCCTGACTGGAGTGCCGCCAGCCTCCTCCTCAACCAGGACGGCAGCTTGACCTACAGGACGGGCATCGTCGAGATAGGGCAGGGCAGCCCCTTCGGCCACGTCAAGATCGTCAGCGAGATCATCGGGGTGCCCCCCGAGAAGATACGCATCGAGCTTCCGGACACCGACAGCACCCTCAACGCCAAGCCCACCCACGGCAGCCGTGGCCTCATGCTGGGGGGCACAGCAGCCGCCAAGGCCGCCCTCAAGCTCAGAGAGAACATGGTGGCATGCGCCGCCGAGTTGTTCGAGATCCCAAGTGAAAGGATCCGGCTAGCCGACGGCAGAGCCTACGACGAGAAGGACCCCGCGACGAGCATCAACGTCACGGAGCTCGCCGAGGAGATGTACAACCGCGGATACGACCCGGGCGCCTACGGCTACTTCAAGGCGCCGAAGCGGTTCTTCGACCCCGAGACGGGGCTGGGCGTCAACTACAGCGTCTACACCTTCGCCGCCACCGTAGCTGAGGTCGAGGTGGACACCGAGACAGGGGAGACCGCCGTCCTCCGCGTGTGGCCCGCCATGGACTGCGGCAAAGCCATCGACCCGTTGATGATAGAGGGCCAGATCGAAGGCGCCATAAGCCAGGGCATGGGCTTCGCCCTCATGGAGAACATGGAGCTCAGGGACGGACTGGTAATCAATCCGGGCTTCAAGGACTATATCGTCCCGAGCAGCATGGACACGCCACAGATAGAGCCATGCATCATAGTGGAGGAGCCCTACAGGCACGGCGTCTTCGGAGCCAAGGGGGTGGGGGAGCCGGCGATAATCAGCGTCGTCCCCACCATCACGAACGCTATCCACCACGCCACAGGCCTCTGGTTCAACACCATACCGGTACGGCCGTGGACCATGCATAAGGCGCTGAAGGAGGCGGAGCCATGAGGCCGCTGCCCAAGTTCCAGTACCATGCGCCGAAGACGCTCGCGGAGGCGGTTCAGCTCATGGATACGCTTGAGAACGCCAAGCCGGTGATCGGAGGAACAGATCTTGTTCCCCTCCTCAGGGAGGCCGCGTGCAGTCCATCACACCTGGTCGACCTGAACAACGTGGCGGAGCTGAACTACGTGAAGGAGGAGGATGGCTTCATATGCGTCGGCGCCACGGCGACCCACAGCCAGGTAGCCGCCAGCGAGTTGATGCGTAATGCCCCGGCGGTCGTCGACGCTGTGTCACGGATAGGGAGCCCCCAGATAAGGAACCGGGGCAGCATAACGGGAAACCTCTGCAACGCGTCCCCCGCCGCCGACTCGGCGCCGCCCCTGCTGGTGTACGACGCCGAGGTAAAGATCGTGTCCATCGGCGACACAGTCATCATCCCACTACCGGAACTCTTCGCCGGTCCCAAGATTAACAGCCTCGAGCCCAACGAGCTAGTCACGGAGATAAGGTTCCCAGTCCCTCCAATATCGTCCTCATCTTCCTTCAAACGGATATCCCGCAGGAGGGCGTTCACGCTCTCCGTCGTGAGCGTAGCGGCCTACGTCGAGTTGGATGGCGGCGATTGCACTGAGGCTAGGGTCGCCTTCGGCTCGGTGGCCGAGACCCCTATAAGAGCTCCCGGGGTGGAGGAACGCCTCACCGGTGAAGAGATGAATAATCAAACGATATCTGAGGCCGCCGAGGCCGCGAAGCAGAGCGTCGCCCCGATCACTGATGTGCGAGGAACAGCGGAGTACAGGAGAGACATGTGCGGGGTGCTGCTTAAGAGGGCGCTGAACACAGCGATTGGGAGGTTGAGCTAACATGGAGGTCAGCTTCGAGCTTAACGGAGAGCCAGTGACCGTCACGGTCGAGCCATACGTCAGCCTCTTGGACATGCTGAGGGACGAGATGGGCGTCAAAAGCGTCAAAAAGGGCTGCGAGCAGGGCGAGTGCGGCGCCTGCACGCTACTAATAGACGGGGTCCCGGTTACCAGCTGCCTCGTCCTAGCCCCACAGGTTGAAAGTAGACACGTCACCACCATCGAGGGGCTCGAGAAGAACCCGCTGATGATAGACCTCAGAGAAGCGTTCATAGAGAACGGCGCAGTGCAGTGCGGCTTCTGCACCCCCGGGATGCTGATAAGCGCCTACGCCCTGCTGAGGGACAACCCTCACCCGAGCGAGGAAGAGGTGAAGAGGGGCATCGAGGGCAACATATGCAGATGCACTGGCTTCACAAAGATCATCGAGGCCATCCTCGACGCAGTGGAGCGTATAGCCCCTGAGTGACACCGAGATCATAGTCAAGCTCAAGGAAGAGCTGGACGCGGGCCGCCCCGCCGTCCTCTGCACCCTCGTCTACAAGGAGGGCAGCGGCCCCCGGGACCCGGGGAGCAAGATGCTGGTGACTTCCGACGGCGAGGCGCTGGGAACCATCGGGGGAGGCGGCATGGAGCGGAGGCTCATTGATGAGGCGCTGGAGGCGCTAAAGGTGGGAGAGCCTAGAAGCCTCCACTTTGCGATGGGCGTCCCTGCCCGTGAGGGCATGATATCTGTGAACAGTAAGTGCGGTGGAGAGGTGAAGATATTCATGGACGTATTGAAGCCGGAGCACCGGCTAATCATCATGGGATCAGGGCTGATAGCACAGGCCGTCGCCAGATACAGTATCGATTGTGGGTTAAACGTCACCGTCGTCGACGACGCGGACACGACCACGGCGGAAAATTTCTCCGGCGTCGAGCTGGTGAACGACACCTACCCCGAGTCGTTGACCAAGGTCAAGATCAGACCCAGCGACTACGTGGCGATGCTCCATGGGGAGACCGAGTTCGAGCTCGCCGGCCTAAGGCAAGCGGTCAAGGCGAGGCCCGCGTTCATCGGCCTCCTCGGCAGCAGGAACAAGGCGAAGGAGCACAAGAGACAGCTCAAGGAGGAGGGCTACGACCCCGAGACAGTCGACGCCATCAGGGGGCCCATCGGCCTCGAGATAGACGCCGAGACCCCTGAGGAGATCGCGGTAAGCATCGTGGCCGAGCTCATCAAGGTTAAACGAGGCTAGCCCCGGTTCTCCCCCCAGAGTATCTTAACCCTCTCATAGTCTTCAGGCGTGTCAAGGTCAGTCACTGTCCAGACGTCTCCCTCGACGTACCTGTGCTCCGTCTCGTGGCGGTTCACGACATCCCTCATGGTCTCCCCCTCCCCGAGCCCTAGGAACTCGTCGAAGAGGGACTTCCTGAACAGGACGGGATGCCCTCTCCTACCTTCGTGCTCGGGGCTTACTATGAGCGCCTCCGGGTCGTTCATGAGTACGCCTTTCATCGCCTCAAGGAGTCTATGGCTGAACCCGAAGGTGTCGCTGAGCACCATAAAGACCGCCTCCACGTCCGGGTCCAGGGCCCTGAGCCCCGCCCGGAAGCTCGTGGTCATCCCCTCATCGTAATCCGGGTTGTAAACCGTCTTTGCTCCGAATGTCTCTACGAATCCCTTTACATCATCCGGCCTGTGCCCTAGTACTACTATAGTCTTGAAAGGTTTCAGTGAGAAAAGGATGTGCTCGATTACCCTCCGATCACCGACCTTGAGCAGGAGCTTGTTGGCTCCCATACGGCTGGACCTCCCCGCAGCGAGGACTATGGCGGCCAGCCTCAAGGGTTACACCTAGCTTCTCAGCTTCTTGGCAGCGGATTGAACTGCCTTGATTATGTTGACGTAACCCGTGCAACGGCAGTAGTTTCCCTTCAGGTACTCCCTTATCTCCGCCTCGGAGGGGTCAGGGTTCTCCTTCAGGAGGGCCTTCGTCGTCATGATGAAGCCAGGGGTACAGAAGCCACACTGGATGGCCCCCTCCTCGATGTAGGCCTCCTGTATCGGGTCGAGCTTGTCCCCGTCGGCGACCCCCTCGATGGTCTCCACGCACTTGCCGTCGGCGTCCACGGCTAGAACCATGCAGGAGAGCACTGCCTCGCCGTCTAGGAGGACGGTACATGCCCCGCACTCGCCGATGCCGCAGCCGTACTTGGTCCCCGTCAGATAGAGCTCGTCCCTCACGAGGTTGAGCAGCAGCTTGTTGGGCTCGACGTCGAACCGCCTCTTCCGTCCGTTCACGGTTATCTCTATCTCCATCGCATCTACCTCCTCGCAGCCTCCACGGCCCTAGTCACGGCATCCCTCGCCAGCGCCTGTGACGTCCTCCGCCTGTACTCGGGCGGAGCCCTCCTCCAGCGCTCCCTGGGCTCGACACAGGTAGCTATGAACTCCACGGCCTCATCCATCGCCTCGGCGTTAGGCTCCTTTCCTCTCAGGACCTCCTCGGCCAGGACCCCCCTGATGGGCGCTGGACTGCAAGCCCCGAGGGCGATGCTGCAGTGGTCTATCTTCCCCTCCTTTAGGGTGACGACGGCGGCGACGTTGACCGTGGCGATATCTAGGGTCGTCCAGCCGATCTTCTCGAATGCGGAGCCCGCTCCCTCCGGGAGGTGGGGCACGGTGAACCCGGTGACCAGCTCGCCCTGCTCAAGCCTTACCTCGCCTCTTCCGTGGAAGAACTCGGCGATGGGGTACTCCTTCGCTCCGTCCTTGCTATAGACGTGGACCTTCGCATCCACGGCCATGAGGGGCGTCGCCATGTCGGCGCTGGGGCTGGCGTTGCAGATGTTGCCTCCGATGGTACCCATGTTCCTGATCTGGACCGAGCCCACGCTCCTCGCAGCCTCGCTGAGGAGGGGGAGCTTCTCATTGATCAGGGGTGAGAGCTCGATGGCCCGCAGTTTCGCTAGGGCACCAATGTGGATTCCCTCGGGGGTCTCCTTGATGCAGGCGAGTTCGGGTATCCCCTTTATGTTGACTATGTGCTTGGGCTCGACCCTCCTCTGTTTCATGTGGGGGAGAAGGTCGGTGCCTCCGGCGAGTACGTGTGCGTCCTCCCCGTACTTCTCCAAGAGCTCCACGGCCTCGTCGAGGCTCTTAGGGGCGTGGTACTCGAACTCGATGGGCAGTATGTGGGTGTTTACCTTGTTGACGTATATCCTCTAACCCTCCTTCTCCTTGAGCGCCTCAAGTATCCTTATGGGCGTAATGGGGAGCTGGAAGAACCTGACCCCCAAGGCGCTCTGGATGGCGTTCGCGATGGCTCCGGCGACCGGGTTGAGGGCGCCCTCGCCGATGCCCTTGGCCCCGAAGGGACCCGTGGGCTCATACGTGTCGGCGAAGAACACCGTCAGGTCCTCCAAGTCTAGGAGGTCGCAGGTCGTCGGGACCTTGTAGTTGGCGACCGAGCCCCCGTTCATGAGGTCCCCGCTCTCGGGGTCGTAAGGCGTGTCCTCGAGCACGGTCATGCCCCAGCCCTGGGCGAAGCCCCCATGCACCTGGCCTGCGGCCAGCAGCGGGTTGATTACGGTGCCGATGTCTGCCCCGGCGACGACTCTGAGGAGCTTCACCTTCCCCGTCCAAGTGTCCACCTCAACCTTGACGAAGTAGCCCGTGAAGTGGGGTGGACAGCTGGGCTGCCTGTAGCTCTCAAGGGCCGCCACGGTGCCCCAGTTCTTTTGCCTAGCGGTTTCGGCGATCTCCCTGTAGGTGACTTCCCTGCCCTCGATGCCCTCGGCGTAGACGTATGTGTCCCCGCTCTCCTCGTCGTAGCGTATTCTCACGGCGTGGGGGTAGGCGTCAAGGATCCTTCCTGCGAACTCCCTGATACCCTCCTTAACCTTCCCGGCGACCTTGAGGGCGGCTCCTCCGCCGCTGTATACCCCCCTGGAGGCGTGGGTGCAGACGTCGTAGATGGTGGTGCCCGTGTCCGCACGGATGATGTTTACTTTTTCCGGCGGGACGCAGAGCTCCTCGGCGATGATCTTGGCGTGGGCGTCCTGAGTCCCGCAGCCGTGGTCCATGAGCGCGGAGACGTAGTCGAAGGTTCCGTCCTCGTTCATCTTGAGCATGGCACCGCCGAAGTCGATGATGCTGCTGGGCACCGGCGCCCCGGCGCTGCTGGTGTGGAAGCCTCTGCCGACTCCCCAACCCTTCCTGTACCTGCCTGTCTGCTCCTCTGGCTTTAGCCTGTTGTACCAGTCCACCATCTCGGCACCTTTGGTGAGGATCTCCTCGACGCCACAGCTTCGGATGATGGACTTCACTGTGGGTCCCTGACCCCAGAAGAGCTCTCCTTCGCCGATGAAGTTCTTCAGTCTAAAGTCGAGGGGGTCAACACCGATCATACCAGCAAGCTCGTCCATCATGGTCTCCACGACCCAGGTCGTCTGGGGGTTACCGTAGCCCCTGAAGGCGCAGCAGGGCACCTTGTTGGTGTACACGGCTTTACCGATGTACTCTTTATACGGAAGCCTATAGAGGCTCACCCACCAGCCGACGACACATCCCAGCAGGGGGTAGGCCTGTATCTGGTGAGCGCCGATGTCCAAGTAAGCCTCCATCTGGCCTCCTGCCAAGGTGCCGTCCTTGAAGGCTCCCAGTTTTAACTTGAAAATGATCTGATACGCGCAGTGGTCCCTGATATCCTCCTCCCTAGTGTAGCAGAGCTTGACGGGGCGCCGGCTCTTAAGCGCTAGACCCACGGCGACGGTTACCGGGGGGTTGACGTGGATGCTGGAGCCGAAGCTCCCGCCTAGGGCGACCTTGTAGACCCGTATCTTGCCCATGGGTATGCCGTAGATATCGTGGATGAGAAGCCTAGTGTTGTGTATCGTCTGGGTTGTGCTCCAGATGCTCACCCCGCCGTCGGGCTCTGGCCTCACAAGCACCGACTTGGTCTCAAGCTGGTTGTGATACCGGCGGTTTGTGCGGTATGTCCTCTCGATGACGTAGTCAGCGGCCTCAAGGCTTGCAGGGTCTCCCTCGGTGATCTCAAGCTGGCAGCCGATGTTGTTCTTCACGTCGATGAGGTCGTCCTCCAGATAGATCTGCTCGTGGATCAGGTCGGCACCCAGCTTCATCGAGTCAAAGGCGTCAAAGGATGCACCAAGGACCTCGTAGTCGACCTCGATGGACTCCAGGGCCCTCTGGGCCTCCTCCTCGGACTCCGCGGCGACGGCGCCGATCGGCTCCCCGACGTAGTGCCCCTTCTCCGCTAGGACCTTCCAGTCCTTGTACGTGGACGAGGGGACGCTTACAAGCCTAGGGCAGTACTTGACGTCAGGTATCTCGCCCGGTGTGAGTGTGACGGCCCCCATCGCTTCGGCCTTCGACACGTCCATAGACTTGACCTTCGCGTGGGCATAGGGGCTCTTCAGGATCCGTCCGTACAGCATGTTGGGGAACGAGACATCCGAAGCGAAGACCTCGCGTCCGGTGACCTTCGCAACCCCGTCTTGCCTCGGGATGTCCCTCCCTAAGACCCTGAACGCAGGTTTACTTGACATTGGTGAATAGAGTGACGGCGACGGGTTAAAAAATTAGTCCCGGCTATCCTTCGAGGGGCGTGAGGGTGTAGTTCACCTCCCGCACACCCTTCACCGTCTTGGACCTGGCTACGAAGTTCATAACTATCTCCGAGTTGCCCTTCACCAGGAATATCTCGATGCAGAGCCCCTCCTCTATGTGTAGGTGCATGTTCCCGAAGATGATGTTATCGAACCCGTTCCTGAGGTCGAGTATGCCCAGATGGCTGCTGGCGCTCTCCGTCTCGGATATGATGGTCACCGTGGACATCACCTGCCCCCTCTGCCGGCTCTGGAGCGAGAACTGGCTCAGGCTGTCCCTCACGGCGAGCCTCAGCGCCTCGGACCTGCTTGAGAACCCTGACTTCTCCACGAACCCGTCCAGCCTCTCCAGCAGCTCCGGCGTCAGACTCACGCTGATAACGGTCATGGTTTAATAAAAAACCTGCATATTATTAATAATTTCTAATAAAAAAAGGCCGATATATAGCATTAACTTAATAAACCCTCCGTCAGCGGAAAGAAGGAAGCCAGCTGATAAGATGCCAGAAAACAGCCACGACGAACAACACAAATGCACCTCCCGCGACCACGATCACCACGGTCATAATGAAACTCCGAGCGAGGCGTGTGTATCATGCGACATCGGGCCGGGGCCGGCCTGCACAACTTGTGAGTGGAGCCAGGAGTCGTCGCACGGTCACTCCCACGAGAAAAGGGGGTGGATCACCCTCATCGCGGCGGGCGTAGCCATTGCCCTAGGCATCATACTCGAGTCCCTCGGAGCATATCCTGAGGCATCTCAGAGCCTTCTGGTGGCAGCCATGGCAGTCACGGGCTACCCCCTGGCCGAGAGAGGAGTAAGGAGCCTGCTGAAAGGCAACATAGGCATCAACCTCCTCGTGACGATCGCAGCAGTAGGGGCGACCGTCATCGGCCTATACCAGGAGGGCGCGTTGGTGGTGTTCCTGTTCAGCATATCCCTGAGGCTTGAGGTCATCGCAACCGACAGGGCGCGACACGCCATCGAGGCGCTTATGGAGCTCAGGCCCGAGATCGCCACCCTAAGACGAGGCGATGAGGAGGTCAATGTGCCCGTGGGACAAGTTGTTCCCGGCGAGGTCTTCATGGTTCGGCCGGGGGACAGGATACCCCTCGACGGGAGAGTCGTGGAAGGCGAGACTGCCGTCGATCAAGCGGCCATTACGGGTGAGTCCATCCCAGTAGAGAAGAGGGTAAACGACGATGTCTACGCCGGCACGATCAACCTTGACGGCGTCCTCGCGGTACGGACGACCCGTGCCTCGTCGGAGACCATGCTGGCTAGCATCCTCAGAATGGTTCAGGAGGCCGAGGAACGGAGGAGCCCCACAGAGACCATCGTGAACAGGTTCGCCAAGTACTACACACCCCTCATCATCGTGCTGGCGGCAATGATCGCCGCGGTTCCGCCCCTATTCCTTGATCGGCCCCTGATCCCGTCGATCTACAACAGCCTAGTGCTACTGGTCATCGGGTGCCCCTGCGCGTTAACCATAGCGACACCCGTAGCGATGGTCTCCGCCATCACCAGCGCGAGCCGCCACGGTGTCCTCGTGAAGGGCAGCACATACATCGAGGAGGTGAACAAGGCCAGCGTATTCACTTTCGACAAGACAGGCACCCTCACACGGGGCAGGCTCGTGGTAACGGACGTATTACCCTACAACGTGTCTAGGCAGACTCTGCTGAGCGTAGCGGCGACGCTGGAGGCAAACTCCAAGCACCCCATAGCGTCGGCGATAACCGAGGCGGCCCTTAAGGAGGGGGCCACCCTGCTTGAGGCATCCGAGTTCAAGTCCCAGACGGGGAAAGGCGTCGAGGCAGTGATCGAGGGCTCGCTCTATCAGATCGGCAGCCAGAGACTGTTCTCCGAGAACGGGTTGAGGTATCCCGACGAGGCTATCAAGGAGCTTGAAAGCCAGGGCAAAACCACGGTGATGGTTGCTAAGGAAAGCGACGTCATCGGCCTCATAAGCCTGATGGACGAGGGACGTGAGGGAGCCCGGGACACCATACAGAGCTTGAAGGCGAGGGGCATGAGGGTGGAGATGCTCACGGGCGACAACGAGAACACAGCCAGAGCCATCGCACAGCGGCTGGGCTTCAACGGCTACCACGCCGGGCTCCTGCCAGACGAGAAAGTAGAGGTAGTCGAAGAGCTGAAGAAGTGGGGCAAGGTCGTGATGATCGGCGACGGCGTGAACGACGCCCCCGCGCTGGCGGCCGCGGACGTTGGCATAGCGATGGGCGGCCTGGGCAGCGACATAGCCCTCGAGACCGCGGACATTGTGCTTCTGGAGGACGACCTCAGCAGGATAACCTACCTTATCCGCCTCGCCGAGACCACGGTGGCCCGGGTCAAGGAGAACATAGCGTTATCGGTTCTGGTGAAGCTGGCCATCGTGATAATGGGCGCCCTGGGATCCATAACGCTGTGGATGGCGGTGATACTGGGGGACGTCGGGTTGACGCTTCTAGTGATCATCAACAGCATCCGGATCAGCAGAATCAAGCCGGCCGGCATCAGGAAAGAATAAATCTCATCAGCCTCGCTAATTCAACGCAGGCCGACCACCATGGACGAAGAGCTAGAACGCATCAAACAGAAGAGACTCGAAGAGCTACGGCGCAAGATGCTACTAAACCAGATCAAGGAAAAAGAGCCTGAAACGGAGCCCGAGCCGACAAAGGAGCCCACTAACGAGGAGATACTGGACAACTATTTCAGGAACAGGGCCTGGGAGGTCTGGAACGCCGCCAATCACCAGTATCCACAGGTCATGCCGAAGATAGAGGTCATGCTGGTGGACGCCATGAAGCAGGGTAAGATCAAGGACTACATCGACGGCGCCAACCTCATGGGGTTCTTCAGGCAGGTAGGCATACCCGTGCGCCTAGACACCAAGATCAGGGTCTCCGAGCACGGCGAGCTAAAGACCCTCGAGCAGAAGATAAAAGAGGACAGGTAGCCCTCAGAGCACTATCACGGACGACGCCTTGAATGAGATGAACACTCTTCTGCTCACGTTGAGGCCCATTTCCTTGAACGATCGGTTCGTCACCTGAACCGTGAACGTCTCCCCCACGTCCACCCTCAGCAGTACTAGGTTGTTAAGCGACTCCACCCCGACGACCGTGCCCTCGAACTGGTTCCTGGCGCTGGTCTCTATTCTTCCCAGCGAGACGATTATGTCCTCGGGCTTCACGTGGATGGTGGCTCTCCCAGTCCTGTCAACGGCGGCTCTCACGACCACGTTCCCCACATCTATCTGAGCAACGCCTTCAACGACGCGGCTCACGCCCGTGAACACGTTCTCCGACAGCCTCGTGATGGAAACCAGCTCGCTGGGAGCTCCCTCCTCCGCCACCCGACCCCGCTCTATGAACACAGTCCTATCGGTCAGCCTCTTTATCATATCGAGATCATGGGTAGACACGACAATAGTCCGCCCCTGTTTCTCCTCCTCTATTATGGCCGAGATGACCTTGGTGTTAGCCGCGTCGAGGTTCGACGTAGGCTCATCAACCAACAGGACCTCCGGGTCGAGGACCAGGGCTCGGGCCAATGCGACCCGTTGCTGCTCGCCACCCGAAAGCCTCCTCGCCGGCCTATCCTCGTAGCCGCCGAGCCTAACCCGGTCGAGGGCATCGGCCACAAGCTCCCTCACCTCGTCCTCAGGAGTCTTTCTGAGCCTGAGCCCATATGCGATGTTCGTGAACACGTCGCCCCTCAGAAACAACGGGGTCTGGAAGATCATTGTGGCACATCTTCTAAGGGAAAAACGGGTGGCATCATCTAACCTGCTTCCCCTGAAGGCTACAGAGCCATTGGTGGGCTCCTCCAGCCCAGAGAGGATGCGCAGCAGAGTGGTCTTGCCTGCGCCGCTCTGCCCGACGACGCCCAAGGTTTCCCCCTCCTCTATAACAAAGCTAACGTTGTCGAGCGCCTTAACATCCCCGTAAGACTTGGATAACTTGTCTAGATCGTAGATAGGGGTCACGTTGTACCCTCCCTTAACAAGCTTATGACGTAGTTCAGGCCAAGGACGACGAGGAGCAGTATGAAGCTGAGGGCGAAGCTCAGCCCGAGCTCGCCTTTGGATGTCTCAAGAGCGATGGCCGTCGTCAGCACCCTCGTGACGCCGCTGATGTTCGCCCCCAGCATGGTAGCGATCCCCAGCTCCGCGAAGGCCCTGTTGAAGCTGGACACCAGCGCCAGGCTGACGCCGCTGAACGCCTCCCTGACGATAGCTAGGGACGTGTCCGTCTCCGAGGCTCCGAGTGTACGGACTAGGTCCCGCAGCTCCTCGTCCTTGCTCTCGATGGCGCTCACCACAAAGCTCACCATTATAGGCAGTATGAGCGCCGCCTGCCCCAACGCCATCCCGGGAACCGTGTAGAGGAGCTGAAGCCACCCAAGAGGGCCACTCCTCGAGAACAAGGTGAAGAGCAGCAAGCCCAGCGTGACCGTGGGCACCCCCACCATCGCGTTGAAGAAGAACCTCAGAGCCCGTCTACCGGGGAACTCCCGCATCGCTATGAACACGCTCAGGGGAAGCCCCACGGCGGTCGCTAGGATGGTTGCGTAGCTGGCGGTCTGGAGGCTCCTGAGAGCTATCTCAAGGACGACCCGGTCACCAGAAACGATTAGCCTGAAGGCTTCTCCTATCCCCTCGACTATCGGTCCCCAGCTCATAGTGCATCCATCATGGGGTGAGTGATTTAATTGTTAACGGTATAGGCCCGCGGCTTCCTTCCTATACTGGGTCGGGCATTCGCTGCCGTCTATGTACGCATACTCCTCGACCCAGCCCGCTATCACGGAGTCGGGGTCCTCTAGCTCTGGCAGCCAGGGCTTGAAGAGGGTCGACCCGAACTCGTCTTCTCCGTAGGTCACCAGCATGGTCTGGACCTCGTCGGTGAGCAGGAACCTGAGGAACTCCATCGATCCCTCGAACATGCCCCGCGGGTTCGTGTCTGGGTCGCAGACTATTACGCTGTACACGTTCAGCGTGTCCTTGCCCGAGTCCACGGCCTTCACCAGCTCAATGTTGCCGTTCTTGTAGTTCTTCAGGTAGGTGGCGACATCCGTGAGGGTGTAGGCCTCCTTCTCGTTGGCCAGCTGCAGCGTGGCGGTCATGCCCGCCCCCGCCTCTATGTACCATGTACCGGAGTCCTCCATGGTCTCTGTCTTGATCTCGTCGAGGACGAGACCCGTAGCCGCCCATAGGGCCTTCTCCTTCGAGTGGGTGCCTGAGTTGTCGCCCCTAGACACCCAGAGGGCGTTACCCGCCAGCCCCTCCCCCCTGATCTTGAGCAGCGCACCGATGGGGTCCATTCCGGTTATCCCCGCAGGGTCAGCCTCCGGCCCCACGATGATGAAGAAGTTGTACGCGAATATCTTCCGGTTCACGCCGGACCCGGACTCCAGGAACCCCCGCTCCTGGCTGGGGCTGTGGACCAGGATCATGTCGGCGTCGCCGCGCTTCGCGGTCTCTATGGCTAGCCCTGTGCCCTGGGAGATGAAGCTCACGTTGTACTCGGGATGGGTCTTCTCGAACATAGTCTTCAACGCGTCTAGGAGCCCTGTCTCGTACAGGCTGGTGGTGGAGGAGACTATAAGACTCTCCTTAGTCTGGGGCCTGGACATGTTCCAGTAGAGGCCCCCTGCTATCACTGTGACTAGGAGGAACGCTGCTATGAGCGCGTTCCTGTTGACTTTGAATCCTCCAATGTTGGACATGCCTAACAGATATTCGATGTGTTTATTTATGCATATCGTTTACTCGATATGATCGGCCATGCATAACAGTTTTCAGCAACCACGTATGATGAGATAGAGGCGAACAAACGCTTGAACCAGAACCTCGTCGACTCCTACGGCAGACCCATCAACAGTCTGAGGATCAGCCTAACCCAGCGCTGCAACTTCAACTGCTTCTTCTGCCACCAGGAGGGCGAGCACAGCCCGGGCGAGGAGCTGACGGCGGACGAGATCGAGGTCGTCGTAAGCGTCGCCGCCGAACTGGGGATCACCAAGGTGAAGCTCACGGGCGGGGAGCCCCTGCTCAGGGACGACATAGTCGAGATAGTGCGACGCATAGCTCCGTACGTTGAGGAGGTCTCCATGACCACCAACGCCAGCCTCCTAGAAGAGAAGGCGTGCAGCCTCAAGGAGGCCGGGCTCAGACGGGTGAACGTCAGTTTCCACACCCTCAACCCAGACGGCTTCAAGGAGATAACGGGGTGCTCGGACGAAGACCTCGTCAGGAGGGGGGTCGAGGCGGCCCTACGCTGCGGCCTCCACCCCGTGAAGCTCAACATGGTAGTCATGAAGGGTTTGAACGCCGACGAGATACCTGAGATGATCGGGTTCAGCAGAGAGACGGGCACAGTGCTGCAGCTCATCGAGTTCCAAGAGCTGGAGAACGGCGCGAAGTACTACGAAAAATACCACTACGACCTCAAGCCAGTCGAGGCTGAGCTGGAGAACGAGGCCGTCAGGGTGGAGGAGAGGGAGCTCCACAGGCGCAGGGTCTACCACCTCGGGGACGGCGCCCAGGTGGAGGTGGTGCGCCCCATGCACAACAGCAGGTTCTGCGCCTACTGCACCCGGCTTAGGCTGACGAGCGACGGCCGCCTCAAGCCATGCCTCATGAGGGACGACAACCTCGTGCCCTTCGTCGAGCTTGTGAGGGCCGGGGAGCCGAGGGAGAGGCTCGTCGAGGCGTTCAGGGAGGCGGTGGCCCGCAGGGAGCCGTACTGGAGGGATTGATGGGTGAGGGTTAGGGTGAAGTACTTCGCCAGCTTCAGGGACATGACTGGGAAGACGGAGGAGACGCTGGATGTCCCTGAGGGGGTCACGGTGGAGGGGCTCAGGGAGCACGTCAAGGGGCTGTACGAGAAGATAGCGAGGAGGGACCAGGTGCTGGTCGCGGTAAACGGCGTCTTTGTGCCCCTGAGGACTGTGGTAAGGGAGGGGGACGACGTGGCGTTCTTCCCCCCGGTGAGCGGTGGTTGAATTGATAAGGGTGCAGAGAGAGGACGTGGACATGGACGCGGTTCTAGAAGCTGTTAAGAGCATGAAGAGTGGCTGCGTCGTCAGCTTCCTCGGCACGGTGCGGGACACCTCGGAGGGGCGGAGCGTCCAGAGGATGAGCATAGAGGTGTACGAGGAAATGGCCGTCAAACAGCTGTCCATGATCAGGGACGAGGCGCTGGAACGGTTCGGCGTCCACGAGGTCGCGGTGGTGCACAGGTACGGCGACCTAGAGGTGGGAGACAACATAGTCTACATAGGCGTCTCTGCGGGCCACAGGGAGGAGGCGTTCCAGGCCTGCAGATACGTCATCGACGAGCTGAAGGAGAGGGTGCCGCTGTGGAAGAAGGAATACACCGCAGACGAAGAGGTTTGGGTGGAGGGAGACAGACGTGAGTGAGAGGGACCCGGTGCGTATGGTCGACGTCTCCGGGAAGGATGTGGTTCACAGGGTGGCGACGGCCACCGGCAGGATACATCTGCGAAGAGAAACAGTCGACGCCATTAAGGAGGGCAGGATCAGGAAGGGCGACCCGTTGACGGTGGCCGAGGTGGCGTCCATCCAGGCGGTGAAGAAGACGCCGGACCTCATACCGCTTTGCCACAACGTGCCCATCGGCTCCGTGGATACTTCGTTCAGGCTCGGCGAGTCCTACATCGAGGCGAAATGCAGGGTTTCGGCCATCTACAGGACAGGCGTAGAGATGGAGGCCCTGACAGGCGTCACCGTGGCGCTGCTCAACATCTGGGACATGGTTAAATACCTTGAGAAGGACTCGGACGGACAGTACCCCGACGCGAGGATCACAGACGTAAAGGTGACGGAGAAATGGAAAGAGAGATGACTAAAGACCACCCCAGAGACCAGGAAACCAAAACCTTCTTCGCGCTCCTCGTGACCAGCGACACCCGAACCATCGAGACAGATGAGACGGGCCGAATGGCCAAGATTCTGATCGAGGAGGCCGGGCACAGAGTTATACTCTACGATCTAGTCCCTAACGACGCCTCAAAGATCGGGGGCTGGATCAAGAAGTCCCTTGACAGCAGTGACGTGAGGGTGATAGTCACCAGCGGAGGAACCGGGGTAGGGGCGAAGGACAAGACCGTCGACACGGTAAGCAGGCTCTTCGAGAAGACCCTGCCAGGCTTCGGGGAGCACATGAGGAGGCTCAGCTACGAGGAGGTGGGGCTGCCCGGCGTCTGGAGCCGATCAACGGCAGGGGTAGCCGGTGGCAAGCTCATCTTCTGTCTCCCCGGCTCGAAGGGGGCCGTGCGCACGGCGCTCGAGAAGATCATTCTGCCCGGTATCGGGCACATGCTATGGGAGCTGGATCGAGTTTGACGATGAAGCCGTTCACAGAACTCACCGACAGAGAAAACGCCATCAGGCTCATCATGAAGAACGTCAAGCCCATCAAACGCGTGGAGGCGGTCCCCCTCGACGAGACCGCGGGCCGGGTGTTAGCCGCCGACGTCGTTGCAGGGTTCGATGTGCCGCCTTTCGA
>Ga0315549_1002617_pt1 | contig 16906 bp, 18 predicted proteins | sample SalMarSW160200MG_FD_203101 | JGI IMG/M metagenome (GOLD analysis project Ga0315549, IMG submission 203101) | Salt marsh sediment microbial communities from the Plum Island Ecosystem LTER, Massachusetts, United States - Salt Marsh Sediment SW1601-200 ... | reverse complement strand
TTCAAAAATTATTTAAAAGATACTGAAATCTTTAAATTTCAGTATATACAGACAAAAAAACTATAAAGTGAAAAAAAAAAATGGAAGTACCTTTATTAATAATAATTGCATTAATTTCTGGTATTTTAGCTATACTTTTAGCATTATTATTTGCTAGAAATGTCATGAAAGAAGATCCTGGAAATGAAAAAATGCAAGAAATATCAGGGTATATTGCAAGTGGTGCTAAAACATTTATTGAAGTTCAATACAAAATCTTAATTCTCTTTGTTGCAGGAATATCAATCATTTTATTATTTGCCATAAAACCTGGTGAATATAGTTGGGCACACATGATAACATATCTTATTGGAGCTGGAGGTTCTATGTGGGCAGGTTGGCTAGGAATGATAGTTGGAGTAAAAGCAAATACAAGAGCGGCTCAAGCCTGTACAGTAGGAATCAAAAAAGGATTTGAAGTATCATTTTTTGGTGGTTGTGTTATGGGTTTAGCTGTTGTCGGTGTTGCTTTGATTGGAGTTTCTTCTATATATTGGATTGCTGGTGCAACTGAAATTGTATCAGATCCTGCTACTATTATTCTGGGTTTTAGTTTTGGAGCAAGTAGTGTTGCTTTATTTGCAAAATGCGGTGGTGGTATTTTTACAAAAACTGCTGATGTCGGAGCTGATTTAGTAGGAAAAGCAGAATATAATCTTCCTGAAGATGATCCAAGAAATCCTGCTTCTATTGCTGATAATGTAGGTGATAATGTAGGAGATATTGCTGGTATGGGAAGTGACTTATTTGATAGTTATGTTGCTTCTATTGTAGCTGCAATGCTTTTAACTGGAACTTTAGGTGTAATAGCTGGGGAGATTTTTGCCATTTTACCAATTTTAATATGTTCTTTTGGATTATTCGCTTCAATAATTGGAATATATATAATTAAGATGTGGAAAACAGATATACCAAGTAAATTACTAAATGGTGGAACTTATCTTGCAACAGCTATTTTTATAGGATTAGCAGCAGTATGTATTGGATTGGTTACATTATTCTTAACGGATTCTGAAGATATTAGATTTGCTTGGGCACTATGGGTTTGCGCTACAGTAGGTATTTTATCTGGTGTAGTTATTGGATGGACAAGTGATTACTTTACAAGAGAGGATAAAACACCAACTAGAAATATAGCTTTAGCTGCACAAGAAGGTCATGCTGTTACTATTTTAAGTGGTTTTAGTTATGGTCTTCTAAGTGTTTTTCCACCTGCTTTAGGACTTGTTGCTGCGATGGCTGGTGCCTATTGGATCGCTGATTTTGCACATGCAGGAGCAGGGGTATATGGGATTGCAATAGCAGCTGTAGGTATGTTATCAATAGTTGCGACTATCGTTTCCAACGACGCTTATGGTCCTATTTGTGATAATGCTAGAGGTATTGCAGAACAAGGAGCCCTTGGGGATGAGGTAATAAGAACAGCAGATAAATTAGATTCTGCAGGAAACACTGCGAAAGCAATTACTAAAGGATTTGCTATAGGTGCTGCTAATTTAACTGTACTCGCATTACTTTTCTCATTTGCACAGGAAGCAGGAGGATTACCTCAGGGAATAAATCTTTTAAATCCAAGTGTATTAATTGGAGCATTTCTTGGTGTTGTTGCACCTGCTTTATTCTCAGCTATCTTAGTTTTAGCTGTACAGAGAAATGCTGGTAAAATGGTAAATGAAATCCGAAGACAATTTGAAGAGAATCCAAAAATACTCACAGGGGAAGAAGCTGCTGATTTTAACAAATGTATTGATATCGCAACTAAAGGTTCAATTAAAGAACTAATTTTTCCTAGTATAATATCTATATTATTTCCTATTGCTATTGGAATACTCTTTGGTGTTGCTTCTTTAGGAGCTTTCTTAGGAGGAGCTATTCTTTCTGGTTTTGTATTTGCAATATTTATGAGTAATAGTGGCGGAGCGTGGGATAATGCTAAGAAATGGATTGAAGACGGCAATTTAGGTGGAAAAGGAACAGAAACTCATAAGGCCGCAATAACAGGAGATACTGTTGGAGATCCTTTTAAAGATACATCTGGTCCAAGTATTAATACATTGTTAGTCGTAATGTCTCTTACAGCAACCCTTTTCGTAGGATTATTCTTATTAGAAATATTCCACTATGGAGCTGGAATAATAGGATTTTACTTATAAAATTAAAATGTTATAACATATCTTTTTTTTTATTTTTCTTATTTTAGAAATTTAAGTTAATATATTAGATAAAGAGAGTGCCATATTCTAAATTTTCTTATGTAATTTATTAATAATACTCTTTTATTCTTTGCTTATATTTTTAAAATAGTAAATTTGATTTAAGAAGGATCTTTTAATATAATACGATTATTATGCCTGAAAAATTTGATAAAATGGGAAAAAGAAAAAGAATTGTTTTGATAGCTCATGACAATCGAAAAGGAGATCTGCTAGATTGGGCTAGATATAACAAAGGAACATTACAAAGACATGAATTATATGCAACTGGAACAACAGGTAAAATCTTGAAGGAATATCTTGGATTAGACATTATAAGGATGCAATCGGGACCATTAGGGGGAGATCTACAAATAGGGGCAATGATTTCAATGGGAGAAATAGATTGTATGATTTTTTTTTGGGATCCTTTAGAAGCACAACCCCATGATGTTGACGTAAGAGCATTACTTAGGATAGGTGTAGTATATAATATTCCAGTGGCATGTAATAGAGCAACTGCTGACTTTCTAATATCATCTCCGTTATTATCAACAGAATATGAAAAAATGTTAATTGATTATAAGACACGAATGAAAGTGGAACTTCCTCAACATTAAAGAACACTTATTTTTGATTAAATTAAATAAAAGGAAAAAAATAAAAAGGCAAAAACACTATTTTTAACTTGACAAATGAGATTCGAGGCTGACGGTTGGTTTACCAGCTGAGGAACCTCGCCTCACACTCCAAGCAAGGTGTGGGAGAATCCCATTACAGTGAAAACTGTAGTTTAAGTAATAGAAACGGCACCGCCCTTTCGCTTATATTAATGATTTGGAGATAAGCCAAAGAAATAGCTTAAGGGAATGGTTGAAACGAGCTAAACCCTTGGTGCAAGGCCAAATGAAAGCGATGAGGACTTGGAGCGAGCTTTAGGTAGGCCGCATAGTTAGATGCCTCAACTATATCTTGGTGACAAGTATAAAGTACAGAAAGGCGGGTATGGATCTCAGTTGTCACCTTTCTTTCTTTTAAAATATAATGATTAAATCCTCAGTTTGATTTTATGAACTCATATTTTTATTGAAATCAATTCTTCATTATAGAAGTTAAGGTAGAAAAAACATGAAATATCTTTCATAATTTATACTCTAATACAATATGTCTTCTCTCTCTCCATGCAGAATTGTATTTTTGTATAAAACTAATCATTTTTTCATTATTAATATTAAAAAAACCAGTACCATAAAGAGGTCTTTTATCTTTTTTCAGACCAGTTAGATATTGCATAAATCGAGCCCACATAAATTTAATCAATCCTTTTCCTTGATACTGTTTATTAATTACTACATGTTCAAGACTAATGACATGAGAATCATATGGATTAGGGATAATATATCCACATGCAACTATAGTATTTGAAGGAAGATGTAATGTAATCCAACCTAATTTATCCAGAATATGTTTATTTGATATATACTGTAATATAGTTTGTGAGTTTATCTCTACATTTGGTGTTATTTGAGAATGTTCTGGCATATTTTCACTTTGAAGTTTAATAAAGTGATCCTTATAATTTAAAATATCATCAATACCAATCATTATAAAGTCAAATTCATTCTCATATTGATTAATACTTTCAAAATATAGTTTTTTTATTTCTAATGTATAGGTATCAAGGGTAAATTGTTCATAAAATCCATTTTCCTTGAATTGTTTTAAATATATAGGGGGATCTACTGAACGCCCAATAAAAGTTCGAGTATTACTCCCACTAAACATAAAACCATATCCGAATAAAATTGTTGGTACATTAATCGGACCACGGATATATGAGAAATTATGATCTTTAGCGTAGGTTATAATTTCATCTATTAGTTTCTGAATTATATTTTTGTTATGATTTAATGCTTTAAAGAATCCAAAATAAAGCGTAGTTGCTTCATTATAAATTATAGCTATGCCTATTATACTACTTTTTTTAAATAATGAATCCTTACGTTTATTTTCCTTAATGAGTATTGCTTTTACTTTATAGTTCTTAAGGGAAAAGTGAATTAAATCCTTAAATTGGGGTAAAATAGGAATACTTGTTCCTAATTGTAATATTGGTAATATATTTTCAATAGACTCTTCAATAATTGCTCTATTCATACTTCTTCCCTAAAAACAACACAATAAAGATATATAATTTATATATTTATAACCATTATGGCTTAATAAATCTTATATTGAGACAATTTTATTATCTATTAAATGGAAAATGGGGGCTCTATAAATAAATAGTGTTCTCTCCTTTTTTGTCCTTATCTTTTAGATGAAGATGGCAATTTTTTTATTATATTACTATTCTATAAATGAATTTTCCAATCTATTTTCACCTTGAGAGATCCTAAATAATTCTTTAGTCTCGAAAATAAGATTAGACTCTAAATTAGGATTAATTTGCTGTTTATAATAATTGAATAATATAACATCATAAAACGAATTTGTCTCTTTATTAAATTGAAGACATGGAAGATACCCTCTTGGTATAAATCCTGCTTGATAAAATAACTTTTGATGTTTTGGACAGCGAGCAGATACATAACATTCAGCATATCGTATGTTATGATTTTTAATGAATAGTATTAATTTTCTTAAATAGACTACCAATTCTTCCAAATCATCAATAAAATATTCTATATTCTCTATATTATTGCTATATAAATTAAATTGATATTGAAAATAAGAACTAGTATTTTTAATTCGCATTGTTGTAAGACTATTATCATATTTGTCAAATAATGCCTTAGTAATAATGTTATTTTTAAAGTCAAGGATTTTTTCTTTATTTAAATTTAAATTAGGATTTTTAATTATGATATTTCCCAAATTATATCTTTTATTGGAATAAATATAACATACTAAGACCTGTCTTATTATCTTATTTACTTTTTGAGACCTATATTTATCAAACACGTCTTTATCATGAATGATTGTGAAAAATTCTGATTCTACTTGATTGTAAAAAATATCTTTATTAGGTAGAAATCCAACTGGTTTTAGCCCTACGAGTGATTCTGCATATTGAGGTGTCTTACTATATGTTCTTACTTCGCTTGTCCAAATTAGAATCTTGTTTTTATAAAAATTCCAGAGATAATATATAAAACACAACCAAGTTTTTAGATTATCAATTTTGCCTTGATACTCCTTTTTTATCGCAAATCCAAAGATATATCCTTTCTTTTTATCTAGTTCTAATTTTGCTCCTACACACCCAACGATTTCATTATCCAATGTTTTAAATATAAACCACATATATTGCTGACTTTTAATCATATATTTTATTTCTTTTTTATCTTCTAATTTCTTATAAGGATAGGTCTTATCATATGCGCTTTTGAATATATTACAAATAGTTTTCGCATGATCAGGGAGGGCTATCTGCAAAATTGGGAGTATCTTATGGGAACGATCCCCAAGTCCAAAATTAAAATCGATAATCATCCCATTCTTAATATTTGGAAAGGAAATGATATGATATTTATTTAAGAAATCATCTATTGTGATAAAATTTCTTTGAATTTTGCTGGGAACTTGATTCATTCTTTCTTATTTAAAATTAATTTATTATAGTCAATTGGATAAATTACTTTTTAAATCTTTATGTTTTATGAATAATATTATCTAACAAAACTTTAAATTGTAGATATAAAATTATTAAGTTATAAATAAAAAAAAGAGAATTATTATGGATTGGACTAGATTATTTATCGTTCTAATCCCTCAATCAATAACTATAATATCATTTGGATTTATTGCATATAAAATTTTAATGAGAAGAAAAGATAGATCCTCAGTTCTATTAAGCTCATTTTATTTAGCGCTTGTTTTTGCGTTTAGTATTAATTTAATAGCTCTTTATTTAATATATTCTGATTCTCAGCTGAATACCCTAATAACACTGCTTTATTTCATTGTAACTTATTTAATTTTATTTGGATTTTTCTTTTTAGTTCTTTTTATAATTAACCTATACTTTGTAAATACAATATTTAACCTTAAGATTACAATGCTTATTTTAAGTTTATCGGGGATTTCATCGATTATTATTCTAGTTCAACCAGAGGGGATTACACTATCAGAGGACTTTTTAGTCCAATATAGCATAGAACTTTTAATTTCTTTATATATATTCATTTTCTTAGCGATTGTTATCCCTTCATTAATTTTAACAATAAAGGTGTTACAAAAAATCCACCACCATTCCTTGAAAAAGAAATTTAAATTATTTGCTATTGGATTGATTGTAAAATATTTTGATTTATATGGAGCTATATTGTACAATACGTGGCATTTCCAATTGTATAGATCAATATGGAGTGGAATTACTTCTTTCTTACTAATCGCGTCTGCCCTTCTTATTTATTATGGAGTCGGTAAAAATTTAAGTTCTGTAAATTTAAAATAAGAGGTTATTGATTGGTTGATTAATTTACCAAAAGAAATTGAAAGCCTTTTTCAAGTAATTAATATATATAAAGATTTATACGCAATTAATTATTTAAAATTCAATAATGAACATTTATTTGGGTTCGTAATGATAGAAGAAGACAAAAATCAAAAAGAAAATCAAAGAAAAATAGAGATTGTAATTTCAGTTAAGCCAGAATTCTATGAAATTAAATCATTCAATATTAAAAATGGTAAAAAGGAAAGCATTGAAGATAAACCACTATGTGGCGTAAAAATGGAAGGTTGTTTAGACTCTGATGAATTTTTGAGAGATTTAGAAGATGTAATTCTAAATGAGGAAAAATTCAGATTTTATCCTAACTTTCCTTAATAAAAAAGAAAATTAAATTTTAAATCATTATAAAATACTTTTGATTAAGATCGTTCAATGAGGTTTATTTTTATGTTCCTATTAGTAAAAACATCATCTTTCATATGTTTAACTAAATGTCAACCTTATAATTATAAAAATATAAATGTATAAAAGATCAGATAATAATTAAGGAATTACTTACATAAAGAAATTCAGTTGATGAGATAGATGAGTTATAATAAAGATATACTAATTGATTTCCTAAAAGAATTACTATTAATGATTGAACAAGGTGCAACTGGAAATGATCTAGCCCGTGAAATTGAAAAAAAAAAAATGACCCGAGAATTAATATATGATGGAATTGTGTTTTATGACACTTTCTTAGAAATTGGTGATAACATTGTTAATGATACTCCAGATGAAGAAAAAAAAGATTATGGACATTTTAAAATTGTTGAAGATAGTCATAAACAAGTTTTTCTAAAGTGGGCAACGGAACTTATAGAGAACTATAAAAAACAAAAATTAAAAGAAGAAATATATAAAAGATATAAAAAATCTAGAGATAAATGGTATACTGAGGATCTTTATTGTGAAAAATGTGGAATAAGAATAAAAGATAAACATCAAAAGGTATGTGAAGAATGTGGTACACCCGTGAAAAAATAAAAATATGAATAAAAATGAGATTGTCAACCCAATATAAAAAATTACATGAAAAAATGAAGAAAGAAAGGAACAAAGATGATAATACCTTCATTTTTCCTTCTGAAGAAATAAAATTAAATATTAAAAGAGAACATGAAAAGAAAACAGAACATAATATTATAGATATTCTAAGAGATTTACATTTTTTCAAAAAACTACTGAAAATAATTGAGGAAGGTGGTACTGGTTTTGATTTGGCATATGAGATTGAAAAAAACCATGCTATTAAAAAATTAATTTATAAAGGTATTTTATTTTATAACAATTTTATTGAAATTGGCGATCAAAAATTTATAGATATACCTAATACAATAAAAACAGATTATAAACATTTTAAAACAATTGAAAAAACAGAGAAATATATATTTTTAATTTGGTTGCAAGAAGTAATTAAGAATATTGAAGAATTATTAAAATCTCAAAATATTGATATCAATAATTTAGAAGACTTATTTAAAAAGCTTAATATTAAATTAACGTGCCAAAAATGTAATTCCATTGTAAAAGATTTTGATCAGACAATATGTGAGAATTGTGGCGCTCAAATTAGAGGAAAAAAATAATTTCACATAATATTTATTGTATTCTTATAAATAAATAAAATATAATTATTACTTACTTTAACACCAATTTAGCAAAATTTTCAAAAGTCCTATTACCTGTTTTTTCAGCTTGCTTCGAGATTTTACCAAATATACATCCAGGTAATTCATTCGATGATAGATGATAGTCAATACATTCATAACATTTACCCCTTCGGAAACAATTAAAAGTGCAAGGAAAACTTTCTTTCAGTTTTTCTTGGTTACAACTCATATTTTAATTATCTTTTCCATTGATTTATTAAATTATTTTTCTAACAAATAGCTAAATTTTTCATAATTACATAATTAACACAATATTAAAAATTATGACCTATAACTTTCTTTTTTCAGGTCATCCAATAAAATCATGAATATTAAAAAAAGAATTTTATCCTATTAAAGAAAATGTACCATCTTTCGCCTTACATTCAGGACATTCGTCTGGAAAATCTTCAAAATTAAATTCTGCTCCACACTTATCACATTTCCATTGAGGCATGTTTTAAAAATCCCTTTATAAATATGAGTTAAATTAAAGACTAATATTATTAAGATAAAAACTTGTTAAAAAACTTTCCTATATTGAAATGCTTATTAAAAAATAAAATACTACTAAGAGAATTTTCTCTATTATAATTTTTATTAATTCGAGCAATTGGTCAAAGAAATAAATGTAGGAAAAATAAAAATACTATTAATTCATAATATGCTGCCAATTCTTTCAAAAGGATTTATATCATCTTTATGTTTTGTTTTTATAAAAAAACCTTTAATAAAAAACTAATTGATTCACCAAAAGTATAAAATATTGCATTTATCGTTCTGGTATGAATATAAGAAGTAATATAATTTTTCTGAAAAACTGTTAAGATATATTTTAGAAGATGTATAAGATTTGTCCCTGCAAAATTAATTGAACTTATAGTTAAAATAAAATATATATATATATAAAACTAGTTGTTATTTAGTCCAGTTTCTTGTTATTTAAACTTCTTCCTTTTTCTTTTGAATATAATCTAGAGTTCTAAGATCTTTTAGCATCGAAGCAGTTCTTACTAATTTAATAGTATGATATCCTTCTATTTTTGACTGAGATATAGAATTGGGCTGAATATCCCTGCCACATAATGTACAAAATGTTTGATCTGGATTTTTTATTTCATTACCGCAATTTTTACAAAACATATCTTTTATGATAATGATTAGGTTTTTTATCAATTTTTATTGATATATATAAAATCTTCATATAAAAAGGTATATGAGAAAAGATTGAATATGTTATAGTGTAACAAATTAAAAAATATTTTTATTAGTTATATGAATTTTATTCAATTCTGTTTATCATAAAAATATCTTAAATTCACTTGATATAAAAATGATTACAATAAAATTTAATTTTTAAAAACTCTTTATAATTTTCATGTCTAAAATTGAGATTAGTCCTAAAACATATTTATATCCAATGCCGGTTGTGATTGTAGGTTCAATGATAGAAGGTAAAGTTAATTTCATGACAATTGCTTGGTGTGGAATTGTTGAAAATAAACCCCCAATGATCTCTATTTCAGCAGCTAAGAATCATTATACAAATAAAGGAATTAAAGAAAATAACACTTTTAGTGTGAATATTCCTTCTGAGAATATGATAGAACTCACTGATTATATCGGAATAAAATCAGGAAAGGAGATAGATAAATCAGATTTATTTGATGTTTTTTATGGTGAATTAAAAACTGCACCAATGATAAAAGTAGCCCCTATAAATCTTGAATGTGAAGTAGTAAATACTATCGATTTAGGGACAAATCATGATTTATTCATTGGAAAAATTAAAAAAGCTTATATTTTAGAGAATTGTCTAACAGAAGGTTTACCTGATATTATAAAGATGAAACCAATTCTTTATTCAACAGTAACTCAAAACTATTTAAATATTGGAGATATAATTGGTAAAGCTTGGAATATTGGTAAGAATTATAAAAATAAATAAATAAATTTTATAATTTAAATTATAAATTAAATCTTAATTCTTTCATAATTTTTTTAATTATTACTTGTTGGTTTCCAAACGTAAGATTAAGTAGTTTAATACTTGGAATTTTTAAAATATTATTTTTTACAGGATGATTTAATCTCTCTCCTATTGTTGCAATGACAGAAAATCTTGATTTATAGATCTTTTTGATTATATCTTGAAAGATTAGAGAATACAGTTCCATTTTTCCAATCTCATCTATAAAAAAAATAGTATTTAGATTATCTTTAGTATTTACATTATTAAAATCAGACAATAGCGTCTCATTTAAAAATGTATTAAACTCATCAATAAAAATATTATATCTCCCAAGTTTAAATCCTGTATTAAAATCTCCAATTTTTGCCAATGGAACTATTAATCCAGTATTAATATCCTTTAAATCGAATCCTATTCGCTTTCCTCCCTTTCTCTTTTCTGGTGATAAAAAACCATGAATTTTAAAATCTACTTGTAATTCGTTAATTAATTTATAAATCAAAGTAGATTTTCCACATCGAGGAGGTCCAGTAATTAATATTTTAGGATTCATAAATTTCAGGTTTTTTCAATCCTAATGAAAAAAATTGAAATAATAATTTACGATTATATAATAAATCGATTGTAATATAATTATATTAGGATTTTATAATAAAATATATTTTATTTTGGATTTCTAAAATATACTCAATTAAAAAAAATATTTTAAGATAATTTTCTAAATTTTAACAATAATTCTTCTTGTTCTTTGGTTATTTTTTTTGGGAGAATAATATTAGCGATGACATATTGATCACCCCTTCCCTTACCATGAATATACGATGCTCCACGATTCTTTATCCTAAACTCAGTTGCATATTCGGTCCCAGGTGGGATTGTTAATTCTTTTTCTGATATTTCTTCATTCTTATAATCTAAAGTGGGTACTTTGATTTCACCACCAATAATAGCAGTCACTATATCAATATCAGCCTTAGTATAGAGATCATTTCCTCTTCTGATAAAATTTTCATTAGGTTCTATAGTGATTCTCAAATATAGATCTCCTGGAATTGCTTCACGAGATGGAATATGTCCAGTCCCTTGTACTTTCAAATGAACTCCATCTTCTATACCACCAGGTATTTTTATTCCAGTAATTTCCTTTTCTTCTTGTATTACTTTATTTCCTTCACAAGTTTTACATTTTTTCGTAATTATATTTCCTTCTCCATGGCAATAAGGACATTCAGTCTCTCTTATAATTGTACCAAATCCAGAACGAGTCATTTTTCTATATCTACCAGAACCTTGACACTCTGAACAAGTTTGAATGGAAGAGCTATTTTCTGCTCCACTACCATCACATTCTGAACAAGGAATGTATCTTTTTATCTTAATATCCTTCTTTACTCCAAACATCGCTTCTTTAAAGGTGATATTAAGTGATTCTTCAATATCTTGTCCAACTTGTCTTCTTGGACTCCTTTGTCTTGCTCTTGAGCTATTACCAAAGCCTCCAAATCCCCCAAAACCTCCAAAAAATGATTCAAAAATATCATCGATACCAGGAATCCCGCCTCTAAAGAAATCACTCATATCAATATCTACACCTCTAAATCCGAAGTTATCATAGTTCTTTCGTTTTTCAGGATCACTTAAAACTTCATAAGCTTCTTGAACTTCAATAAATTTATCCTTTGCATGAGGATCTTCTTTATTAACATCCGGATGATACTTACGAGCCAATCTTCTATATGCAAGTTTGACATCCTCCGTAGATGATTCCTTATTTACTCCTAAAACTTCATAGTAGTCTCTTTTATTGCCTGAACTCATGCTATTTAACCCAACTAATTAGTTATTATCTATCTTTCTGATTATAGAAATTATTAATTAAATTTATTTTTTTAGATTGGCTGATTTCTCAATTACAAAAAAAAGAAAAAAGAAAAAATAAATACAATTTAATAAAAAATAATAGACTGATCTCTCTATTATTTTTCCAAATTTGAGGTTATATTAATTAGAGGAAAGAATTAATCTGATTCATCATCCCAATCTACATCTACTACCGTCTTATCGTCATCTTTTTCTTCCTTAGATTTATAAGAGGCTCCACCAACACCTTTATCTCCCGTTTCAGGAGTTCCCCCCATACCTCCCGGCGGTATATCACCCGTTCCCTGAGCGGCCCTCTGAGCCTGCTCAGCAGCTTGTTGATAAGCTTGAGATTGTGCTTGTTGACCATAAATTCTTTGTGAGAATCCATGCATCGCTTTTTGAAGATTTTCTATCCCTAGTTTCATTCTTTGGACATCTTCACCTTTAATATCTTCTTCTAAAGATTTTATCGCTGCTTCAATTTGTTGCTTTTCATCATCTTGTATTTTATCTTTATTATCATCCATTAATTTCTTGATTTGGTAAATCATAGATTCAGCATTATTTCTCTCTTGAACTAATTCTCTTACTTTCACGTCTTCCTGCTCAAATTTCTCAGCATCTCTAATTTTTTGTTGTATTTCATCCTCAGATAAACCTTTTGTACCGGTTACAGTTATTCCTGTTTCCTTCCCAGTTCCCAAATCCTTTGCTGTGACATGCACAATACCATCTGCATCGATGGAAAATTTGACCTCTATCTGTGGCATTCCTCTTGGAGCAGGAGGTATACCAGTTAAATGAAATTGACCAAGTGAAATATTATCTTTTGCCATAGCTCTCTCGCCTTGAAGTACATTAATAGTTACTGCTGGTTGATTATCACTTGCTGTACTGAATGTTTCTTTCTTCTCCGTCGGTATTGTTGTATTTCTTTCAATTAATTTGGTAAAAACACCCCCCAACGTCTCTACACCTAAAGAAAGAGGTGTGACATCCAATAAAAGAAGATCTTCTACATCTCCAGCAATAACACCACCTTGTATTGCTGCTCCAATAGCAACACATTCCATAGGATCTACAGAATGCTCAGGTTCTTTATTAAAAAAATTTTTAAATCTATCTTGAACACATGGCATTCTAGTTGGACCCCCCACTAAGATTATTTTATGAACTTGATTGATTTTTAATTTGCTATCTTCTACAGCACGCCTCATAATCGGATCTAATCGTCTTAATATGGGATCAATAAGAGATTCTAATTTAGCCCTTGTGAGCTGCATTTCTAAATGAACAGGATTTCCATCTTTTTGAGTAATATAAGGTAAATTTATTTCTGTAGATAATGTAGTTGAAAGTTCAATTTTAGCTTTCTCTACTGCATCTTTTATTCTAACTTTAGATTTTTCATCATTTCTAAGATCGATACCTTCTTTCTTCTGAAATTCTTCTGCAATCCAATTGATAAGTAAATTATCCATATCTGTACCACCTAATTGCGTATCACCAGCCGTAGATAAAACTTCAACAACACCCTCTCCATATTCCATAATTGTAACATCGAATGTACCTCCACCTAAATCAAGAACACATATTTTTAACAATTTTTTTGAAACTCTGTCTAATCCATATGCCAAGCAAGCTGCGGTAGGTTCATTTATCATACGAACAACTTCTAATCCTGCAATTTCACCTGCATTTTTCGTCGAAGTTCTTTGAGCATCATTGAAATAAGCAGGAACCGTTATAACAGCTTTTTTAACCTCCTCTCCAAGATATTTCGAAGCATCATTCTTTATCTTTTTTAAGATCATTGCAGATATTTCTTCTGGAGAAAAATCTTTTCTTTCACTTCCAACTTTAACATTAGCTTTATAGGAAGTACCCATTTTACGTTTAATAGCTGTTATGGTGCCCTCTGGATTAGAGAGTGCTTGTCTTCGTGCAGGTTCTCCTACCACTTTACGACCATTTTCATCAAACGCAACATATGAAGGAAATGCCTTTCCACCTAATGTTCTTCCTTCAGCGGCAGGAACGATCTCTGGTTTTCCAACAGCATTCAATACCGCACAAGCACTATTAGATGTTCCTAAATCTATACCGATAATTCTTTCTTTTTTAGTTGCTTTCTTTTCTGATTCACTCATCTTTCAATTACACTTTTTATTAAAATTATGAATTTGTTTTTGTATAAAATTCATCGACTTAATTATTTTGCTATATTATTTATAAACTAGCTAAAATTTTAAATTTTTTGACTTAGAGATCATTAAATAGATTCTTTAAAATAAAATATTACAATTATCTCTTTTTATTTATTTTGAAATTATTAGGTTTAAATAAAGATTTTCATTTCAATATGTTACAAGACTTATTTAAATAATAAAAAATAATTGAGTTTATTATGTCTTTAGAAGAATATGAACTAAATGCTGAGAAAAAAGCAATAGATCAAATTGTTCCTGAAATAAATGAAAGCCAAAATTCAAAAGAAAATCGTTCTAAACAATACTATTTTCAAGTAGATGTAATGAAAACAATATGTATTATTTGCGTTGTACCTAACATAATGTTGGAAAATAAAAATTTTTAAATACATTATGATTTCTTTTTTTTACCAGAACTATTTATAAAGTGAAATATATTAGAAATAACATGTCTTTTGAAGAAATTGAAATAGAAGAAGAAGAAGAAGAGATTAATCATATTGCACCAAAAATCAATAACTCAAATTTTTCTGATAAATCTTCTGTTGGGAAACTATTTTTCCAGATAGATGTTTTGAAGACAGTATGTATTATATTAGTAGTACAAACTCATACATTTGGTCGATTTTTCCCAATTGAATTCATATGGCAAGTAATTAATCCAGTGAATTTATTCTTCATTATTATGGGATTTAATTATGGAAATTCGTTTAAGAAAAGGAATTTGTATAAATTAAGTGATATGTATTCTTTTCTTTATTTTAAAAGAATGTTTTGGAGATTAATATTTCCACTACTTTTAATCAATCTTATTTCTTTTATTATTGATTTAATCTCTGTCTCATTTACAGGATATCATATACATTGTTGGGCTACCTAACAACAAACTGAGGTAAGTTGGGGAGCAACAAATGTTGATTATGAACCAATGAATGTTATATATTTTCTCCTTGGAAATCCATATTTTCCAGGTCCAGGATCATATTACGTTGTTATTTTAATACAATTTATTTTACTATTTCCATTAATATATAAGCTCTTTGAAATAAATCCTATTTTTGGATTTATTTGTTGTTATTTAATTGAGTTAAGTTTTCAATTATTTACACGTCAAGTTCCCATAGTTCGAGAGTTATTTGATGATTATACATATTTATATTCTGCTAATATATTTAGATATTTTTCTATTATTGGTTTTGGATTATATTTTATCAATAATAGCAATTTATTTTCAAAAAAGAATTTGTTTATTTGGCCTTTGTTATTTATTTCTCTATATTCTCTAATGGGTTGTGGTATTTTCTGGGGAAATTCTATCCTTCCTGATTGGATGTATCCTAATTTATTATTTGAATCTGAAGGAGGTCTCTTTTATATAAAATATTTTTATAGAAAACCTTGGTGGGGTATTGCAAATTTAATTAACTATCCATTTGATGCTTTTATTTTCCTTTTGTGTATGATGATTTTACCCTCTGAGCTAAATAAAGATAAACCACGACACCAATCAATTTCAAGATTCTTCAAAAAATATAGTAAACTTACATATCATATTTTGTTAGTACAAATAGTTTACTTTTTCATAAATATACCAATTATTTATGGAGTAAGTATTGGGATAAATGGCTCCTTATTTGATGTATTCATTCAACCTTTTGTAGACCCTTATGGTATAACTGCACCATGGGAAGATTTTAGTGTAGTAAGTTTTAATATTGCTATCCTTATAATATTGACGAGAATTTTCGTTATTTTTTTGAATTGTGCAGTTACGTTTACTTTAGCAAAAATCTTTTATAATGTTGACATTGGTATTCAAAGGAACCTAAAATATATTAGAAAACCGAATGTCAAGAAGATTTAAATAAAATAACTAAAATTATATCAATAAAAAAAATAAATTTTAGAATAAAATTAAAATGTCAGAAGAAGAAAATAAGGTAAAAATAGAAGAAAAAGAAGTAAAATATTTTATTTCTGAAATCAATGATAAAAACTTATCCAATAAAACTTCGGTTGGAAAAAGGTTTTTTCAAATAGATGTAATGAAGACAATTTGTATAATATGCGTCATAGGTGTTCATACATTATCAACTTATACTAAATATGATGCATTATGGCAAGCACTTCAACCAGTACCATTATTTTTTGTAATATTGGGCTTTAATATGGGAAATTCATTTAGAAAAAAGAATTTGCATAAACTAAGTGATATGTATAGTTTTAGTTACTTCAAGAGAATGTTCTGGCGACTAATTTTTCCTTTACTATTGATTAATCTAATCTGTTTTATAATAGATTTACTGGTTATCTCACTTACAGGATATCATGCAAATGGTTGGAGCAGTACACAATTACAACCAGTAAGTTGGGGTGAAACCAATCTTGATTTTGGAACTGGAAATTATAGGCCTACATATACATATGTGAATATAATTTATATTCTTATAGGAACACCATATTTTCCTGGTCCAGGT
>Ga0315549_1002612_pt1 | contig 16937 bp, 15 predicted proteins | sample SalMarSW160200MG_FD_203101 | JGI IMG/M metagenome (GOLD analysis project Ga0315549, IMG submission 203101) | Salt marsh sediment microbial communities from the Plum Island Ecosystem LTER, Massachusetts, United States - Salt Marsh Sediment SW1601-200 ... | reverse complement strand
TTGAAGGAGATTGCTTCGCTCCCGCCCGCCTCGCCTTGCGGACTCGCATGGCGGGCAGGTCGCTCGCAATGACACTAATGTCGAGTTTTTACGAGACCATCATATTTGTAATTTTGACTTTTGCACTTTCTATTTTTCACTGTGATCTTCTTGCCCACCTGGATGGGAATTTTTAGGAAAACCCTTTCCCCTCCTGTCTCGGCTCCAACGGCCTACCTCGGTCTAGGCTTAGGCTATTTGATCTTTGTTTCTCCTCCCTCTTATGGTATCGTGCCTTAGAAGGAAGGTCAATGCTGAGTTATCCAAACCTCGATCCAACCATAGTCACCATCGGTCCTCTTCACATACGCTGGTACGGCGTCATGTACATCCTCGGCTTCATGGCCTCTTACCTCTTGGTACGGTATCAGATCAAGAAAAAAGAACTCGGTATTCACACCGACGTCCTCAATGACTTCTTCCTGTATCTGGTGCTCGGCCTGATAGTGGGAGCCCGTATCGGTTACTGTATCGCTTACAATCTCCCTTTCTATCTCGACTACCCGCTCAAGGTATTCGCGATCTGGGAAGGAGGAATGTCCTTTCACGGAGGCCTGGTAGGCGTGGTGATTGCTGGGCTCATCTTCGTGAAGAGATATGGATTCAGCTTCTGGCAATTTGCCGACCTTATCGCCGTCACCGCCCCTATAGGGCTTGGTCTCGGAAGGCTCGGAAATTTTCTCAACGCCGAGCTCTACGGCAGGGTAAGCACCCTTCCCTGGGCAATGGTATTCCCTTCGGCCGGAGCTCTCCCCAGGCATCCCTCACAACTCTACGAATGTCTCATCGAGGGTGTGCTCCTTTTCATGATCCTGTGGTGGGTAAAGGATCGCCCCCTCAGGAAAGGAACCCTTTTCTGTCTATTCCTTTTCCTCTACAGCATTTTCAGGTTCTTCGTCGAATTCTTCAGAGAACCAGACCCACAGCTTGGGTTTCTCTTCTCCTTGGTGACCATGGGCCAGATTCTCTCCATCATAACGGGTGTCCTCGGCATCCTCCTATGGTATCTCAGGCCAAAGGACGAACTCCCTACTCGAACTCCCCCTGCGCCATCGTAAAGGCCCCTGCCCCCCCGAATCCTAAAAGCGAGAAGGAGAGCATAGCCCTCCTGTCCTCGTCGAGATCCTCATAAGTAAGCCGTATGCCCCAGCACTGTGACTGGTACTCTATCCAATAGGCATCCTCAGTGTCGTGTTTTTCTATGAGATCCCTCATCCTCTCAGCCCCTATGGATAGGCCGTGGAAAAGGTGGATGGCGATCTCATAGTTCAACTGCTTGGTGCTGTCCCTGGAGTACACGTAATCTATGGAATAGCGATCATTCCTTGGTCCGCTCCTTTTTACCAAGAGGTCGAGGCCGAAGCTCCCTGATGAGAGATGCTGCTCATAGTGGTCGTAGTTCGCGCTTGCGGAGAGATCGAGGGCTGGATAGGGGGTGAGGCTCAGGGTTGTTTCCAAGGGATCATAGGGCTTCCTCTCCACACCAGGCGGTTTATCCTCCATTGCCTCATCGAGGTCATAGGCCTGCATGATGGTCAAATTCGCACTCTGGGAGTAAGCCCGCCTTCCTTCCTTGTCCTCCCTGCACGAATCGAAGTAGTTCTGAAAGGACAGGGAGATCGAATTGAGCCTGTCCAAGGTGTCGACCGGTTCAAACCACGGGCTGAATCCCCTTTCTTCCGGGTATGGCCGAAGGTTGTATGAAAGCACAGGCTGAAACTTATGCTTTACCCTGGTGCCGGTCCCCCTCCCTACAGCGAATGCCCTTTCCAGTACCGTGGAAATCCCCAGGCCCAGCTCATAGGCATCCTTTGTCTGTTTGACTCTCTGCTCCTCGTATTCATCGATCCATTGCGTGGTAATGAGATACTTGAGCGAGGGCATGATCTCGAGGTAGGGAATAGGCCACAGGGGATAGCTTATTGAGGGAGCGAGGGCCAATCTCTGCCCTCTGTAACCGTTCTCCCGATATATGGAGCCGTAATCCGATTCCATGGAAAAGAAGATGGGGAGTCCCGGTACCTTCCTCGGAAGAATTGCAAGGTCCAACCCTGCCAAAGGCTGGGGGGTTGTATCCTGTTCCGGCCTCTCTGGTCTCTGGTAGTAACTGCTCAGGGCCTGCACGGAGAAATCCTGGAAATCCCTGCTAATCCTCAGTGCCGACCGCCTGGTAGGAGACTGAGTCTCCTCCAAGGGCCTTCCCGATTCCTCATCCAGCCGCGCTCTATACTCGGTTCCCAGCCCGGGCCTTTGAAATTCCCTCAGGTAATCGTAATCGCTCACGAAATCCACATCGAGCCTGCTGACTATGCCAAAGGGCAACCTCTGATCAGCGCGACCCCTGAACCAATACCGTTTCTGGTTGGTACGCGGATACGGACTGATTGCAAGGTCATCCTCGCTGTACATGTCCTTCTTCTCCCTCATGTCTGAAATGGTATCGTAGAGGAATCCACCCTTTGAGTCGGATCCCGTTATGTACCGAAACTCCAGGCCATGCTTGAGACCCCTCTCTGCCATATATCGCTCATAGAAGGTGGCATCGGTCTGTTGTGATAGAGCCCAGAAGAAGGGGAGCTCGAAGTCCATACCGTTTCTCTCGGAGTACCCGATGCTCGGCGGCAAAAAACCGGTCTGCCTTTCCCTCTTTGCCGGGAAGATAATATAGGGAAAATACAGAAGGGGAACGCGCTTTACGAAAAAGGTCGCGTGCTTGGCAGTGCCGTAGCCCTCGATGGTTACCTCCGCCTCCGAGCTTGTAATAGACCAGTCCGGGGACTCACCGTGACACGTGGTGATCCTGCAGCCCTTGACGAAATAGGTGGCAGGGCCTGTTTTCCATATTTCTCGACCGCTGATGTAGTAATGGTTGGCCCTGAGAAACAGGCTCCCTTTCGACAGATACCCCGTTCCGTCATTGAGATTGAAGGTTCCCCTCTCGCACCGCAGGATATCGCCTGCCGAGGAAAGACGTACGTTTCCCTCTGCCCTCACAAACCCGGACCTCCTGTTATAGGTCACCCTGTCTGCCGTGAGGATTTGCTCTGCCCTGGAAATAACTACCATCCCCTCTGCCAAATACAGTTCATCCCCTGCCAGGCTTACTATCCTATCAGCGGTGATATGCCAGGGACGCATGTCTTCTTCGGCTCGGCAATAAGGCTTTCCCATAAAGAGCACGAAAAGGGCGATTGAGATCATGAATAACATCAGCCGCCTGATCCAGATCAAGCCGCCCGCACGGCGGCTCGGAACTCCGGGTTTTAAGAAGGAGGTCGGCATCGTTCCGCTCTCTCACCTCGAGGGGGAAGATCCCCCTGTATAAGGGTTTTGTATGCAATCAACGTGATAGCTCAATGAATAAAGGTAGGGGTCTTTTTCAACCCTACGTTCACCACAGAGGCGGGGAGAACGCAAAGAAATCGCCCTTTTTGTTTTTCGCTGAGACCCGCCTCGCCTGAGCTGCTCGCGATGGCGGGCAAGGGGCGAAGAACAAAAATAGACATCCCCTGCTGCCTTTGCGGTACAATCTCTTTTCATTCGACAGCCCCTGCCTATTGAGCAGATGCTAATCAACCAATCCCATCGTGCTGCCGACAGTCAGATATGTTCAGCTGGATATCGTGCGGGATCGAGGCAAGACTTTGCTTCTCCAACAGTAAAAAGAGAGCCGGTAATCAATATCAGGTCTCTTTCATCAGCCAGGTTCCGTGCCCTCTCGATGGCCGCCGACAAAGGAGTCCTGACCTCACCACCCCAACCAAGCTCCTCAGCCGCCTTCAATAGTCGTTGGGGTTCTGCTGCTCTGTAGTAGGCGGGCCTGGTGAAGATTACCCTGCTGGCCAGAGGCAATATTTCCCTCAAAATACGCGAGATCTCCTTATCAGCCATGATGCCCATCACCAGCACAAGGTTCTTGAAATCGAAATCCCTCTTTATAGAATCCGCGAGCGACCTCATGGCAGGGATATTGTGCGCACCATCCAGGACTATCGCCGGCCTCGACGATACGATCTCAAGTCTTCCAGGCCAAAGGGGATTGGCAAGACCTAATCGAATATCCTCTTCGGAAACCGCGATCCCCTTCCCCTTCAGTATCTCCAGGGTCAAGAGGCTCAGGGCGGCGTTCCTGTACTGAAACCTCCCCTTAAGGCCGAGGGCGAGATCTGTGTATCTCTCCCTTACCCCGTAATAGCCGAGAAGGCCCGATGCCAACCTGCGATATCGTGCATCATGTCCTAGGCTCCAGAATGGGGCTCCTCTCCCCTCGCACAAGGACTGAAAAAGCTTTTTCACAGGCCCTTGGCTCACAGCAGTCGCCATATCAATCCCTGCTTTTATTATCCCGCCCTTCTCTCTGGCAATATCGATAATGGTGTTACCCAGAAATTGGCTGTGATCCAACCCGATATTGGTAATAACCGAGACCATGGGGGTAATGATATTGGTGGCATCGAGGCGTCCGCCCATTCCCACTTCAATAATGCCGACATCAACCTTGCTGCGGGCAAAGTAGAGGAGCGCCATCGCGGTGGTCATCTCGAAAAAGGTAGGCGGCTCCCTCTTGTCCGTTACCCGGTAAACCTCATGAATCAGCGCTGCTGCCTGATCCCTGTCGATGCCGACCTTATTGATACGAAACCTCTCGGTAAAACTAACCAAGTGCGGTGATGTGTAGAAGCCCACCGTAAGGCCCGATTCCAGGAGTATGGACTCCAACATGGCTCCTACCGATCCCTTGCCGTTCGTTCCAGCAATATGGATATAGTGCTGACCACGGTGGGGGTCTCCAAATGCCCTCAAAAGGTTAGAGGTTTTCGAGAGCCCGAACTTTATTCCGTACTTCTCGAGGCTGTAAAGCCTGGAGAGTTCCTCTTCGTATGCGGAATCCCGACCTTCAGTGCCTTTAGCTTGACTTACCACCAGCCACCTATACAATAGTGCTATTTCATCCCTCTATGCCTCTGAAGAATCGAGGTACACAGATGATGGTGTGATTGCGCGAGGCAGGGGGCATGATACTAAAAATAGTATACAGGCACAATCTATACTATATTTCCCGTAAACGGACAAGCAGGAGACGAATAATGGCGAGGATTTATACTGGCTTGGATCTCTTCAAGAATGAATGCCGGCAACGGCTCAAAGGCCAATCCTTGGCGCTTCTCGCGAATCAGGCGTCGGTAGATGGAAATCTCATAAACGCGAAGGAGGTGATCTCCTCCCTGCTTCCCGGACAGCTCAGGTTCCTTTTAGGGCCTCAACACGGATTTTGGGGTGAGGACCAGGATAACATGATCGAAACAGAGGATAGCCTCGATCCCGAATTACATATTCCCGTGGTAAGTCTCTATGGCAGCAAGCTCGAAAGGCTGCCCCATATCCTCGAGAGCGTGGAGCTGCTGATCATCGACCTTCAGGATGTGGGTACACGGGTTTACACATTTATCGGCACCGTGCTCCAATGCCTCAAGGAGGCCGCTAAAGCCGGCAAAAGGGTGCTTATTCTGGACAGACCGAACCCTTTGGGCGGGGCAATCGTTGAGGGCAACCTCTTGAGAATGAAGTTCGCCTCGCTTGTGGGCCCATTCACCCTTCCCATGCGTCATGGGATGACCACGGGAGAACTCGCATATCTCTTTAATGACGTCCTGAAGATAGGCTGCGATATCACCGTACTGTCCCTCAAGGGGTGGCGACGCCACATGCTATGGAAGGATGTCGGACGAAGATGGATTATGCCGTCTCCCAACATGCCGCTCTTTGACACGGCCCTGGTTTATCCGGGGCAGGTGCTCTGGGAGGGAACGAATATCTCAGAGGGAAGGGGAACCTGCCGACCATTCGAGATATTTGGGGCCCCTTTTATCAACCCCGTTACCATGAAGAAGGGTCTCTCCGGTGAGCATCTTGCTGGATGTTGTCTGCGTGAATACTGGTTTCGGCCAACCTTCAATAAGTGGGAAGGGCAGCGTTGCGGAGGCTTCATGATCCACGTGCAAGACCCTTCTGTGTATCGTCCTTTTCGGACATCGCTCGCCTTGCTTAAGGGGGCCATGGAACTATTCGGGGAGTATTTTGCATGGCGGGAGCCACCCTATGAATACGAGTTCGATCGACTCCCCATAGACCTCATCTTCGGAGATTCCTCTCTCAGGACGACCCTTGAGAGCGGAATGGACTTAGAGGCTATACTTGAGGGCTGCTCTCAAGGGCTTGAGGAGTTCCTGGAACTGAGGAGGCCGTACCTTCTTTATGAAGAGTAGTTCATTGCATGGCATTTTGAGGGTTCGGTGTTCAGGGACCAGGAGCCATGAAAGGGAAAAGTCTTACTGGAGCACCGAACGCTGAACCCCTGAACACTCTCATGCGATCAACGTTGATTCAAGGTGAAGCAACTTTTGTATCAATTTAGATTTATGAATAAATTACATTCTGTGAAATCAAAATCCCCCCCTCCCTTTTCTAAAGGGAGGGGGGGATTTTAACTTTTTCAAAGAACTAAAGCATTACCAACTTTTAAATATATTCGGCTGGTTTTCTATTGACTCCTTTGAAGTCTCTTCTGCGCGATCTCTGCCTCCTTGGTCTTCGGAAAATTCTTTACTAACCTCTTGAAAACGAGTTCAGCAGTTGTCTTATCGTCTATCTTCTCAAAGGCGAATCCCTGGTTCAACATTGCGGCAGGAACCTTATTTCCTTCTGGATAGTTATTGATAACCTTTTGATAGGCCAAGATCGCCTCCTCATGCTTGCCCTGGGCCCTGTAACCTTCGCCTATCCAGAATTGGGCGTTATCGGCAAGATCGGATCTCGGGTACAGCTTGAGAAAAGTGTCGAAATCCGCCATGGCTTCCTGGTGCCGTCCATCCCTATGGTATCCAAGGGCGCGATCATAGAGCTCAGATTCCGTGAGTTCTATGCTCTGAGGAGCGCGGGTTCCTGTCTCCCCCTTTTGCTCTAAGGGGGAGGCCTGCTCCGGAAGAGCTCCCTGCTTCTTTTCCTGTATCTCAGCGCTCACATAACTCTCGATGACCCCCAGCCTTGAGCTCAAATCGTCTGCGATCAAGGAGAATTCATTCATTTTAGCCGCCATGGCATCTGTTTTCGTGGTATCTTTTTCTATTGCTCCTTTTATCAGGTAATTGCTCTCCTCTATCTGGCCTGTCAGAACCTGGATATTCTCCCTTGCTCCCAAAAGGTCTGCCTGAAGCTGAGCGATAGTCATGCGGATGGAGTCCAGATCCTTCATGACCGCCTCTAACCTCTTCCGCTGTTCCGCCTCCTGTGATTCACTCTGTTTGGATACCTGCCGAGCAATTACCTCTTCAAACTCTCTCTGCTTAAATTCGAGCTCACCGATGGCCTCTCTGAGTTCCCGTTGAGCATCCTGGTGCTCCTTAAGGATCTCCTCGAACTCCCCGATGATCTTCTTCTCTTTCTCCCCATCCTCCTTGACCTGCCGGTAAAGGGCATTAACCTGATTGTTGAGGTGCACCATGTCTTTCTGGGACGCACAGGAAGCGATGCACGCGGAAAGAAAGGAGATGAAAAGAAACACCCTCATAAAACAGATGCCACCCCTTTACCTATCACTCGGTACACACCAGCATCTCTCCACGTTGATCAAGGCCTCTGCTGATCGATGCGGGCGTGTGCGCTGTGGTTGTGTTTCCATGAGAATAGGGCCTTGCGCAGAAGGCCCTGCCTTTTCGGATACCTTCGTGAGGACTACTTTTTCATGAGCACGAAATCATCGCGTCTGTTCTGTGCCCATGCTGTCTCGTTATGCCCCACAGCGAGCGGCCTTTCCTCCCCATAGCTTAAGGTTTCTATTCTATCAGCGCTGATTCCTCGTGATATCAGGTAGCTCTTCGCGCTGTCAGCTCGTCTATCCCCCAAGGCGAGGTTATACTCATTCGTGCCCCTCTCATCGCAGTTGCCCTCGATCCTTAGGTTATATTCCGGAAATTCCTTCAGGAATGCCACCTTCTTTTCTAGAAGGGGCCTATACTCGGGCCTGATAAAGGATCGATCAAAATCAAAATAGATGGACTCGGCCTCAACCTGTGCGGCCATCCTCTCTCTATATGCTCTTTCTTCATCAAACTCAAGCGCTGCTGCTTTTTCCTCAATGGCCTTTTCCTCCTCGACGGCCTCAGCTTTTTTGGCCTCTTCTAATTCCTGAAGTCTCTCGATCTTAACCTGTTCTTCCTTGGCAATTTCCTCTTTTGCCTCCTCAACCTCCTTGGCCGCCTCAGTGACCGCTGGTTTCTCCTCCTCAACCGCCTTGGCCGCCTCCTCTGTGGGGGCAGCCTTCAGCTCTTCCTCAGCTGTTACCACCTGCTTTTTCGCGCATGATGAAAGGAAAAACACCGATGAAAACGCGAATGCTACGAGTGTGACAATAATTAAATTCCTCTTCATGGCCCCTACCTCCTTTTCTATGGTTGTTGTAGCCAATAATCCCCTCATATATAACAATAAATACTTATCATTTATCGATTACAACTTCAAGCAATTAGCCATAAAAATTTTTTCTTGTATCCAGTACGACTCATCTCTTCACGCGGTCACCCCATGAAGGGTCGAGCTGATCCCCCTGATAAAAGGTTACCTGTTTCTGGTTTTCCCCGTTGGCATTAGCGATGAAGATGTGGTGGTTTCCATCAACCCTATTTGAACTAAAGGCCATGTACCGCCCATCTGGAGACCAACAAGGATCCTCATTGTTACCTTGGTTGTGGGTGACATTCTGAAGATCCTTTCCTTCCGGAGAAATGGTATAGATATCGAACCGGCCATCCGCTGACCCGGCAAAGGCAATCCGATTGAGCCTTGACCAGGCCGGTGAGGTGTTGTACCTGCCCTCAAAGGTGAGCCTCTCGATCTGGTTGGTAACGAGATCAAGCACATAGATCTGGGGCGTTCCAGATCTATTGGAAACAAATGCCATCTTCTTGCCGTCAGGTGAAAAGGCCGGGGAGACATCGATTCCCCAATTCTTGGTCAGCCTCTTCAAAATCTTGCCGTTTGTATCTATCAAAAAAATATCCGGATTTCCGCTAATCGTGAGCGTAAGGGCAAGCTCTTCTCCGCTTGGCATCCAGGCAGCGGAGATATTAAGGCCTTTTCTTTCAGAGAGTTTCGTAACCACTCCGCTTTCTATATCATGCATGAAAAGCACCGTCTCTGAATCACGAAAGGAGGTGTAGATCATCCTGTCTCCAGAGGGAGACCAACGTGGCGATAGGGTTATCGTGCTACAATGGGTCATTTGCTGCACGTTGTGACCATCCATATCCGATATATATACCTCCTTCTGACCGGTGAAAGTCCCAACAAAGGCAAACCTGGTAAGAAAAGGCCCGGAATGGCCCGTCAAAGTGAGGATGATATCGTCTGCAACACGATGCATAAGGTGTCTCTTCTGCTCAAAGCTCCCTAAAAACCGCTTTCCATAGAGCTGTTTGGTGGACAGCACGTCAAACAGCCGCACCTCTGCACTGAGCTGGCTGCCGACAGACTCATAGCCTCCTTTTAAGAGAAGGTCCGCGCCAATGAGAGACCAGTCTTTGAACTGGATGCGTTCACGGGTAATCCCGGCCTCAGGTCCCTCCATAAAGAAGCTTCTATCCAGCGCCTTAAAATAGCCGCTGAGATGAAAATCATTCGTGATAATATCGGAAAGCATACGGCTTAAATCCCGCTGCCCCTCTCCTCCTCCCGTATCTTTAAACTCTGGTACTGCAATGGGTATCTTTCTCATCGATGGTGAGGTTACATCTATGTAAAGCTTACCCACAGCCTCCCCTGCTGGGAAAAGGGTCAAAATGTTAATCAGCAATATCCATGCCAGTATCCTGAACATGCCCCTCCTATTGAATGAGATCTTTGAGGCTAAAGCGGATTTCGACCTCGTCACTGCCCTTGTTGTAGCCCGGTGGAAACCTCGGAAGGGGATCCGATCTCTCCAAGGCCTTCAGCACAGAATCGTTGAACAAGAGATCCCGGGATCTTTTTTTAAACTCAGCCTTTACGATCTTTCCATCGCTTCGTAGTGTCAGTAATATGACTGCCTCGGGGGTTTTTCCTTCCCTCGCGTTGATAAGGGCGACGGGATAGGACCAGTTTTCTTTAATAGCAGTCTCTATCTGCACTTGATAGAGCTGAATGCCCTTACCGATGCCCGAAGGGCCTATGGGCAGCCCGCCTTCGCTCCTCTTGAGAGGTGGCGCCTCGCCCCTTTGAGCCTTTTCTGCTCCCTCTTGAGATTGTGCCTTTTTCTTGCTCTCCAGCCTCTTTTCGATACGGGATATGGTTTCCTCCAGCTGATTTCCCTGCTGCGCGACCTCTCTCTCTACCCTCGATATGGCCCCATCAATGAGCTCTGAGGGAAAAGCGGCCTCCTTCCTGGATTCAGGGAGCGGCTTCGGGGAAACCCTCTTTGCAATCACAGTCGTGGGCGGTTCCTTCTTAGCGTCAATACGCCGCGTCCTTGTCTTCACGATGGGGGTTGTGTCCTTTCCTGCAGCCACACTTGCCCCTTTTGCCCTATCTCCAGTGCTTGGCGCAGGAGGAGCAACTAATTCAACGTGGTACACGTGTTCCTCAAAAGGAGGGTAGTATATCGTGCTTTTTGAAATAACAATGGAGCCAAAGAAGATTGCGAGATGGAAAACAAACGAAAGGATCATCATCTGGGCCCATCTCTCTTCTTTCGGGCCAAAATTAAACTGTAACCATGTGGCTATCATTTATTCAAAGGCTTGGTTATCATTCCCACCTTGGTAATTCCAGCCTCTTTAACCTGAGCCATAATTCTCATTACCACACCATAGGGCACCTCCTTGTCGGCCTGCAGCAAGATCTCCTTGCCTGCCCTATTGGCGAATATCCTTTCGAGCCTCCCCCTGAGATCCTTATAGTCAACCTTGTAATCCTCGACAAAGATCTCCCCTTTTTTCGTTATCGTTAAAAGTAAGGGGTCCTCCTCTGTTTTGATATTCCTGCTTTCCGTTCTGGGAAGGTCCACTTTAACCCCGTGTATCATCATTGGTGCAGTCACCATGAAGATGATGAGCAGCACCAACATCACATCGACTAAAGGAGTCACATTGATATCGGCTATCAATCGGGATTGGCCTTCCTCCAGATCCACCGCTATTCACCTCTTCTTCTCTCTGTCAAGGTCATCCTCATGAACCCCCTCTCGAAAACCCCTATGAGGTCAGAGTTAAAATTGCCCATTTCTACCTGAAAGGCCCTCACCCTGCGGGTAAAGTAGTTGAATGCCACTACCGCGGGTATTGCCGCTGCGAGCCCTGCTGCCGTGGCAATAAGGGCCTCGGCAATGCCAGGTGCTACAACCGCCAGTGTTGCCGAGCCCTTCATGCCGATGGATCTGAACGAGGTCATAATACCCCACACGGTTCCAAACAGGCCGATAAAGGGTGAGGCGTTTCCGGTCGTTGCGAGAAAGGTGAGGCCTTTCTCGAGACGGGAAGTCTGGGAGGCGAGGATCTTTTTTACCGCCCTCTGTATGCTTTCCATGCTTGCGTGTAGGGAATGATGGGCCTTATCCTCACCTGGGTTAGCCTGAAATATCTTAGATCTATTGAACTCTGCATACCCGGCCCTAAAGCTCTTGGCCAAGGGGCTAAAGGCAAAGGCCTTGCTCTCCGCGTACACCTTTTGTATTTCACGACTGGAGGAGAATAGCTCCATGAACTTTTCGTTCTCATCGGTAAGCCTTCTGAACAATCTCAGCTTCATAAAGATAATAGTCCACGAGTACAGTGAAAGAAAAAACAGGAGCAACAGGACGAACTTCACCATTGTTCCAGCATGAAATATCATCTGTACGATATCGCTTGCAAGGATATCCATTCCAGCTTTTACCCCTGATCTATAATGATTGACCGCTACCACCATACTTGCATTGCGTCATGAAAGTCAACCGAAATGCTGAAATGGGCACGGGAACATTTTTCCTTTTACTGTCAAACCTCCTTGTGCTATCCTATCCGGCGCTATGGAATATTGGACAGATCTTCGATGCTTACCATGAACCAACAGGTGCTCCAAAGAAACGAAAGGAGAAACGATCTCCGAACGTTCTCCAACGAATCAGAGAGCAAGGAAAGAAGGTGTCTTGCTTGCGGAAACAGGGATCTTAAACCTGGAAGGCGTTATTGTTCAAGGTACTGTAGGCAGAAATTGATGTGGTCCCTCTCGTTATCCAAGGGATTATTGCAAACCCTCAATGCACGGTATGCGGCGTTCTCGTTTAACGATACATGCGTAGCTCTCGATATACTTCCCACATGGTCTAACAGCATATCGAGGTTCGTACGTGAGAGAAAATCAGGACATACCCCTGCCCACGCCCTTAAGGAGCTGGTGCTCGAAACAGGAAAGCAGTGGTATCAAAAAAGAGACCGGCGTTTTTCTCATAGCTTTGCATCCCAGTCCCTTCTCGAGGAAAAGATTGAGCACAGCATCAATCCGGAGGCCATTAAACCGAATGCGAATCGCGTTCCACGGCTATCCCTTGATCAGAAAAAAGGGCTCAAACACCTCAATATTTCAACAGATAGCCTGATTGTCGGGGATTGCGCCGCCGTGATAAAGAGGGCCTACCGGGGTATGGCAAAGCTTTACCATCCGGATAAAGGCGGTGATGGCGAAAAGTTTAAGGAATTACTAGGAGCTCATGAAATAATGCAGGAGTGGGCCAAGAACCCCAAGTTCCGATCAAATCATTCATTGCCTAGTGCTTGGTCCTATAATGGGTACAAGAATAGGTGGTCGCCTCCCTTATGCCGATAGCCCTTCCATTCATGCCTTTTCGATGATGAGAGCGGGAAATTCAAGCCTGGAGCCACCGGGCGGAGTCGAACCGCCGACCCCCTCATTACGAGTGAGGTGCTCTGCCATCTGAGCTACGGTGGCCTTCGTATTCTCTATGTATACTTTTTTTCAGCGCGTGTCCAATTTTTTATATCTCCTTACCGGCTCCGGCTCAGGGAACTCCATCATCGCGAAACACCATTTAGACAGGGAGAAGCTTAGATGAAAAACCCCATGGACTACCTGATATTTCCCCTCGACGTTGCCACCTATGACGAGGCGATCGAATATGTGGACCTCTTAAAGGATCACGTGGGTATCTTCAAGGTTGGACTGGAGCTATTCGTGGGTGTAGGACCGAAGATCCTCGATGCCATCACGGACAGGAGCGAGGCCGGGATATTTCTTGATCTGAAGTTCCACGACATCCCAGCCACGGTAAAAGGCGCCTTCATCGCGGCGAGCGCCTATGGGATCACCTTGACCACCGTCCATTGCGATGAGGGAGGGGGCCTGCTCCGCACCGTTGTAGAGAATAATCCCTCGGGCGCCAAGATACTGGCAGTCACGGTGCTCACAAGCCTCGACAGCAAAGCCCTCAAGGAATTAGGCTATCAGGAGAAATACGTCTCTCATATTACCGAGCTGGTCCTGCTGAGGGCACACATAGCTAAAGAGGCCGGATGTGCGGGTGTCGTGTGCTCGGGACTGGAGGTGGAAGCAGTGAAGGCTGCATTGGGGAAGGATTTCATCGCCGTTACCCCTGGCATACGGCCCTCCTGGTCTGTCCTGAGCAAGGACGATCAAAAGAGGATTATTACACCGTATCAGGCGATCAAGCGTGGCGCTGATTACATAGTGGTAGGCAGGCCTATCAGGGCTTCCAAGGACCCGATTGAGGCGGCACAAAAGGTGTTGGATGAGATCGAAACGGCGATCTCCGAATAGATATTTGCCTACAAAATGCGATACGCTACTTATACAGACAAGGCAATCGATGACAGGAATCAAAACCCCGATTCACCTTATGATACATTGTCCGACATACCCATCCATCTGATCCTGAATGGAGCATAATTCATCATCGGAGTACGAATCGGCATCCAGCAAGCTATCGTCGAGCACTTTTGATGGGACAAACCTCTGAAGAACATATAAACGAGAGCCCTGTATCATCTTGCCAATCTCAATGAAATCATCCCTCTCCAACAGGGGCTTCACCACCGTGGTCCTGAACTCATAGTCAGACCCGTAATTCATGATCAGCTTGACGCTCCTGAGAATCCGGTCCTGATCAATCCTGCTCCTCACCACCTGTTCGTACTTGTCGATAGGCGCTTTTATGTCCATGGCGATGTAATCCACGGCATTGGTTTTTAGTACGTCCTCAAGCCGTGAGGGAAAACTCCCGTTGGTATCCAATTTGACCAGATAGCCAAGCGACTTCACCGAGGACAGGAAATCCCCTATATCGGATTGCAGAAGGGGCTCGCCGCCTGTTATCGTGACCGCCTCGAGCTTACCCTTCCTCGCCTCCAGAAACGACAATATCTCATCCTGCGCTACTTCCTGGCGCCCTGAGGGGTTCGTATCAACGAGCTCTGGATTGTGGCAGTAAGGGCACCGAAAGTTGCACCCTTGGGTAAAGACAATAGCGCATATCCTTCCCGGGTAATCGATGAGAGAAAACTTCTGGAACCCCCCTATAATCATACCTTGAACGTCTTCCTCATCCTGAATTCCTCTTGCTTGCCCTTGTTCCACTGCTTCAACGGCCTGAGGTACCCAACGACCCGTGAGTATACCTCACACTCCGCACCACATTTCGGACAGAACTCATGTTCTCCGTTTAGATACCCATGGGTGGGACAGACGCTAAAGGTGGGCGAAAAGGTGAAGTAAGGGATATGATAGTTTTCACATATCCTCTTCACCAAGGACTTTATGGCATCTGGGTTGGTGACTTTCTCGCCCGCATAGATATGAAAAACCGTTCCTCCTGTGTATTTCTGCTGGATGCTGTCCTGCAGATCAAGGGCCTCGAAAACGTCATCCGTAAAGTTAACGGGAAGATGGGTGGAATTGGTATAGTAAGACTCGTCCATGTTTCCGTTTCCCGCTGTGATAATATCAGGGAACTTTTCCTTATCAATCCTGGCCAAACTATACGAGGTGCCCTCCGCAGGAGTGGCCTCTAGGTTGTAGTTATTCCCTGTCTCTGCCTGAAACTCCAGGAGTCGCTCTCTCATGCAATCCAAGACCCTCAGGGCGAACTCCCTCCCATCTCTCTCTCCGATCGTGCTGCCAAGGAAATTCCTGCAGGCCTCATTCATTCCAACAAGCCCTATAGTGGAAAAATGGTTCTTCCAATACTCACCGAACCGCTCCTTCACATCCCTCAAGTAGTACTTCGTATAGGGATAGAGGCCCCCATCGGTAAACTTCTCCAGGATCTTCCTTTTTATCTCCAGGCTCTCCTTTGCCAGGGACATCAGATCCATCAGCCTTGCCAGAAATTCCTCCTCATTGTTGCTGAGGTGCCCAATCCTCGGCATATTAATCGTGACCACCCCGATCGAGCCGGTTAAGGGGTTCGAGCCAAACAGCCCTCCTCCTCTCTTTTCCAGCTCCCTATTGTCTATCCGTAACCGGCAGCACATGCTCCTCGCATCCTCAGGCTTCATATCCGAGTTGACGAAGTTGGAAAAGTAAGGGACCCCGTACTTGGCTGTCATCGCCCAGAGGTCTGTTAGTAGTGGGTTTTTCCACTCAAACTCCCTGGTGATGTTGTACGTGGGAATAGGAAAGGTAAATACCCTCCCGCCTGCATCGCCCTCTGCCATCACCTCCAAGAAGGCCTTGTTAAACAAATCCATCTCCTTCTGGAACTCCGAATAGGGAGCATCCTGTGGCTCACCACCGATAATGCCGGGTTGATCCGCGTAGTACCCTGGCACGGTGAGGTCGATGGTGATGTTGGTAAAGGGCGTCTGAAAGCCCACCCGTGTCGGCACGTTGATATTGAAGATAAATTCCTGCAAGGCCTGCTTCACGCCCCTATAGTCCAATCCGTCGAACCGTATAAAGGGGGCGAGCAGGGTGTCGAAATTGGAGAATGCCTGTGCGCCTGCGGCCTCCCCCTGGAGCGTGTAGAAGAAATTCACGATCTGCCCGAGTGCGCTCCGCAGGTGTCTGGCAGGCCCGCTTTCCACCTTCCCCCTCACACCCCTGAATCCCTCTGTCAACAAGTCATGCAAATCCCATCCCACGCAATACACGGAGAGGATATTGAGATCATGAATGTGGAAATCTCCCTGAATGTGGGCCTCCCTGATCTCAGGGGTATAGATCTCGCTGAGCCAATAGACCTTGCTCACCTCCGAGGAAACATAGTTATTCAATCCCTGGAGGGAAAACGCCATATTGCTGTTCTCGTTCACGCGCCAGTCGGTCTTGTTGAGGTATTGGTCTACTAGGTCAACGGTTGCCTTATTGGCGATATCCCTGATCCTCGCATGCTGCTCCCTGTAAAGAATATAGGCCTTGGCCGTCTTGCGATAGGTGGAGGCAAGCAATATCTCCTCCACAATATCCTGAATCTCCTCCACCGAAGGGGCCTTGTCGCCAAGCGCCTGCTGGGCGAGGTTTAAGGCCCGTATAGTGAGTCGTTTGGCCACCTTTTCGTCAAATTCTCCCGTTGCCTTGCCTGCCTTGGCGATCGCATTGGTGATCTTGCCCGCCTCAAAGGGCACGATGGTTCCGTCTCTCTTTTCTATCTCCGTAAACATGGCCTCATCCCTTCCGTAAAAACTTCTGATATTCCACAATATATAGTATTAGACAATGGTTAATGTCCTATATGATGTTTATTTTGAACTTACACCATACAGAAGTCAAATACATTTTTAAGGGTTTCTTGGGGAAGCCAAGAGGTGGCATACCCCCTCAGTCCTGTGAATCATTCATGGAACGGGATGAAACCGAGTTCATAATGATGCGAGAAAAAATTTTTTGTTGACTTTTGCCGGCCGTTTCACTAGATATCC
>Ga0315549_1002606_pt1 | contig 16973 bp, 11 predicted proteins | sample SalMarSW160200MG_FD_203101 | JGI IMG/M metagenome (GOLD analysis project Ga0315549, IMG submission 203101) | Salt marsh sediment microbial communities from the Plum Island Ecosystem LTER, Massachusetts, United States - Salt Marsh Sediment SW1601-200 ... | reverse complement strand
AGCAATATCCTTACCTCTCCTCGTGATAAGAGCATCCGTCCGTCCTATATCAATTCTCAATGCTCGGCTGGGTGGTATACCAAAGAGAGTCTGAGCTGTCCGGTATGCGCTCTGTTTACCTTTAGCGATGATGCCAACCCCTGCCGGCCTTTTCCCCACTAGGATTAAATAATCATCCTTAGATTTGTAAGGATGAGTTATCACATGCCAGACATCCCTTTTCTTTCCGTTTTTACCTAGTGAACCCATTCTCCAGGCAATGGCACCCTTGGCAGACTGTAACTTCTCGCGCGCCTCTTTGCTTGGGCTTACACCCAGAGACTTGAAACTATCTTCTATCTCTGTTATCTTTGTTGTTGGTGGAGGTGGAGGTGGAGGCGGCCTTTTTGGCTCTGTTGGCTTGCCTGTTGGTATGATTTCACCCCCTGGCGGGACTACCCGTTTCGGTACTGGTATTGCGCTTATTCTTGGTGCTGGCTTTTCCCTCTTTTCAGGCACCGACTCCCCCCTCTTTCTGGATGGCAAACCTCGCCTGTGGGCCGGCGCTCTGCCTATTGGTCTTGTTGGTTCCTCTATATCAAAAAGGGCTAGGCCCAATTTAATTGGTGTCACTTTTAAATCGCCCAGCCCCGGGTATACTTTATATTCATAAGGAGTAATCTGGCCAGGGCGGTTCCGTGCTATTTCAGTCACGTATTCTCTGGTTAAATCATCAGCCCTTGGTGGCTCCGCCCGAGCGGCACCAGTTGCCCTTGCTAGTTGGCTCAACCAATAAGCATAGCGCCCGGCATAAAAATCAGAGCGATAGGCGTTTCTGCCGTATTCATCATAAAACTCAGCTAACTCTCTCTCTGCTCTTCTTACCTCAGCCTCAGCTTGCTGCTTGGCCTCTTTAGCTTCCTCTCGAAGCTGTTTTACTTTTGCAGGGTCCTTAGTTTTTCCAGCCCTTTTCAACAATTCAGCAGCCTTAGCCTTTATCCCTGGGGACATGGATATCTTCACGGCCTGTCGCCTGCCATGCAGCAATTCGGCCAATGAACGTATAGGCCCCTCTGCAGTGACCCAATCAGATAGCTCTGGACTTTCACCTTTATTGATATCGCTCATCTGCCGTTTTAATGATTGAATCTCCGCCTTATTAATTTCAGTAATTGTAGCCTCTTTGACAGGTTTGTTATTCGCCAAACGGTCGGCGATCGCCTTATCGCGCGCTTTATTCAAAATGGGATTGTTCTTGTCTACCTTGACCCTGGACATATCAAGGCGGTATTTTTTGGCTAATCCCTTGAGGATATCGTAAGTAGCCGGGTATACAGTTATATCACTCTCTCCATCCCACCATACCGCATCTTTGATTTCTTTAGTTTTGAGTTTGAATTTTTCAGTTTGAGCTGGGGCTTCATATATCCTGCTGCCTGATAAGGCGTGCTCATTCACCTTCCCAAGGTAGATATCCAGGTATCGGGTCCGTTCGAGCCCTATACCTGTTTCAGATTTGACCTGCCCATGCGCTGCGCCCTCAAAAGTCAATACACGCCTGCCGCCGGGTAATGTCTTAAAGCCCAACTGCCCGGGCTTGTATTTGAGAGCTATCTGGCCACCAGGGAGCCCAAACGATTGCTCGGTGACATCCTTTACTAGCATGATGTCGCCAGCATTATTACGGACCACCGCGGTAACACGCGGTTTGATTGTGCCTTTACCGGTCGGGTGTGGTACCGGCTTTCTAAGGTTGGTTATTTCACCATGCTTGCCAGTAGTCTCCGGGGTTTCAGCCTCTAATTCTTTAATAGAGCGTTCAATTCTTGATACCTTGGGGTCTTTACCCAGCGCATGCCTGATAACCTGCATTCTGCCGTGCCAGCCGAGGAAAGTATCTACCAATGCTTCCTTAGCCGCCAATACCCTTATCTGCGCCAACCTTGCTGGCGTCAGCGCCTTTACCGCCGTCTTTGTACCCAGAATAGTAAACCGCCTGATAGGGTAAGGCCCGGTCTTGACATTGGCAGATATGCCCTTACCGGTCCACCCCGGTATCGGCTCAAGCACCGTATCTTTACCAAAAATACTTTCTACCTCCGCCTCCCCTTTCTTTAACAGCTTCTCCATTTTAGGTTTGAAATTATCCGGCACCCTGATTTCTACTAGGCCTGTGTTCCTGCCCAAGGTGCCCATGCCCTTGGCGCTCATAATACCGAACCGGATAGCCGCCTGGGGGCTGGTAAACAATTGTCCCTTAATTGATGTCCTGCCCTTGAATTTACCGATATCCGTAGTGTAGTGCCAGAGCGTATTACCAATCACTTTTTGATAAGGCACATTTTTGACTGTCATGGTAACTTTAGAACCGGCTATTTTTACCTCTTTCTTGCCAGCTAGAAGGTCAGCAACAGCCTTCTCGGTCAGCCTCATCCTCTCCTTTGGCGATAGCTTGATAAGCTCCCCTGCCTTCTCAAAGTGAAGTCGTATTGTGGAATATTCTGAAGCCATAGCTCTTTCCGGCACGTAACGTGGACTAAGACGGGCAAGCCCGCCTTTGCCGAGTTTGAGCACTGCTGCCGGCGATAATATGAAGAGTCCGGTGATACGCCCGGAAGCCAGCGCAGGGTTACTTCTAATGGCGGCGGGTAAAACTGTAGTAAAGAATTGGGCCATGCCAGTGCCGACGTTTTTGGATAATTGCCCTGCCGTGCCTCGGGGTACAGAGGCACCCAGCATTGACCCTAGCAGAGGTATTGAAGCGGCATATCCAGCACCCTCTATTACACCCACTATAGCCCCACCGACAAAGACAAGCGGGGCTGATATCGGCGCAGGGGCTTTATCCTGTATCCAGGAAGCGCCTTTAGAGGCGTATTTCTGCATTTTGTCTAGTTTCCCGGCAATTTGAGATTGCCATTCTTCCCGGGCGGCGTCTGGTGGCTTTGAGTAATTTAACAAAACCACAGCCTTTTGCTCATTGGTCAACTTATCATAATTCGGGGGGTACCCGGCCTCATCAGCTAATCTATTCTTCTGAGACTTCGATAAGCCCTCGAACTTCTGCCAATCAGTCTGTAATTGCGTGGTATATGCCTGGTCTACCAATCTACTAACTGTGTAGGCTGGGGGCGCCAGTGCTACCAGCTGGGCAATGCTAGTAGCTATCCTGGGTACTATATTATAGATGGCTGCCGCTGTCCTGATTGCCCTTGCGCCTGTTTGGGGTATCATGGCCGCCCGCCCCAGCCAACCTATGCCACCCAATGTGTAAGGGGTGGCTACCGTAGCGGCGAACATCGCGGTATCTACAACCTTATCGTGCCACTTCTCAAGGTACGCTTGTCTTTCAGGGTCAGTTGCTGGTTTGCCTTTTAGCTTCTGCCACTTTGGGTCGGCAGGCAGGATAAGCGCTGGCATTTCTTTCACATAATCATCACGCTCTCGCCCTTTAATTCCCCTGAACTTGGCACCGGTGATTACTTCCTGTGTGCGCACATTCCGCCATAACTGCTCACGGTAAAGCATCTCTTGCTTTGCTGCCCGTTCCTGCTCTTTATTAAATTCAAGCGCTTTGTCTATCGTCTCGGGCGGGAATAATTGTTTTAACGCCTCAGGATTGATACCCTTGCGGAGGGCAGCGGACAAGTCGTATTGTTTTAAATTTTCATAATATTCAAAAGGAGCTCCCCCAGAAGGGTATTCGTATCTGGCTGTCGGCTCTTTTACTTTAAAAGGCTCAAGTTCTTTCAGGGTTTTGTCATATTGTTCCTTCGCGGTTCGGAAGACGTATTCTTCCCCATAAGCCTTGCTTACATCCCTGACAAGATCACTCTTCATAGTTTTAGCCATCTTGGTGTAGCCCTGCCTGATCCCTATCGATTTATATTTATCGGGTAGCTCATTGAAATCCTTTATGAGCATGTATTTGTTATCAGCGAGCTTCACGGTGGTTTCCCGGAAGTTCTTTTCGGCGACCTCATTTAACTGATTAAAAACTTCAGGCGGTAGATTCTTAAACTCTGTCGCTTGTGGCGCCACCCTAAAACGTCCTAGTGTTTCCGCCGCAGCTTTTTCAGACATGCCGTGCTTTGCAGCGAAACCCTTTACCGCCTGCGACATATTAACCGGCTCCGCTGTCTTTGCTGCCTTATTTGCCATTTGCTCGGTATGTGCAGACACCGGTGGAGGTACATAAGCCTGTGTGCCAGTGCTTTCCCCTGGGGAGATGTTGACGGTTTTGGGAACGTACTTCGTATAAGCCCGGACAGCGGCACTCTCTCCTGCCATGCTCAACCCATCACCACCACGGGTAGTCCCGGCATAATGATAGGCATTCAAGACCTGGCTCATAGCCTGCTGGCGTTCCCCTAGCGGTAATATTTTAACTAGGGATGATGCTTCCTTAAAGGCAGAAAAAGCAGCCGGGTCAGCGGGACCGAGATTCCCGTGCGCACGAAAGGCCGCATCCTTTAGCTTCATGATCACATCGTTAAGCGCAGCGGAGCTCGTTGAAGCAAGCCGGGCTTTTTCAGCCTCTCGTAATTCTATTACTTGCCGCATCGCTGGAGACACATGTGTGGGTGGCTGTCCTGTTCCTGTTCCCATTTTTAATCCTTAAAAACTCCTCTTACCTTATTATATATACCTTTGAACTGACTCATACCTCTTGCAGGACCACCAACTTCAAGGGCCATGCTAACCACTCTGAAGAGCTGGTAAGCTGCCAGGAATATTAAAACTATGCTGACGCTGGGGTATTCATCTATCCATAGTCAGTCTCATCTCGCCCTTCCTTTGCCACAAACATATATTTATAGGCCATGCCTAAATTAAAGAAAGCATAGGCAATCAATGACATCCCCAGTGCCAGCCCATAAGCACTGTCGTAGAAATCATTTACTATCAGGCCAATCCCCACTGAGGAGGCGGCAGTTATAATAAATAACATCGGGTATTTTTGCCAAGATGCCAGGCCCATTAGTAATACCAGGGGGATTAGCGCCATAATAGCCATATCGTAGTCCTGTTCTGAGACCAATCCACCGGCAACCGCTGCTCCCGCTGATACCGAAGGCGGCACCGACGATGTGGTGAAGTTGTCTGTGCTCGACCAATCTGTGCCACCATTGTTCACTGCCCTGAATGTGAAATAATACAAGGTCTCTGCATCGAGGTCCGTGAGGCCATGGTAGAATGCCCCGGCCCCCTTAGCCCCTAATGAAGCATTGTCGCTCCAACTGGCCGGGTTAGTGCCACCATCTGATTCCCCCCAGAATACCGTCACGGTAGGATTTTCACCACCGGTATCATCAATCGTGCCATTGAGCCGGGCATCATCGTTAGTAACATTTGTTGCTCCATCATTGCTTACCGACGGTGCCCCTACCTGTGTTGAGGCGGTATCATCAGAGGTCAAATCACTGTATTGCTCTAATCCTCCTTCTGTAGCATAGCTCCACGCCCTGAAATAATAAGTTATATTAGGGTCGAGGCTGGTAACATTGACTGATGTGCCGGTATCAAAATAAGCTTCAGTGCCGTCAGAAATACCGCTGGGATAGCTACCAGTCTTATATCTAACTAGCGTTTTCTGAGCACCTCCCCCCTTCACCCATTCCATGTTTATCCAAGTGGTGCTGGTGCCAATTTCTCCCAGCCCGGTTGGCTCGTCTGGCTTGGTTAAAAAGGTAATTTCACTACCGTATCCCCAACCAACTGAGTTTTTGGCGATGGCGCGGCCATAATATAATTCCCCTTTGGTTAATGACGTAAGGCCATGACTGAAGCTCCCAGTGCCAAAACTGCCTTCCTCAGTCCAGTTTTCAGCGTAAGGGCTGCCAGTATCTATATCCCACTCGAATCCCCTGGTATCGCAGTTCTCACCACCGATGTCAGTAATATTGCCATTCATGGTAGCAGTGATTTCCTCAACATTACTGGCAGCGTTGGTAACCACCGTGGGGGTGTTGGCAAGGGTGGTTTCATTATCGGTAGCGGCATTATCAGAGTAATAACCGCTATCGGAATCATACCCCCAGGCAGCATAGAAATACTGAACATTGGGGTCCAGTTCGGTATCCTGTGTGGTATTACCAGTATTGAAATAGACCTGAGTGCCGTCAGTGGGGCCGCTGGGGTAATTTCCAGACTTACGCCTGACCATAGTCTTGTCCGCCCCGGTGCCCTTGGTCCATAGTAAGTCAATCGTCGAGCTTGAAGGGTTGTAGGCGTCAAAGTTGGTGATATCGCCAGGATTGGTGTACTCTGTGAGATCGGCGGTATTATCACTGTATTGCTCTAAACCTCCCTCGGTAGCGTAGCTCCAGGCTCTTATCTTCACCTCTTGCCCAGAGGTTAGGTTTGTTATATTGGCACTGGTGCCAGTATCAAGGTAGGCTTGCGTGCCATCGGTCAAGCCGGTTGGATAAGTGCCATCGGTGCGGTAGCGCACCATGGTTTTCTGAGCACCAGTGCCTTTATCCCAAGAGATTTCGATTGTGGTATTGCTGGTGGATACTTTAGATAGGTTTGTTGTTTCATCTGGCTTTGTCAGGAAGGTCAGCTCGCCACCATACCCCCAGCCGTCAGAGTTATGAGCCATCGCCCGGAAGTAATACAATTCACCTTTGGTCAGCGATGTAATACCATGGCTGAAAGCTCCAGTGGTAAAATTATCACTTTCAGTCCAGTTAGTAGAATAAGGCACCCCGGTATCGGTATCCCATTCAAAGCCACGGTAATCGGCGTTTTCACCATCGACATCGGTAATATTGCCATTGAGTGTGGCGGTAGTTTCCTCTACCAGCGTGGCGTTATCAGTAACTACCGTTGGCGCTGTAATACTAGTCGTAGTACCGGTAGCCTGGCTATAGCTATCAGAGTAATAGCCACTATCGGAATCATAGGCCCAGGCCCGGTAATAGTAGGTGGTGCCAGGGTCCAGGCCACTATCCGTTGTCGATGACCCAGTATCAAAGTAAGCCTGATTACCATCGCTGACGCCGGTGGGATAGCTTCCCTCTTTGCGGCGTACCATAGTCTTATCACCCCCAGTGCCTTTATCCCAGGTTAGGTCAAGGCTATGGTAGTCTGGGTTTGAAGTCGCTAAATTGCTGGGGTCGCCCGGGCTGGTATATTCTGTAGTGTCGCTGGTGGCATCGCTGTACTGTTCTAAGCCGCCTTCGGTGGCGTATGACCAAGCCCTGAAGTAATAAATCTGCCCGCTGCTTAAGCTAGATATGGTGGTGGATTCCCCGGTGTCAAAATAGCCCTGAGTGCCGTCTGAGGTGTTGGTGGGATAGCCAGTAGTCTTGTATCTGATCATGGTTTTCTGGGCACCGGTACCCTTCGACCAAGAAAAGTCAACGCTGCTATTATCATAGTCAGTGGCGGTCAGCCCGGTTGGTTCATCTGGCTTGGTTAGGAATGTCTCCTCAGAGCCATAGCCCCAGCCCACTGAATTGTGAGCTTTAGCGCGGCAATAATATAATTCGCCTTTCGTAAGGCTCGAAACTCCATGATTGAAGCTACCAGTACCAAAACTACCTTCCTCAGTCCAATCATTTGTATATGGAGCTCCAGAATCTGTATCCCAGTCAAAACCCCTTTCATCAGCATTTTCACCACCGGTATCCGTTATCTCACCGTTAAGCGTGGCGGTAGTCTCTTCTACGTTTGAGGCGGCGCTGGTGGTTAATGTAGGGGCTGACACTCCTTCTTCCTGCAAGTCAAGAAGCTCCATGTAGCCTGTAATCGCAGCACCTTTGCCTGTCTTTGACTGTGTGGCATAGATATATCGGTAATCATCCTTAATATGTAAAGCAAAACTGTATGTATCGTGTAGACTCCCCCCATCATCATAATAGTTCCCCGTGCAGATATAGTTGTAGAGTGTACCGTAAGTGCCTACAGCCTCGTCTCTTTCTATTTCACAGAAGTAAACCGTATCGAAACTAATATAACCAGCATCAGAATAGGCAGTTTCATCGTAAAACTCCCTTATATACATGATACCGTCTGCATAATATATAAAGGAAAATATAAAATTATTAGTGCCAGTCATAGGTCCTATATAGTTTGCTAAAGCCCAAAAATTAACCCAAGGGTCAGACCCCGCACCCGCTGAATCATAATATACTTTCACCAAGTGCTCAAAGTTGCCGTCAAAGTGCCCTGCGCCAGCATCCCTGTAGAAATAGCAGGTTTCATCTGAGGTTAAACCCGTAAAGGTCACTCTATCGGCTGTAATCGTCAGCCGTTCATTCGGGTCTGATTGAGCTACACCGTTATTCCAGTTAGCAGACGTAAAGCCCTCAGTTGGGTCAGCAATAAGAGTTTCGGGCATCTTATCAAGGCTGAGTGCCTTGAGTTCATCCAAAAGAGGTGAGGTAGCCTTGGTTTCTAGTAATTTTAGCTTCTCTTTATCGCCAAAGACTGATTTATGCAATTCAAGATAAGCCTCTTCATCATCTTTTGGCAGAGCCTTAAAGAGGACATCGTTAGCTTCCCTGATATTCCAAATTAGGCGGTTGCGCTCCGCTAGCAGTTGCTTTAGTTTATCTTTTGATGCCTGAGCATAAGTCCTGAATTTTGTCTCGTATTTTCCCCAATCACTTCTGGCTAAAGCAGCTACTTTATTGTGCTCGAGGCGGTGTTGCTCAATAAGGGAATAGACACACTTCAGCTTGTCTAAATCTGTTTTAGCCTCCGGGGGGTAAATCACCACGGGGTCAGCAGCATAAGCTGGTTGACTGTTTACCTGGGAAACAGGAATAAGAATGAGAGTCAGTATTATGAAAATTAGTGCGGATTTTCTGAGCCATCGCATCTTATACCTCCCTGGCGGTGAATATGTATTTATAACTCATTCCCAGGCAAAGGAAGGCATAGGCGATAAAAGCCAGCCCGATGGTATAGCTAATTCCATTATCGGTATAGAGGTCCGGCGTTGATAACCCTGCAAATAATGATACGGCCGCGCAGATTATAAAAAGGACCGGATATCGCTGCCAGAAGGCTACCAATGATAAAGCGATAACCGGTATGAATGTAGCAATGGCTGCGGTCATTATATATTATATCCTCCCGGCGGCCAGTAGTGGTGGTCTTTCCCTGGATACTCTACGATAGCCATATTTTGTTGTACGGTAATCAAGTTGGTGCATCAGCTCACCCATTTTGGTTACTTCCCTGTGATTTAACTCCCTGCCTATCTGATGGGATATGGTAGCCCGCAGGGCGGCTCTATCCATTTCCTCAATATCACCGGACTGGAAAATATTAGTTAGTATGGTATAGAGCCATCCCCAATCATCATATTCTTTGACGGCGACAGGGCTCTTCTCCACAGTGAATTCCCCGGTCACCTTCTTCTTAAAGTCAATGGTATATTTCCCTTTGCCAGTCTGCTTTTCCTTGGTGTCAAAAAGGCCATGAAAAGGCCTGGCATTAATATAGATAGGTGGCACTGCCGGCCGGCCGGTGGCATAGTAGGATTCTCCTGTGAACGTCCGGGACATACTAAAGATAGTCCACTTGAATTTCACCCCGGGCGGTTTTTTAAACCACAGCCCTTCCGGGGATAAGGCTAAATCTTCTGTTTTAATGAATATGTCGGTCAGGTCCTGCCTTATCCTGGGGTCAACCCACATCTCGGAGATTGTTGTGTAGACTGCGCTCAGATTGGCATGCCGGGCCTGCTGGCCTATGCTATCAAAGAAGAGGTTTACATTACTACTGGAGCGCCGGGCCTCGGCAAATTCCACATTAATTTCATCAAGCCCAACCGCTCCGTCATGGTACATAGGGTCAAATCTCAAGAGGGCCTCACGGTCCAGGGGCAAGGACTGGTAGGTTACTACCCCACCGTTATTAAAACCAAACTCCCGAACTGTTTCGTCATCAATCTCAAAAGTGCAGGTAATATTGAAGTTGGCCCAAACTGGCTTATCATCCAGCATAAAGTCAACCAGAAGGATAATGGCAGCGCCAAAAGTCTTGCCATCACCCTTGGGGCCAATCAGCCCCGTCCAGGTCTCACGGTTAAGGTGGGGGCGGCGAAACAAATAATTCCCGTCATTCACCAAATACCTGATTATCGGTTTAAGGTATGATCCGTTTGTCGATTCGTTCATCTTTCTTATTCCATGAGCTGCGCTGGGTGGTAATTATCTGATGCGTCAGTATTTCCCTGATGAGATTGGCACGACCGCCCCTGACGGCGCAGCGGTTGGTTATCCAGTCCAGAATCGGCGTCAACGACAAGCCATACCTGAGCGTCTCAGCAATGGCTGCTGATACCCTGTCTGCCTCCTCGGTAGATAGATAGTCAGCCAGAAGTAGTATCTGGCGGTATTCTTGAATCTCCTCTTTTCTCAAGACCGCCGTGGCCAGCTTCTGCAAAACACCCAAGCCCGACTTGGCCATGGTGGCGATGCTGGAGTCACCGCGCTTATAATCACGCAGGTTGATTAAAGCACCCTTGACAGCTTCAGTCTCGGCTAATTCCTCCGGGCTGTTATGCCCATTACCTTCTTCACCAATCTCTATATTAAGAGCTTCGTCATCCATTATTCACCTCCGCCTCCGGTCGTAGCGATAAAGATAATGCCGGAAACAACTATAGCTATAACCAAGACCCCGGGCGCTACCTTCTGCCAGAGTGAGGCTATGCGCTCGTTTAATTTGCGCCAGGCCCTCACCATCAGCACGTTGGCATACTCCTTGGGGTCGTAGTAGTCATATTGATCGGGTAAAATAAATTGCTCTAGTTCTTCAGTTTTTGAATTTAACTTATGGACATAATAATATTTGCTATCATTCAGGCATTGCTGAGGCTGTCCTTTGTGATTCTCTGTTAATTCAAATACTACCCTATCCGGATAGATATTGAGGCTATTGACCGGCCCGGTAGTTTTAGTTTGCTCCTCGCCCTCAACAAGAAGTAGCCCAGTTTCGACACCCTTCCAACCCTTATAGAGCAGGTAGATACCGGTGGGCAGCATGGTAATGCACAGAAAGGCCACCAGGACGTTCTCGCGGTTCTGGCTATAAAGAAACATCATACCGATGCCCAGTGCCGTCAGCAGGAAACCGGGTATCAGTAACTTCCACTTGAGCTTTGAAGTCGCCTTTATCGGTCCCTTCCCCTCTGGTTTCTTTGCTTTAATTTCCTCTTGCCCTAAACCCTTCCTAATCCCCAGAGCGTTGTCAGCCAGCTTGGTCAATTTCTGCATCGGTGTTACAGCCTTTTTGTTCCTCTGGTCATTATCCTTACTGAACTTGAAAACCTTGCAACCGCATTCCGGGCAAGACCCGGTATAAGATGCCCTGCCATTTTTCAGAGTCACCGCTTGTGGCTTATCAATTTCCTGTCTCTTTTTACAACGCATGCAATAAAATATCATTTTCTCACCTCAATGGTTTATGGCTACATTGATTCCGATAATGACCCACTCTAGGACCAACGCCGTACCCAGAAACATGGTTATCTTATCTAACATCAACATGCTGCCCGGCTTATTCTGCACCTTGTAGCGCTGGCCTTCTCCAATGCGACTTATCCAGTTCTTGATAAGTTGGGGCCCCTTCTCTGGCTTTTCAGTTGGCGACAGCTGGTCATAGGGGTCAAGGATAATATCCCTGTCGAAAGCAATAGTAACCATATCAGCGCCTATATTTTTAAATCCGTTAAAGGCTTTCTGTAGTTTGTAGAAATGGGGCCAAGCCTTGATAATTTCACCGTTTTGTTTTTCAACCTGAGAGCCATGCTCTATCTCAAGTTTCCTGAATTGGAACTTGCCATCATCCCGGAAGAACAGCTGTGTCCTTCTTTCCTTGGGTGTATTGCCTATTAAATTGTTGATAAATTCAAACATACTTTACCTCTCGTAATATCTGATGGGGGCCGGATTCATTCAGCCGACCCCCCTCAGGTTTCAGGGCCGGTATTGCGCGTCATCCACCTCGGCCAAGACCCTTCACGCCGAAGTAACCAGTAACGACCTGACCAGCGACGAAGGCGAGCAGAATCAGCATCGGTGTCACCAATAAGATTGGTTCAAGCCCGGTGTACTCTGAGCTGATGCCGGTGCCACCGCCATGGACCACGGAAGAGATGCCATCCAGTGCCACTGGGAACATATAGAGACCGAGAGCAATGAATACTAGGCTTATTGCCAGAAGTATCAAATTGGATGGATTCAGAGTAACCGAGGTACCACCCTTGACGGCTTTCACGCCAAGCAGTCCAGCGATAACAGCGACAAAGATGTAGCCAAGCAATACCAGCAATGGTGTTATGCCGGTTACCTGCGTCAGCCCGGTATAGGTGGCATCCGTTATACTGGCATTGTCAGTATATGTGTAAGCCAAGATGCCATCAGTAGCATCGGTCACATTGGGAAACATTATGAAGCCCACGGCGATGAAAACCAGAGCCAAGGCCATCATCAATGCCCCAGCAAGATTGACAGCGCCACGCTCGCCTTTAAGGGACTCACGAAACCACTTCATGCAGTTGACCTCCTTTCTTTCGTATTAGCATATCCCCAAGCTACCACAACACCTTTGGGGAAAGTGCCAGGGTAGCATTATGCCCTAAAGCCTTCTGCGTAGGCGGGGTGTGAGTTTGGGGAAATTACGTTTGGATATAGGTGCTTTCTTGCTTTCAATTAGAGGCTTCCCCCCGAGAAGTCTGTACACTCTGCCTTTGCCATTTGCCAGATCGCTAACAGATGTAGAGCCTGAATAATTAGGATGATCAACAGTTAGCTTCTTCGCTATCAGCTGACAGCCTCTCGATTTCAGGAACTGGCATCTTACTTCCTCCTTCCCTTCCCTGTAGCTCTTGCTGGGCTACAGCCTCCTCGGCCTTTATTTGCTCTAGTACCTCCGCCACTACCGTCCCTCTTTGGTGTACCTTTAGGCATGATAACCTCCTAGAACTTCCTCAGTCTCGAAACGATGCACTACAAAAACGTCCTTGTATCCTTTTAATTTCATTTTCCTTATCCTCTTCCTGTAAATATTGCTATTAAGGCCGCCGGAGCCAGGGCGATTACGCAGATCATCCAAATAAAAGGTAACTTGCCTAAAAATATATCTATCGCTGACGTGCTACTAAAGGCGGCCACGTCATAATCGACCATCAATGACCTAGTAGTATTAGCGGTAAGCCCTGAGACCGCCAACGCCCTAGTATCGCTATCATAGCTTGAGTAGGCTGGATTATCGGTAGTGACGTTTGAAGTAAACATAAGTGTAGCCACATCATCGTCATAAATCTGTTTGACCAGTACTACATTGGTTGACGACTCCCCAACACCCGTGGTCACGTTGAATGTATCCTCTCGCACATCAGTTCCAAAATCATAAATAGCTTCAGAAATCGGTATCATAAAAAGGATCGCTGCTGTGACGACGATTAAAAATGCCTGAAATATCCGCATAATTCAATTTATCTGGGAGTGGTATCCTTTTCAAAAGGGAAAGGGGAGTGGCCTCCAACCCTTCAGTTAAAGGTAACCACTCCCCTTTTCAATTTTCTCTCTCTTATTATCATTATATCCACCTTGTCAAGTGGCACCCGCAGGCATAGCCTTAGCCACTTGACAATCTGCGTATAATAAAAATGAAGAGATGAAGAAATTAATTATTTTCATAATCCCCATTCTATGCCTCTTGGCACTCGCCACGCCTGCTTACGCTTATATTGAACCACCCGACAGCACCCCCAGCTTGGAATCAATCAACGTCTACCGCAACCTGCTAGAGCCTGGGGACATGTTTGTCTTAGTATATTCCAACATCCCTTATGAGACGCCGCCTGACACACCAGCTGACGAATCTTTTATATGGCGTATGGTAGACACCGACAATACCACCATGCTAGCTTCCAACGTAGTTTATGTCTTCAATATAGGCACAGCTGATTTCAATGGCTACGGCTATAATATAATCCCGTTTTACTTTTCAGCCGATGACGCCCCAAATTGGGGGGAAACCTATACCATCAGAATCAGCGGCACACCAGTTGCCTTTGAAGACCCGCCGGAATACAATTTCCAAGTTTCCAGTTCCGATTACTCAGACCTGACCGATTCTGATGATGTCAAATTGGAGCTTTCAGTTCGGGTTCTCATTATTGCTGAAGACCTCAATACCAAGTGGGGCTTGACTTCAGATTATTACCTCACAGTGGATGAGGATACCGGCACATACCTTTCCCTCTATGGTCAGTCCTTCTTCCGCGGTGCGATTTACGGCATTCAAGGTCTGGCGCCTGAAGCCTTCCGTATTACCTACATCGATATTGAGGCACCCAGCCGGGAGTGGGGTGAGGAATACAGCGAAAATCTGATTACCCAGTTTGACGGCACATGGTGGGGGGATGCTCTAGTTGCCGGTAATAATTTCTTTGATTTGGATTACAATCTGATAATGATATTGATTACTTGGGCGCTCGTCTTTGGTGTGATGTTCGCTGTAATTAGATTGGGGGGTGATATCTGGATGGGGCTGATAATAGGCGCTGTCCCCTTAATAGCCTGCGCTAAGCTAGGATTCTACGCTTTCGGCTTTCTTGGCTTATTAGCGGCGATATGTATGCTTTATATCAGTTCTAGTTTATGGAAATCAGCATGAGGAAATTTATAGCTTTAATTATCATTTCTGTGTTATTGGCTGCGGCTTTCCTATCGGCTGGCTTTGCGCTTGCCTCAGATATTACCAATGCTGCATACTCAGGCGTGGTTGAGGTCTCCAATAACGGCACTGCAGCCAGTGAGGTATCTGTAAACTGTTCAATCGATACCCAATCCTTAATTGATGACTGGGGGGTTGACGATAATCTTACTTACACAGCGGTAAGAAATGCCACCGGCGCTGACATGCCCTACATGCCTGGAGTAGGTTCAAACCCTTGGTGTTTCTGGGTGCCCTCAATCAACGCTGAGAGTTACCTGAATTACGTCCTTTACCTTGGTACATCTAATCTATCAGCCACGAGATATTACTTCCCGGGTTCTACAGGCATGAATACCAGCGACAACGTCGACCTAGAACCGGGGGATAATTTCACCATTGAGTTGAGTGGGTATATAGATACCTCTCAGGTTGACGAAAATTTGGTGTGTAAAAGTGGCTCTATGAGCATCCATATCAGTGGCTCTAGTAATATTACAGCGTCTTTTTATTCAGCTAATTCGACTGACACTGAGACTATAAGGCCAAATGCTCCTGGTGCTGCCGCACCTTTTAATAACTATGGGGATTCACCTAATTGGAAGTGCGTAGATGAGGCATCCGCCGATGATGACACAACTTATATTTATAATACCAGCCAAACGTATTCTACTGGATATTATAATCTTGGCTCAGCTTCCCCACCTGACCATTCGGTTATTTCCTCGGTTGATGTATACTTTAGGATTAAACCTAATGTCACGGAGGGCACTGCTTATGCGACTCCAATATTAAGGTTGAACTCTGTTAATTCCGAAGGCACGGAGGAAATAAGAGATCCTGATACATACCTAACATATAGCCAGACGATTAGTAGACCTGGCGGGGGGAACTGGAGTCATAGTGATATAGAGAGTTTACAGGTTGGATTAAAATTGCGCATAAACAATGCCAGCTATCAAGCACGGTGTACTCAGATATATGCCGTAGTACACTATGATACTTATTCTGAAAGCTTGTCTGTAACCGCTGGAGATATAGAGAGTGGTGAGCACAAAATTGCAGTCTACGCCGACACTGATAACCTCACGATTGAAATTGATGACGTGATAAAGGATTCAGTAGCCCTCAGCGGCGCTAGCGCCCCCGACAATAATAACGACTGGACTGATTGTAACGTTGCGGCCACACCCTATGTTGAATACATCAAGAAGCACGTGAATGGCGTCCTACAGCAGCACATAGTCTGGGAAAACGATACCGCTTTCCACGACCTTTCCGGCAATGACCATGACGCCACGCCAACCTTCAGGACTACCTCCAGTGATTCTGACGTGACCGCCGAATTGGTTAGCTTCGAGGCAATCAACCTGGCTACGGCACCGGCCTATTCCGTCACCGGGGGAGAGCCATTCATAACCGAGAATATTTCCCAGAGTGGCAACTTCACCACAGCAGTCAACCCTACCGGTTTTCCGGGCGCCGCAGTCATTGAAGAAGTGTCATCCTCAAGTGGCATCCCCAGCCAGATACCCTTCACCATAATATTTACCCTGACGGGTCTCATAATGGGATTGGGAGCGGTTTACGCCATGGCCCGGGCCGGGCAGAAGAGCAGCATTGTCATTATCGCTGCCGAAATTATAGTCATGGGTGTGGGGATCGCATTGAGGGTAATTGACTTCTGGATGCTGGGGCTGTTTCTGATAATCGCCATTGCTCTGGCTATGGGTAGCCGCCACATCACCTGGGGCATGCCCAGCGGAGGCAATCTAATAGGCATGCTGGCAACTGACTTTATTGGTCTGACTCTGATTAACCGCTGGATAGAAGGTGCCATGATGCAGGCGGCAGAGACTGACTTTATCAATACCCTGATGTTTACCAAGGTTTTTTCATTATTTGGGATACCAGTGCCAATCATCAATGTAGAATTCTTTACAACCGGCATCCCTAGGATGTTGAAATGGGACTACTCATTTTTCGGAGGCAACGCCCAGATACTTCAATATTTCCTCTATAGCATCACGGCAGTGGTGTCATTCATGCTCTTCTGTGTGATCATCGGGTTGCTGGCTAACTATTTTACGAGGGTGAGATAGTTTCCAATGCGTTTAACAGCCGTTAAACGTAAAGGAGGCTGAATGAATGAGTAGATTATCAGAAGAAGGGGTAGTCTGGTTAGATGATTCGAGCATCTATTTTCACCTCTAGTTTTAACTCAGGAGAGCTGGCGACCACAATATTTCTCTATTTCCGGCTCTCCAATTGATGGCTCCCTGTATGGACCTACATTCAGGGCCAACACC
>Ga0315549_1002605_pt1 | contig 16976 bp, 15 predicted proteins | sample SalMarSW160200MG_FD_203101 | JGI IMG/M metagenome (GOLD analysis project Ga0315549, IMG submission 203101) | Salt marsh sediment microbial communities from the Plum Island Ecosystem LTER, Massachusetts, United States - Salt Marsh Sediment SW1601-200 ... | reverse complement strand
ATCTATACCCCCTTCCCCCAGGCGGTGCCCAACATACCGGTCATTGATACGGAGCACTGCGCCTACTTCTTAAACGGCAAGTGCCGTGCCTGCGAGAAGTTCTGTGAAGCCGAGGCTATCGATTTTGAGCAGAAAGACAAGGTAATCGAGGTAGAAGTCGGCTCTATAATCATGGCTACCGGGTTCAATCTGTTTGACCCCACCCCAATTTATTCCTACGGCTATAAAAGACTGGACAATGTCCTTACCAGCCTTGAGTTTGAGCGGATGGTCAATTCATCTGGCCCCACCGAGGGCAATATCGTGTGTAAAGACGGCTCGGAGCCGGATAGTATTGCCATCATCCACTGCGTGGGCAGCCGGGACGAGAAATACCACGAGTACTGCTCCCGGGTCTGCTGCATGCATTCCATGAAGTTCGCCCACCTTATCAAGGAGCATACCAGCGCCCAGGTCTACGAGTTTTATATTGATATCAGGAGCTTCGGCAAGGGCTACGAGGAGTTCTATAACCGCGTTCTCAGCGAGGGAACGGTCTTTATCCGCGGTCGCCCCGCCGAGGTAACCAATATCGCCGAGACGCCCGAGGAAGAGGGTAAACTTATCGTCCAGTTTGAAGATACGCTGGTGGGACGGCAGAGCCGGCTGCCGGTGGACATGGTGGTCTTAAGTTGCGCTCTGGAGCCGCAGCCGGATGTCGAGGCTGTCGCCCGCTTATTTAATATCAGCCGCAGCGGCGACGGCTTTTTCCTGGAGAAACACCCCAAGCTGGAGCCGGTATCAACCATGACCGATGGTATCTTCCTGGCGGGTTGCTGTCAGGGCCCCAAGGATATCCCCGATACCGTCGCCCAGGCTTCGGCGGCGGCGGCTGAGGCTTTAGCAATGATTAGCCGGGGTAGAGTGGAAATTGAAGCCGCCACGGCGGTGATTGACGAAAGAATCTGCTCGGGCTGTCAGGCTTGCCTAGAGGTCTGCCCCTATAGCGCCATTGACTTTGATAAAGAGAAGAAGGTGTGCCGGGTTAATCAGGCACTGTGCAAAGCCTGCGGCGCCTGTACCACCGCCTGCTTCAGTCATGCCATAGGCCTGGAGCACTTTACCAACGAGCAGATTGTGGCCGAGATGGAGGGGGCGCTGGTCTAAGGTTTCTCTAGTACTCGCTGGAGACGAAGTCTTTAATCTGGGCGTAGCTGAAAACCGGCCCGTCGCGGCAGACATAGAGATTGCCGATATTACACCTGCCGCACTTGCCAATGCCGCACTTCATTCTCTTTTCCAGCGTGGTCAGCATCTGCTCCGGCTTAAAGCCCAGTTTTTCCAGTACGGGGAAGGTAAACCGTATCATAATCGGCGGCCCGCAGACGATAGCCACTGTCTCTTTAGCCGATGGAGCTGCCTCCTCCAGTATCTTGGGGACCATGCCCACTTTGCCCTTCCAGCCCTCAGCTTCACGGTCTACAGCGGTTACCATGTTTACCGTCTTGTCCTTGTCCCACGCCTCCAGGTCATACTTAAAGCACAGGTCGGCAGGACTGCGGGCGCCGTAGACTATATCTACCTTATTATATATATCCCGGTTGTCGATAACATTCCAGATGAGAGACCTTAAGGGGGCTAAACCGATGCCCCCGCCGACGAAGACCAGGTTCTTATCCTTTAAGGCTTCAAGGGGAAAGCTGTTGCCGTAGGGTCCCCGGAAGCCTATCTCGGCGCCGACCCCCAGCCGGTGCAAAGCGTTGGTAATCTTGCCCACTTTCTGGGCGGCAAACTCCAGGTGGTCGCGCCGGGTAGGGCTGGAGGAGATACAGAAGGGGGCTTCACCGGTGCCAAGGACGGAGTACTGGGCGAATTGCCCGGACTCAAAAGTGAATTCTTTGCGCAGCTTCTCGTCCTTAAAGTTGAAGTGGTAAGTCCTGACGCCCGGCGTCTCCTCAACTATCTTCTCGATTACGGCAATATGGGGCAGGTAGACATTACCCTGAGCGAAAAACCTGGTATCGGCAACGGTCATTTTTTAACCCCTGTCTTAGTCGGTACACTCTCTATAACCTGGGTAATATCCCAGTTCACCGGGCACAGGCGGATGCAGCGGCCGCAGCCGGTACAGGCGATAACATTAAAAGTCATTGGATAAAACTCATATTTGTGGCATACCTTCTGCCTGACCCGCTGCCACTTCTCCTGCCTGGGGTTTTCCATGGGCATCTTGGTATAGAGAGGGAAGCTGCAGCTATCCCAGCTCCGGAATCTTGTCCCCTCCTGTTTGACCATCTCATCACTGATATCAAAGCAGTAACAGGTGGGGCAGAGTAGCGTGCAGATGCCGCAACCTATGCACTTGGCCGCGGTCTTTTCCCAGAACCCCTCGTCATCAAAGCTGGCTAACAGCCTGTCCTTAATGCCTTCGGTATTAAGTTTTCGGGTAACCCTGTCATAGGCTGTCTTTTTAGATTGTGTGGCTTTAGCCTCGTCGTCTTTAGTTACCTCTTTTAAGCCTTTAGTCTTGGCGATTAGCTCTTTACCCTTCTCGGTGACCTCTTCAATCAGGAACTCGTCGCCGATATCGATGAGCATCAGGTCAACATTGGTCGAATCAGTGGGACTGGTACCCATGGAGGTGCAGAAGCAGCTTTCGTAGGGGTTGGTGCACCCCAGCCCGACTAATACCGCGCTATTTCTCTTGGAGAGATAGTAGGGGTCTTCAAGGGTTTGCTTAAAGGTCATATCCAGTATGGCCATGGCTCTGGCATCGCAGGGACGGATGCCAAAAATCAACTGGTTGCGTTCGGCCTTGGGCGGAGGCTCAATATTATAGCCCTCCTCGCCCTTCTGGAAGCGGAACATTTCCTCCATGGGGGGAAGGAAGCTGGCCTTGGGGGGGACAACCGTGTTCCGGTACCAGTCCAGAAAGCTGGTATCTTTACCGTCCCACTCAGCCATAGCCGCCACGCCGCTCTCTTTTGACGGTACCAGCACGGCAAACTGCTGGCTCCACTGTTCCAGGAGCCCGGCTATATCCTTTTTGCTTACTTTTTTATTAGCCATTTCTACCTGAATAAATCCTCGGCCTCTTCCTGCTCATAGTGGGCCATCAGTGGCAGGGCTTCCTTATCCATGCCCGACTTGAAGCTGAAAAGCTCGTCCACTATATCGTACATCTCCCGGGAAAGGCTTCTTAAGGGGATATTCACCGGACAGACCCGCTCACACTCACCACAGTCGGTGCACCTTCCGGCGACATGGATATTTCTCACTATCTGGAAGATGAGATTATCCTGCCACCGTGGCACCGGCATTACCCACTGCGGCTCGGTCTCCTCGACGAAGCACCGCTGGCAGAAGCAGGCGGGACAGGCATTACGGCAGGCATAGCACCTTATACAGCGGCTGAATTCATTCTTCCAGAACTCCCACCTTTCTGCCGTGGGCGTTTCTTTCAGCTTGGCTATATTTTGTTCGCTAACCTCTAGTTCAGGCGCCGGCGGCCTGACTTCGCCGAGAAGAATATCATATTCCTGCGGTGTTGGCAGCTCACAGGCAAGACAGTGGTCAAACAGGACCTGGGTGGTGGTAAACTCTTTCTTCTTGCCTTCAACCTTTACGATTACCTTGTCTCCCTCACGGGTGATATCATCCAGCTCATCCCTGTCCTTGCCCACCAGTTTTTCAATCTTTGCCAGGTCGATGAGTCCCGGGCAGGGGACAGCCAGGATGACCACATCCTCCCTGGCAAGTTTATTATCCTGTATCAGGCTGACGATGGAACGGCTGTCGCAGCCCTTAGCCACAATGCCCACCCGCCCCTTTAAGCCGGTCAGGAAATCAGCCAAATTATTGACCATGAAGGGATTGATGACCAGGCGTTCGGTATCGTCTTTATCCCTGGTTATCAGGGGGGTAGCGGTGAATTTTAGGCTCCCCGGCTCAAAGCCGATAATCCAGTCAACCTTGTTCTGCTCTAGTAGTTCTTTGGCTTCCTGCCTTAGCTTTTGTTCCATTCAACTTTCTTTCGGAAAACAGCTGGTTGGGGCCGACCTCTTTTAAACCCTCGGTTACCTCGGACACCACCTCGGCGAATTTCCCTCCCTCTGAGGCCGAAACCCAGCTTGCCTGGATTCTCTGGGGCTCGACGCCCAGGTACTCTAGGAACTTCTTGGTGATGGCTATCCTGCGGCGGGCGCGGTAGTTCCCCGTTAGGTAATGGCACTCGCCGGGGTGGCAGCCTGAAATCAGCACTCCGTCAAAACCCAGGCGCAAAGCCTTGATAATGAACAGAGAGTCAACCCGGCTGGAACAGGGGACCTTTATTATCCTGATGTTGGCCGGGTATTTCTTGCGGCTGATTCCGGCTAAATCAGCGCCGGCATAGCTGCACCACCTGCAGAGAAAGCCGAGTAGTTTGGGTTCCCATTCCGATTGCTGTGTCATGTATGCCTCAAAAGAAGTCGAGCCGTGAGTAATTGTAGCACAGGCGTGGTTTTGGTATCAAGTTTGACGACGGCTAATTGCTTTCTTAGCTGTGGCATTGTTATACTATTCCTGAACCGTTTATGAAAACCAGCGACTTTGATTACTATCTCCCCTCCGAGCTTATCGCTCAGACACCGATTGAACCCAGAGACCAATCGCAGCTTATGGTGCTGGACCGCAGCCGCGGCTCGATAGAGCACCATCAGTTTTTTGAAATAGTCGACTATTTGCGTGCTGGAGATGTCCTGGTCTTTAACGATAGCCGCGTCATCCCCGCCCGAATCAGGGGTAAAAAAGCCGATACCGGGGGCAAGATAGAGCTATTGCTGCTACGTCAGATGGATACCGCCGTCTGGGAGGCACTGGTAAAACCGGGAAAACGGGTTGATATTGGCACCAGGCTGGAGATAACCGGCGATTCTACCACCGGCGGCGTCAAGGTCTGGGCTGAGATAACCGGGCTGGGGGAGGGGGGAGTCAAGGTGGTACGATTTTCTGATGAAAAGCGCTTGCTGCAGCTGGGCAGGGTGCCACTGCCCCCGTATATACACACTCCGCTGGCCGATGCCGAGCGCTACCAGACAGTCTACGCTCGGGCTCCGGGTAGCGCTGCCGCCCCCACCGCCGGGCTGCACTTTACCCCCCAGCTGCTTGAGCAGATAAAGGGCAAGGGGGTTCAACTGCTCTTTGTTACCCTTCATATAGGGCTGGACACCTTCCGGCCGGTCAGGGAAGAAGACCCGCGGAAACACCTCATACACAAGGAATACGGCATATTAACCCCGGAGGTGGCTAATGAGCTATCCCGGGCTAAGAAGGAAGGGCGGAGAATCATCTGCGCCGGTACCACTACGGTCAGAATCATCGAGCAGGCGGCTCAAAGCCAGGCTACCCCTCTAGAGCCCTTCGAAGGCTGGGTAAATCTGCTGGCTTTACCCGGATACCAGTTCCACATGGTAGATGCCATGCTCACCAATTTTCATTTGCCCAGGTCAACACTGCTGATGCTGGTGGCTGCCTTTGCCGGCAGAGAGTTTATTATGCGCGCCTATGAGGAAGCCATAGCCAGGAAATATCGTTTCTATAGCTTCGGCGATGCTATGTTTATTACCTGAGGAGAAATATTTTAAGAAAGCCTGATGAATAAAAAAATCTTCGCCATACTGGTCGCTACCATGTTCATTTCCATGCTGGGGTTTGGCATCGTGGTACCTCTATTACCCATCTACGCTGACCAGCTGGGGGCCACCCCAATTGAAATCGGCCTTATCAACGGCGGGTTCGGAATTGCAGTTTTGGTCTTTCTCCCTCTTGTCGGCAGACTCTCCGACCGCATCGGGCGCAAGGTATTTCTTTGTTCTGGCCTTGCCGTCCTTATTATTGCCTCGCTTGGTTTCATCTGGGCGCAAAACCCGCTTCAGCTAATCCTGGTGCGCTGTTTTCAGGGCTTGGGGGCATCAATGCATCTGCCTGTTGCGCAAGCCTACCTCGGTGATATCACACCAGAGGGACAAGAAGGCAGGTGGATGGGGCGCTTTAATGGCGTTCTTTTCAGCGCCGTGGGCCTTGGCCCGCTAATCGGTGGCCTGCTGACCGACCTGTTCAGCGCCAGCACCACTTTCCTGGTAATGGCCGCTCTCTGTGCCGTTGGCTTAATAGCTACCATCACCTTATTGCCCGAAGTCCCCAAAAAGACTGCCAAAGAAAAAGAAAGTACGGTTTTTACCAGTTTGAAAAAGAGCAGTAAGCTTAAAGGGGCATTTGCCTTCCAGATGGCAAACGGCTTCGTTATGGCCTGCATGATGACTTTCTTGCCGCTATTTGCCAACCAGAACCTCGGCTTGAGCGTTAGCCTTATTGGGCTGCTGATAGCATCACAAACACCAATGGCACTGCTTCAATCTTACACTGGCACTCTGGCTGATAAATACAGTAGAAGAATACTGGTAACCGCCGGCGGCACGGTAGCCATTATTTTCATAGTATTGCTACCGATGGCAAACAGCTTCTGGCCGCTACTCGCCATGTACGTCTTGATTGCTGCTGGTATCGCCTTTGCCATACCGTCAGTGGCTGCCTACGTCGTTGAGGAGGGCAGAACTCTTGGTATGGGGACCAGTATGGCGATGCTAATGATGGCAATGCAAATCGGCACGGGGGTAGGCCCTATCATGCTTGGTGGAATCGTTGAGTTTGCGGGTATTAAATCGGCATTCTACTCAGCAGCCGGCATACTACTGATAGGCCTCGCCGTCTTTAGCTGGTTTATCAGGAAGCGGCACTGAATAAACAGCCGACTGGACTACCCCGACCGCACTATCCCAGAATAGCCTCCGCCTCCGCCCGGTAGGCATCCATCAGATAGGGTATTCCGGTGACCTTGGCGCACTCTTCGGTCAGGGACATCAGCTCCCGCCGGGTAATTGACGGCACACTGAAGCACCGGGCACCCGCCATCAGCTGCTGTAATCCAACCCTGAGCTTATCGACATAGCTGTAGATGCCAACCGCGCCCAGGGGGATATTCTTCATCTCATCAGCGCCCACGATATTCTTAACGTCTTCGTAGTTAACGAAAATCTCCTCCGGTGTTTCCCCAAACTGGCCGACTGTATTGGGCAGCCTGCCGTCTTTGAGCCACTTATCGATGTTCTTGCCCACCATGCCCGGAATCATCAGTGCCCGCCCCATGCAGACCGCCCTGGTGAAGGGGGCACCTAGAGCCAGCGCCTTAAATATGCCATCCTCACTGCTAAAACCACCGGCGAAGGCGATATCAGGCACTCGCTCACCCTTGTCAGCTAGCTTCTGGCAGAATTCACGGGCGGCAGCATGCAGGTAGAGACTGGGCATGCCCCATTCTTCCATCATCCGCCACGGGCTCATACCGGTGCCGCCGGGGGCACCGTCTATGGTAAGCAAATCAATTTTAGCCTTCGAACCCCACTTAATTGCCATAGCCAGCTCACGCAGCCCGTAGGCTCCGGTTTTCAGGGTAATACGCTTGAAGCCGAGTTCCCTTAAACGGTTGACCTCTTTATGGAAACCCTCTTCGTCGATAAAACCAAGACGGCTGTGACGCTCAAACTCTTTAAGAGAGCCATTCTGGAAAGCTGCCTGCACAACGGGGTTTGACGGGTCGGGGGTAACAATGTAGCCGCGTTTCTGGAGCTCTAACGCCCTTTCCAAACTGTTAACCTTAATCTCACCGCCGATACACTTGGCGCCCTGCCCCCACTTCAACTCAATAGTATTCAGGCCGTGCTTCTTGATGACGTACTCGTCAACACCCAGCCTGGTATCTTCCACATTCATCTGGACCAGGATTTCACCGTATCCCTGATGATAGCGCCGGTAGATCTCGATGCGCCGGTCCATATCCGGGGAGGCAACAACCTTCCCCTTGGCATCACGCTCAAGGCCCGGGTCGATACCGCAGACGTTCTCGCCGCAGACCAGGGTAATCCCGCTGATAGCGGCGCCAACAGCAAAATGGTCCCAGTTCTTGCGGGCTATCTCCGTAGAGCCCAGCGCCCCGGTAAAGACGGGAGCCTTCATTTTAACTTTGATATCCCAGCCATACTCAGTCTCAGTATTTACCGCCGGGAAGATAGCCGAATCGGGGTCACCGGTGACGCCAGCCGGCAGTCCTTCAGCCCCAAGGGCGTACCCCTGTATGTTAAGGTGAGAGTAATCAATGGGATAGTCCTTGTCACCGCCGGAGGTGATTTCGCCGAATGGACCGGGATAGATTAACTCCCGGCCGCGGAAGGTTGCCTTGAAAACCTCACAATTACCGGTGCACCCGTCAATACAACGAGTACAGATACCACTCATCGGCGATACATTTCGGGAACGGTTGGCGGTTTTGGTAGCCTCATTGGCATTTGGTCGTTGCAGATTCATTCTCTAATACTCCTTTTAGCTATATATTTACCGGTAAGCCTTTTTCTTTAAGGTATTGCTTGGCCTCAGGGATTGAAATCTCGCCAAAGTGGAAGATGGAAGCTGCTAAAACTGCCGCCGCCTTACCCTCGGTCACCGCCTGGTAAAGGTGCTCCAGCTTACCGGCTCCGCCGGAAGCGGTAACCGGTATTGAGACCGCTTCCGCCACCGCTCTGGTCATCTCCAGGTCATATCCGTCCTTTGTCCCGTCGGCATCCTTACTGGTGAGTAATATTTCCCCGCCACCCAACTCCTCCACCTGCCTGGCCCAGTCAACGATATCCATCCCGGTGGACTCGGTGCCGCTTTTGACCACAACCTCAAGCCGGGGAAGATTGCTCCCCGGGGGGTTCTTCCTGCCATCAATAGCCACCACCAATCTCTCCCGGCCGAACTGTCTGGAAGCCTGGCTGATAAGCTCCGGTTGCCTTATTGCCGAGGTATTTATCGAAACCTTATCCACACCGAGCTTAACCAGTGTCTCCATATCCAAAAGGCTGCTGATGCCGCCACCTACGGCCAAGGGGATAGTGACCACTTCGCAGACCCTTTTCACCCACTCCAGCCTGGTCTTCCTGTTCTCCACGGTAGCAAAGATGTCCAGGAAAACAAGCTCATCAGCCCCCTCCTGGCAATAAGCCTGGGCTGCCTCTACCGGGTCACGGGCATCCCTCAGATTGACAAACTTCACCCCTTTGACCACCCTCCCATCCTTAACATCCAGACAGGGTATAATTTTAACCTGTTTCATTACTATTACTTCCTCAAACTTGGTTGGATTCGGGTAGTTAACGATAGTGCCCTAGGCAACTGGCAACCGTTTGCCTATTCTACCTAAACTAGACTTTTTTATCAAGCCAGTTCTTTACAAAGCCTTATTTTCTGGCTAGAATAAGATTATCAAAGCGGGAGTAACTCAGTTGGTAGAGTCCCTGCCTTCCAAGCAGGTTGTCGCGAGTTCGAGTCTCGTCTCCCGCTCCATTAACTTTGAAGCTTGCCGCAAAGCTTAATAGGGGGAAGACTGAAATGGATGATGAACTGGAAGCCCTTGTTGTAAGTGAAAAGAAACTGGATAGAAAGCTGTTAGCTGATATTCTGTCACCATATGTCAGGCTTGATAAGGATACCAGCAATATTAGCTCTCTGGAGGCATGGCTTGGCCTCGGAGCCGATTTAAAGATTCTGGTATACCTGCTAGCGAGGAAAGCCATGATACTCCTTCGGTTTAATCTGGAGGCGGAGAGGGCAACTGCCAGCGAAGTAGCGCGTGACACGAATATCAAACTGGAAGCAGTTAATCCGCTGCTGAGAAAGATGTATGCCGAAGGCATTGTGGAACGGTCTAAAGGACGTAGATATTTTGTGCCTGATGATGCTATTGACAGGGTCAGGGAGAAAATCAAGCAGTAAAATACTTTAGCGGGCGGCAATTGCCGCCCGCTGTTATCGTCATCCTTGATTATTCTCGCGCTAAAAAGTAGTTCCTTTACTGTCTCTCCTCAACCAGGATTTCAACCACCGCCGGGTCGGCCAGGGTACTGGTATCTCCCAGGTTCTCAATGTCGCCGGAGGCAATCTTGGTCAGGATTCGCCTCATAATCTTACCGCTCCTGGTCTTGGGCAAAGCATCGGCAAACTGGATTTTATCCGGAGTGGCTATGGGACCAATCTCTTTACGGACATGAGTTGCCAGTTCCTTTTTTAGGGCGTCAGACTTTTCCACTCCCACGTTGAGGGTAACAAAAGCGTATATGCCCTGTCCCTTAATATCATGGGGCATACCCACCACCGCCGCTTCAGCCACCAGTTCATGGGATACCAGAGCACTCTCCACTTCAGCGGTACCGATGCGGTGGCCGGATACGTTGATAACATCGTCTATCCGTCCCATCAGCCAGTAGTAGCCGTCCTCATCCACCCTGGCGCCGTCACCGGTGTTATATACTCCGGGAAACTTGAGGAAGTAGGTATTCTTAAACCTTTCCGGTTCGCCGTATACCCGCCGCATCAGACCGGGCCATGGTTTCTTAATCGCCAGATAGCCACCCTCATTGACCCCGGCTTCCGAGCCATCTTCCCTTAGAACCACCGGCTCCACCCCTGGGAAGGGTAGGGTGGCTGAGCCCGGTTTAAGCGGAACAGCCCCTGGCAGCGGGGTAATCAGTATGCCGCCTGTCTCCGTCTGCCACCAGGTATCAACGATGGGGCATCTGCCCTTACCAACCACATTGTAATACCACATCCAGGCCTCAGGGTTAATCGGCTCGCCCACCGAACCCAGAACGCGCAGACTGCTTAAGTCATGCTTATTGGGCCACTCGTCTCCCTCCCTCATTATGGAGCGGAGAGCGGTAGGAGCAGTATAGAAGATACTAACCCGATATTTCTCTACTATGTCCCAGAACCTGTCGGGGTGGGGGTAGGTGGGGACTCCTTCAAACATCAGTCCGGTGGCGCCAAAGGCCAGTGGCCCATAGACAATATAGCTGTGGCCGGTGACCCAGCCGATATCGGCGGTACACCAGAAGGTGTCCTCTTCTTTTACATCGAATATCCACTTGAAGGTCTGGTAGCAATAGAGAAGGTAGCCGGCATGGGTATGGAGCACCCCTTTAGGTTTACCGGTACTGCCGCTGGTATAAAGGATAAACAGCGGGTCTTCGGCATCCATCACCTCTGGCTCACAGTAGGGCTTGATGTCGTCAGCCGCTAGCTCATCATGCCACCAGCAGTCACGGTCGGCTTCCATATTAATACCGATATCGGCATGCTTTACTACAATCACCTTCTCCACGTCAGGGCATTCCTTAAGGGCAGTATCGGGGTTGTCCTTGCTTCTGATAATACGGCCACCGCGGTAGTAACCATCAGCACAGATTAGCACCTTGGCTCCACAATCCAGTATCCTGTCTCTTAGCGCCTCGGCGCTAAAACCGCCAAAGACCACGCTGTGGACAGCGCCGATTCGGGCGCAGGCAAGCATGGCTATTGGCAGCTCGGTAATCATCGGCAGGTAGATAGCAACCCGGTCGCCCTTCTTGACCCCGTGCTTCTTCAATACATTGGCAAACTTGGAAACCTGGTAGTAAAGGTCCTGGTAGGTGAGGGTCTTAGTCTCACCAATATCACCCTCCCAGATTAAAGCGGCTTTATTTTTTCTCCATGTGGTAAGGTGGCGGTCCAGGCAGTTATAGCAGGCATTGAGCTTGCCGCCAACAAACCACTCATGTTTGGCTTCCTTGAAATCCTCCACCAGTACCTTATTCCACTTTTTAAACCAGTCGAGCTGCTCCGCCATCTCCGCCCAGAAACCCTCAGGGTCATCGATAGACCTCTGGTAGATTTGCTTGTATTCCTCCAGACTCTTAATATATGCTTTTTCCTTAATCTCCTCAGTGGGGGCAAATACTCTATTTTCTGCCATCATAGAGGTGATTGTTTTCGCGTCTTCCATGTCTTTAAGTTTCTCCTTCTAGTTCAACAGCCTTTCCGTATTGCTCGCAAATCCAAGAGTGAATGATTAAATCACCAAATATGGATTATAGCAGAGGTTGGCTTTCAGCATAACGGTTATGATACTTAGGGGTTAGTCCTGGTAGGCTACACCCATCAGTTGGGTAAATGACGCCCGTAGTCTCTGTGAAATCACGTAGGCTACTCCGCCGGCAATTTCAGCACACAGCTTGGGGTTGGTGTAAATTAGATTACGCAGTTCTTTCCCGTCAAAGGAAAGTGCCTTTGTCCTCTCCAGGGCTTTAGCGGTGGCTGTACAATGGAACGGTGGTACCGTAGCTGACCAACCGATGCACTCAAAATTAGAGGCAGCCTGTATTTGCCGCTTATCAGTTGGGCCCAGCTCCAGAAGTATAGACACCAGCCCCTCTTCAATCACATATATCTTATTTTCTTCCCGGTCCTGCTTACATATAGTTGTGCCTGCTTCAAACACCTCAGGGGTGCACATCTTTTCTATCACCCTGAGCTCATTCTCATCCAGGTAGTGGAATACATCGGACTTTCTTAATACCTCTATCCTTTCCATTTAAACCTCCAAAATTTTTGTGCCCGGTGACTTAGTGCACACAACCTATTTTACTCTGCAACCGGATGTTTTTCAAACAGCATCAGCTGGTAGCATAACAATAGAAGCTAGCCGGAAAACCACTTAGACCCAGGGTAAATAGCTGCTCTGAAAACGGGGGTAGTCTATCGTGTCCGCAAGAACCTTGCCTTTAGCCTTCGCCGCCCGATTTTCTGTGCTTGGTGTGGCGCTTACCCACCCACAAACCTTTGAAAAAGCTCCGGTTTAGCAGGCGCTGGTTATCGGCTACACTCAATAGGTCCTTGGACGTCCCTCTCTCAAAGTAGGCTACCTCAACATGCTTACCCATATTCTTTACCGCTTGAAGGGCGTAGGCGAAATCGGAATCGCCGCTCACCAGTAGCGCCACATCATAGCAATCATTCCAGGCAAAATATAGCAGGTCCGTGGCCAGCATAATATCTATACCCTTCTCAACTGCTACTCCCTGCGCCACTTTGGTACTTCCCAGCCGCGCCTCCAGATATGGCGTTTTGCGCAATATATCAAGAAATTCCTGCTGCTCACGGTAGCCTTCGGGCCACTGAGCTGCATCCTGCAAGACGTTGTAGTAGTATATTCGGAACAAGCGCCTTGAACCGCATAGACTAGCGGTAAAATCGGTAAAATTAAGGTCGTGGCGTTTCAAGTTATTTCGCAGAGCGTGATACAGATTACTTCCATCTATGAAGATGGCTATTCTGTTTTCCATAACTTCCTCCTTGTTGATTATACACAGAAGGTGAGCTGATTGCAAAAATTGGCAAATTTCCAAACGCCAATTAAAGTAATCAGCCTTCGAACGCTACCCGAGTACATTGTATTGACAAAATTAAGGCGGTCACTTATACTCTCTCCAAGATATAGTGTTGACAAAATCTCGCTTTCTGTGTTATAAGATGTACAGTCTGGCGTCGAAAGCGATTTTCATAACTTAATATTGTAACCTATAATAGTGAAGAGGAGGGGTAAAATATGTGAAATTTTATGTACTAAGACCTGATAAAATTCTTGGAATACTTATCCTTGTAAAGGAGGAGAAACATAAGTGAACAAGAAGTTACTGTTAATCCCGTTAGCACTATTGTTAGCACTCAGCTTGGTTGCTATTGGCTGTCCGACAACCACACCAACCACAGCTCCGCCAACTACTACAGCTCCGCCAACTACTACTGCTCCACCTCCACCCACCAAAGATAAAATCGTTATTGGCGCCTCTAGGCCTCTCTCCGGTCCAAATGCTACCATCGGAGACGCAGCATTCGGGCCAATTATGGCTATGTGGGAAGAGAAGGTCAATGCCGAGGGCGGGATATATGTGGAAGAGTATGGCAAGAAACTGCCCATAGAGTACATCATATATGATGATGCCACTGATGTGGGCACCGCGGTGAGGCTGACGGAAAAGCTCATAGTGGAAGACAAGGTTGACATCCTGTTCCCATCCTGCGGCACCGCTTTCATTTCCGCTCAATCCCCCATAGCCAACAAGTACGGGTATGTACTTCTCACCGCCGAGGGCGGCGCTACCATTATGACGGACGCCCTTTACGGCCTACCCTACGTGTTTGTCAATCTGCCTTATTCTGACAACTACCAGCTGCCGGTTCTGGCTGACATGCTCGCTGCCAAAGGCGCCAAGACAGCCTATATAATCTCCATCGCTGACCTTCATGGTGTAGAGTATGCCGGCGTGGTGTCTATCGAATTCGCCAGGGTAGGAATTGACATACTCGCTAGCAAAAGCGTTCCCATAACCCAGGAGGACTTTGAGCCCATAATCAAGGCAGCCAAGGCGGCTAACCCCGATGTCTTTTGCGTCTTTGCCTATCCTCCTATAACCCTGCCTTGTACCGCCGTGTCGATGGCGCTTGGCTTTAACCCGCCGGCCTTTGTAGTTGGCCCCGGAGCCAACTTCGGCTTTTATAAATTCTCGTTTGGCGACCCCCCTGACCCCATGTTGGTAAACGGGGTAACCACTTTTGCCGCTGCCAACGAGAAAACTTCTCCCGAATTTGCACAACTCTATAGTGACCTCGAGGCTGTTGTCGGCCCCGCCTTGCTGGATTACTGGGGGCATCCGTACTACGCACCCCTGGTGGAAATCTGGCAGGAGGCTATCGAGACGACCGGAACCCTTGACCAGGACGTACTGAGAGATTACATCGCCACCACTCATTTCGACACCATTCTGGGAGATACCTACTACAACACTTTTGGTGAAAATGGTGGCGGGCTTCTGGCTAAGGAGACCCATCCCGGTGAAATCGGCCAGTGGCAAGACGGTGTCTGCGAAATCGTAGGCGGTGGTGACTGGCCCGCCGTGAAGCTTACCGGAGAATTCATATATCCCAAGCTACCGTGGCCTACTCCCTAAGCCTAAAGTGGCTAGAGTAGACATTGAGTTTAGGAGTTTAGTGATTAATAAGCAGGCTGTCTAAAGGGTGTCAAGGTAGCAACCCTTTAAAGGGTTGCTACCTTCTCCCAGGGCCTTTCCTGCTCCTTTAGACAGTCTGTACCCATTATTACTGAAGCTAGGAATTTATTATGCCTCAAGGTATTATAACCTTCTTGGACTTAGCAATTGGTGGTTTGCTGCTGGGCGGTATCTATGCCCTGGTTGCTACGGGCTTGAGCCTGCAGTACGGCGTTGCCCGGGTGCTGAACATCGCTCACGGCGAATTTATTATGCTCGGGGCTTTTGCCACCTTCACGCTTTACACCGTATTTGGCATTAACCCCCTTCTTTGTCTTTTAATTGTCGGCCCCATTATATTCATAATAGGTTTCTTCCTTCATAAGACTCTGTTCACCCGTCTTAGAATCTCGGCGCCAAACTCGGATGCCTATGAGGCCAGTTCTCTATTAGCTACCTTTGGGCTCATGTTCATCATCCAAAACATAGCTCTGCTAGGGTGGGGTGCCAACTATAAGGCGTACTCTTATTTAAACACTGGGGTCAATCTGGGTGGGGCGATATTTACCGCTAACCGCCTGGTAATCCTCGGCTTTGCTATAGCCATAGGTGCAGGCTTCTATATCTTCTTAGCCCGTGCCCGCATAGGAAAGGCAATTCGGGCCGCTGCCCAAGACCCGACGACGGCTGGACTCATGGGGGTAAACATCAACCTGTTGCTGGCTATATGCTTTGGTTTTGGTGCTTTAATGGCTGGCCTTGCCGGCGTACTTATGAGCATGCGGATCCCACTTACTCCGACTATGGGTCTGAACTATACCATCATCGCCATTATAATTATTGTCTTGGGTGGATTGGGCAGTATCCCGGGCAGCTTTATCGGAGGTTTTATTTTGGGCATCATTGGCACCGTAGTAACCTATTATGAGCCGAGTCTATCACTGGCTGCCTACTATTTTATCTTCATGCTTTTGCTATTTGTGAGGCCGAAAGGTATTTTTGGGAAGTAGATATATGGATATTACCAGATTTACATCCAAAAAGTTCCTGATACCGGGGATAATTAGTCTCGTCATATTAATCGCGCTAGTTATTCTGCCCGTCTACGGCTCGCTTTATATGGTCATTCTAATAACCGCCATCTTGATGTATGTTATCATTACGGTAAGCTGGACTATGTTTTCCGGCCCCACCGGTTACATGTCACTGGCGTCGGCTGCCTTCTTCGGGATTGGCGTATACGCTTCAGCCATATTACTGCCGACCACAGGGCAGGTACTACCTCTGCTGGTGGTAGTCGTTCTTGGTGGTGTCATCAGCAGTATACTCGCCCTTTTCATTGGCGCGCTGACTTTAAGACTGAAGGGCATATATTTTGCTATATTCACCTTCGGACTTCTTGAACTTATCAAGCAGGTTCTCCTCTGGTGGGAGAACACTGTAACCGGCACGCGGGGCAGGTACGTTATGCTGGTGGATAACGACGTTATTTTTTATGTTATGCTGGCTATTTTTGTGGTGCTAATGCTCACCGCTTACTTTCTCCGGCACTCCAAATACGGCCTGGCCCTGCAGAGTATCGGTGAGAACGAGGAAGCTGCGGCTCACCGGGGTATTAACGTAACAATGGTAAAGGTTGTCACCTTCGCTATCAGTGCCTTCTTCATGGGGGCCACCGGGGCAATCATAGCCACGAGATGGACATATATCGACCCATATATTGCCTTTAATGGGCTCTTTTCCTTTTTGCCGGTTCTGATGGCTGTCTTTGGCGGCATAGGGCAAATTTATGGTCCGGTAATAGGCGCCACTATTTTTGCCTACCTGGAAGAAATACTGCTAACCAAGTTCCCCTATTTCTACATGCTCATTTTCGGCCTCGTGTTAATACTCGCTATCTTGTACCTGCCTAACGGAATAGTAGGACTGGTGCCAAGGTTGGTGCGGAGGTTGCGGAAAGGAGGTTCGACGGAGCAACATGCGAGTACTTGAAGGTGAAAAGGTAACCAAGTATTTCGGGGGGTTAGCCGCCGTATCCAACGTCGACTTCCACGTCGACCA
>Ga0315549_1002604_pt1 | contig 16980 bp, 13 predicted proteins | sample SalMarSW160200MG_FD_203101 | JGI IMG/M metagenome (GOLD analysis project Ga0315549, IMG submission 203101) | Salt marsh sediment microbial communities from the Plum Island Ecosystem LTER, Massachusetts, United States - Salt Marsh Sediment SW1601-200 ... | reverse complement strand
TCCAGGAAAAGAGGATGTACAGTGCGAGTATTGACATGTGATTCAGCTATGAGTGGATTGATTGCAGTCGGACCGTTCTCGCAAATATAGACATCGGCGCATCTGGATTCAACAGCGGCTGCCGTAGCTAAAGAAAGATAAAAGAATGATCTTAAGTGTTGATATAAGAGGCTGTCTTTCTGTTTGACAAGCGCATAGGCACCCGTCCTCCTCGTTTGCCACGGTACGGTTAAATGTCTTAGCGTGGTACCTTTCTCTTGCGCCAATCCGGCCAGGAGGCCCGTTTGAATGGTTGTTAAAATACCACCTGGGGAATAGCTGACAAACAACGGTTTTAAACCATTTTCTAGAATAAAGGTAGCACCTGCGGCACTGTCGAGGCCACCTGATAGAAGACAAGTGCATTCGTTTTCATGAAGGGATGACACTAGAAGATTAATAGGGGTACACTTTCCTCTCTTCTTGACGAAATGTATCCTCACATTATCTCTTGCTAGAATTGAAACAGTTCTTTCCAATTGCGTTGTGACTTTCGACCAGATATCGAGGTGTCGAACTGGAATTAGAATATGAAGCCTGCGAGAAAGGTCCGGATTCCTTCTGACACAAATATCTGAAATGTATACGACAAATGCGATTTCAAGCCAGTCTTTAGTCAATGAATGAAGAGAATGTCCCAAGGCGGACTCGAAGCAATCGAAATCTAAAGTGACGTTGCGTTTGTCCCCATCTAAAATGATGCGGATAGTATCTTCCGATAGACAAAATTCGGATTGCAGGCATGATTTTGTCTTAGTACCAACTATGACGTTCAAATAAGGGCGTTTGGTTTTGACTTTAGCTTTGCTAACGGTCACGTCGTTTTTAAGCATGACTTGAACCACACCATCTGACAAATGAGAAACAGCCGAAACAATGGAGCGCTGATTGAGGGACTCCTTGAGGTAGGGGAGGAACTTGTGTGACAATCGATCGCAGTGCGCAAGAAGTGCGTTCCTTAATGAGAGTTGGTCGCTCATGTTCACCATTCGACCATCAGCAAATTGATATGAGTAGCCATAGTCTTCGTGCCCAGTGGTCCTTGACCTAATATTTGAAATGCAGATTTCGAAAAGGAAGAGGCCAATAAAGAGTCTCAATAAATCGCTGGTTTTTGTCGCTCTCATGACGTCTTGAAGATGTCGTTGAACATCAGACGGTTCTTCTAAGGAGTCGCGGGAAATTTGGATCCGACAGGTCCCAGAATATATCAAAGTGGCAATCGTTCGATTTATCGCTCTCTCAACATATTCTCCTAAAGGATACTCGTAAAGAGTCCAACATTTACGGAGTAATGAACTGCAGAGAAGTGCAGGGACGGAAAGAGAATGCAGATGTTTGGGTGGCTCAATAGCTTTGCCAAGATATGAGGCTAGGTCATTTTCAGAGAGGCACTCTTGCATGCTGGAGAGTGATTTCGCAGACATATATAGCGTTTGAGCAATGTTCTCAACCGATGTTGTCTTCAGTGTATACAAGGGTTCGATCATAGTAACAACCTCAAGGAACCTATATGCTTTTTTAACCACTCATTCCACGTCTTCGCTCAAGGTTCATAATCTTCTTTTTATCTGACCCTGGGGAATAAAGATTATCAGGGTCATTAATCCATTTGCGCAAAGCCTTAAAATCGGGACTGCTGGTCAGGTCTTGGTTCCATTGGTTAACGGAGGAATCCGTGGTGCTTTGTTTTGGTTCGGGTTGTTCGGGTTTAAGCGCGTTTGCGTGGCGGATGGCATCTACGATTTTCTTAGTTCCCCAAGGTATGATGGGGGCAATAGCTTGTATCTCTTGAGGAATCCGTTCAGCACCACGTGGAGCTATACCGATGATAGGCTTGCCCATCTCTTTTGCTATATCGATTTCTTTTTGTATCCACTCTCGGTGTTTGACGTACATGCCACATATTATCAACACGACATTCGCGGGTCTAATTTGGTCACGAAGTTCCTTCACAAGTTGGCGCTTGTTCTTGGCATGAAGAGGGTCGTGCTTGGGGACACTGCAATTTCGACATTCAAAGCGTTTAGCTTTCTCTTTGAGCATTCTTTCGAGCCGATCATAATCCGAGCTATGATCCCAAGCATGACTGATAAAAACGCCATATGATTTCAGTCTCGGCATTCATATCTCCCGTATATTGTTAGCCGAAATAAATTCATAAATTGACTCGAATGGTTCACAACCTATTTTTGAGTTACTGTGCGATCTTGCGGGTTGATGTGAACGAGTGGAATTTTCTTCTCTAATGCGTAAGAAACAATATCCGCCGTACCACCCTTTCCTTTTGCCGGCTGGCCGTTCCATACCGCAAACATCAAATCGGCTAATTCAACTATCCTCTTTCCTGCAGCGAGATAAGCATCTTCATCTGTTCCTTGAGTCTGTAACACTTCAACCGTAATTGCCTTGGACAATATCCTGTGATATGTTTCGATATGCAACGGAGTGAAGGTACGTTCGTATCCCTCGAATGGAATGACTGCATAGAGCTGACCTCCACGGTCCATTACCAAAGAAGCAAATAGTTGGTCCACCCCGATTGCCAATGAACTAATTGCAGTCATGGGACGCTTAATCATATCCAGCTCTTGACATGTAATAGATTCCACCCAATTCCAAGCCGTAGCATCATCTAGTTTTTGATGTCCGGTTATTCCGATTTTGATCATATTTTCCCGCTATTGGCGAGGTGCCAGTAATGTACACCTAATGCCGTTAAACGGCAGGACTTAGAATTCACTGCCGCGAAGTAAAGATGCTCCTCCCCCACTGGCGTAATTAGCCGCGCCGCTCGCATGCTTTGCAAATGTCCGAAAATCTTCACATGATCTGGATTATGTGCTTCTACAGTAGGTTCATACGATGGATCAAGGGGATACTCATCACCGGATCGCTTGAAGTATTCAGGTAACATCCGGAGAATGTCCGGACCAACAGCTGGAGGACAGTTACGAAGAGGAACAAGCTTTGAAACATGGATTTTGAACAAAGGTCGCTGGTCCCAACCGCCAAGTGCCTCATCAACGTAAGCGTAAATACCGGCGACAGTAACCTTGCCACAGACGTCAGCAGCACCTCCATTTAGAGCATCACATACTAGTGAAGTGAATAATCCACCTTCACCGTCTTCTACCGATGCCTCTGACTCTCTACATGCACTCAGAATTGACACCCCCTCCTTCAGTAACGCTGTATCATTGTTCACTACAGGTAGCTGTCCCAGTGCACCACTGTGGCAACAATCCAAGATTATTATCCTCTCTCGAGCTGGTGATTGATTGGCAATAGTGATTAGGTCAGTCATTGCTAACCCCTCATCATATTTGGTGGCGTCTTGGGTCACCAAATAACCACCCAAGTTGTTCACCGTGCCATGGCCGGCGAAGAAAAACAAAGCAACATCAGCGTTACGCGTAAACAGATCCTCTACAGCTTGCTTAAGCGAGGCTCGTGTCACTTTTTCTTTAGGTGCAGTAATAACCCTACATTCGAAATTAGGGGAATTATCATAGTGACGGCATAGCCTGCCGAGTATACGATTTGCATCGCTTGCACAACCTGCCAAAGGTGAAGACTGGTAGTCGTCGATTCCTACTAGAAGAGCTATTTTTGTCATCGCCTCTCCTTATAGCGAATTTATGAAGTTAGCGATATTATCCCATGTCCAATTTACTACGCGTACTCCAGATAGCTCTGCAGGTAATGTGACTGGCTTGTTATCAGCATCCACATAGACGCCACGGATTGGGACTTTCTCCTCTTTCGCGCATGAAATCTCCCAGAGCTGTCCAGTCGCTTTGGCGGTATTTTTGCTCACCAATGCGATCGTTCCGTCACACCCCTTTATTTTCGTTCGACAATTGGTCTTCCATGCATTGTCCCAAGGTTCTTTAACAGACATATCAATGAATTCGAATGGACTATTCTCGTTTCTAGCTTGTCCAACAAGGAAGTCCCGGTAAGTCTTGTCCTCGGCAGCAAAACTTATGAAGACTCGATTTTTCTTTACCATGTGTTTTCTCCTTCTTAGTTTTTCACCTAATTCTGAATATTGTCGCGTCTAATGACTTGTATCTTTTGGTGGGCAAGGGTCTTTTCCTGGGATAACCGTGTCGGAGTCTCTGATTTTTCCTTTCTGGTCATGGATGACTGCTTCTCCGCCTCCGTTTTTGGATAGAATCTGTTTGGCTCGAGCCTCAGCTTCTGCTTGAGTATCATGATGAGAACTCGACCGACTAGCTTTGGGGGCTCTGACATCCCATCCTCCTTTGGGATTTGGCACTACATGTCTCTCATTTCGTGGCATTATATTTCTCCTTTGTTAGATTGAACATAATAAATCCGCGCTAGTCCTACCTGACGATACGAAACCTCCCCATGCCCTTCAAGCACTTTTAGTACACCTGGTATCCTATTTAAAACCCAATCGTTGAGTTTAGTATAGCTGGCAATATCCATCAAAGTTGTTAAAAGCATCAAGAATGTTAGCGCAGGTATTCTAGTATCCTCTTTTTATCTTCATTCGCCTTATCGCCTTTGAAATATATTTCAATTAGCACAATTTTATCCTTTTCCTCCTCATAGGCATAGATAACTCTTATTCCCGATTGAACACCCTTCCCCTTTAGAGACTTGCAAGCAAACTTCTTGGCTTTGTAGACCTTGGGATTTTCTACCGGCAAACCTGTGATTTGGAAGATTCCCTTGTTGTCAATCTTTAACTTGTGGTAGAGGATTAGTTGTTTTTCAATAAAGATTTCCAGATCGTCCTCAATGGTTTTAAACCTTTTCAGGAGTCTTCTTGTATCCCTATCGAATTCCGGAAGAGGAGAAGTCTCATTAAATGTCCCCATTATTCGTATTCTCTCACAGAGTAGATAGGAGTTCTGTAAAAAACAGACTCATACTCAATAACCTCATTGTCTTCTGTTGTTAACCACGGGACATCATTGTGAGAATATTCGCTTATTTGAGTTGCATTCATATCGGAAAGTCTATCCAACACCTTGTCGATTACCTCGATTTCGTTAGCCTTCAATTTAGAAAGGTCTGCTTTCCTAAGAGGTAAATATTTCCTCTGAGGGTAATTGAAGTAACTGCTTTCGACTTTCATGATTTCTTTGTTCATTATTTCGGCAACTATCTTTTCGAACTCTACTGGAGTTGGACCATAATGGTTCTTAATATAGGTGGCGCCAATCAATTGCTCTTCATACTTTTCGTAGAAGTCGAAATCAGTAAAGTAAAGAAGCTTATATAGCACAGTCTCACCTATATTGGGTTTTGAGCCAACTTTATTGAGCATATATAGCAACACCTCTCTAAATTTCTCTAAGTTTCTTTGAGGAACATTTATTCTAATTGGAGATTCCATTTTATTCTCCTCTTGTTTTTCTGCAAAAATTACCTCTGGTTTATCTTTCGAAGATAGCAAGTTATCCACAGAGAGATTAAATATCTCTGAGAACTTCGCTAATTCATCTACAGAAACCTTCCTTTTACCGTTTTCTATTTGAGTTATTGTTGTGCGTGAAACTCCCAGCATCTCAGCGAGTCTTTGCTGGCTGATTCCCGCTTTCTTTCTCAATTCTGCTGTTCTTTGTCCGATTTCAACCATTATTATAAACTCCTCGGATTACATCCTTTATGCTTAACATTTTATACCATGTTAGATATTCTGTCAAGCCATTGTTGGTTTTTGTTACATACTGCTTATTGACCTACAAGCTTCCTGCGTGGTACTATTTCGTCAACGAGACAGCGCAATCGATACAACGAGGTGTTAGTTATGCCGCTGATTGATGCTTATTTACGGGTCCCAGAAGCCGCAACGTTGTTGGGTGTTCACCCTGAGACTATAAAGCGTCTTTGTCAACGGGGACGTATACCTGCGGAAAAGATTCATAATACCTGGTTAATACCAAAGGAGAAGTTTAGAGAGTTCTCGCTTACGTATAAAAACCCACTAAAAGGGGATGGGAATAAATCATGAGGTTGGATCCGATAGATGACCGACTAGTCTGGTCTCGCGCACGACTCAAGACTTCGAGAAGTTTTCCGTCCTAGTAAGGAGGCCCCATGAAGCTGATTTTCGACAACTGCCAGCCCCGAAGTGATGTGCTCACTGGTGATCTCCGTGAGGAGAAATTCGCAGCTCATCTCCGCGATGTGATCGATGCAAAGGCTGATCCGATTTACCGCGACCCAGAAGTATTTTTCGATCATACCTACCCGACTGAAGGTATCAAGACATTGTTGCGTGAAGCATTGGGTCGACTGTCCGGGGCTAATCCGACAAGTGCACCAATAATCCGGCTAGAGACAAGCTTCGGTGGTGGTAAGACGCACAATCTCATTGGTCTATACCATGCTGCTCATGCGGGAAAGGCCGGCGCAAAGATCTTGGGGAGGTTTGTCGAGACAGCACTACTACCGGCGAAACCTATAAAACAGATCGCAGGAGTTGTCGGTTCAGACCTGGACCCGGCAAACGGTCTAGATCACGGTGATTGCGTAACTTATACGGTTTGGGGCGAAATCGCTTACCAGATCGGTGGTTTAGACGGTTACAAGCTTCTGCAGAAGTCGGATGAGGCGAGGATAGCACCAGGTGTACAGGTATTTGAAAAACTTATTGGCAATCAACCTGCTTTGATAATGCTAGATGAGTTTGCGGCATTCCTGCGTAAAGCACAGGGCATCGCCGTGGTCAACTCGACACTTGCCGAACAATCCTCTTCCTTCTTATTGAGTTTACTATCTTTCGCAGCTAAAATGCAGAAGGTCGTAGTCGTCATTACTCTTGCAGATTCAAAAGACGCCTTCGCGACAGAAACCGAGAAAGTACAGGCAGTCCTAGTTGAGGCTGGCAAGGTTACGGCTCGACAAGAGCGCATAATCACACCGACTTCTGAGACAGAAATCGCACCGATTGTGACTCACCGATTATTTGAAAAGGTGGATCGCAGCGAAGCTACTATCACCGCTCAAGCCTATCACGACTATTACGAAGAACAACTTACCAAACATGTTGACCTTCCAGAGAGCTCGGTACGTACCGAATACAAAGAAGAAATAGAGAAGAATTACCCATTTTCACCAGAGCTTATTACGACCTTGAATAGAAAGACCTCTACTATCCCCGATTTTCAGAGAACTCGTGGCGCACTACGCCTGCTTGCCTTGGTTGTACGTCAGTTATGGAAAGGAAAGCCCAAGGAGACATGGCTAATACATCCACATAATATTGACCTTAGCGTTGACGATATCGTAAATGAGTTGACTTCACGTCTGAAACGTCCTCAGTACCGACAGGTCGTCGAAGCAGACATAGTAAGCCCATCAAAGGGTAGTGCAGCGCATGCCACAATCGTTGACCGCCCGCTTATCGAAGCAGATAGACCCGCCTATGCCCGCCGTTTTGGCACGACAGTGTTCCTTCACAGTATCGTACAAGGCATCGCTTCGGGTGCCGATCCGCAGGAGGCGCTACTGAGCGTACTGGCTCCCGGGGATGATGCCGGACATGTCCAGAAAGCCATAGAAGGGTTACTGGATTCCGCCTGGTTTCTCGACTACGACGGACGTAAATACCGCTTTAAGACCGAGCCATCGCTCAATAAATTGGTCGCTGACGAGGTCGAAATTGCAGGTCGCCTAAAACCGAAGGAGGAACTGAATCGGCGGATAAAGAATGTTTGGCGCAAAGGCATTTTCGAGCCAGTGTATTTTCCAAGCGAGGCGGCTGAGGTTGACGACAATACCAAAGAACCGAAGCTTGTGGTAATTCATTATGATGCAGCTATAACAACAGCCGCAAATGATTCGCCACCAGAACTCGTCGTAAAGATCTTCGACCACGCTGGTACCCAGGAGGGTTTTCGTACCTATAAGAATAATGTTCTTTTTCTAGTTGCCGATGAAGACCAGGTTGAGCGTATGATTGACGTGGCTCGTCGTCATTATGCTATAACAAGAATCGTCAATGATGCTGATCGTATGAAGGAGTTCGCAGACGAGCAGCGCAAGAAATTAAAGGGCATGCTGGAAGAAACTGAACTCCAATACCGTGTAGCTATTACAAAATCATATCGGTTTTTGTATTATCCTAGTGCTGATGCATCAGAAAAGCACAGCCGATTGGCCCGTGAGACCCTCCCAGCCCAGGATCAGGGAAATGTGGAGCAGGACCAGACTCAGGTAATTCTGCGCGTTTTGCGTCAACTGGAAAAAGTGTTGACCGGTGACGACAAATCTCTGAGTGCCGCTTACGTGAAATCAAAAGTTTGGCCTGTAGGTAAAAATTATGCAACTACAGAGGAATTGCGTCGTGCCTTTGCTCAACGACTCGGCTTGAAAATACTTCTTGACCTTAACCAACTTAAGCAGACAATTCGGGATGGTTGTAAGAAAACTGGCACCTGGGTATACCAGTCACCCGGTGACTCTGAGGTGTATGGTTTACCATCTCCAGTACCTACGATCGAAATCAGTGAAGACGCGGTGCTATACACCCTAGAGGAATCTAAAAACATGGGGCTAGCGATCAAAGGTGAGGAGAAGCAAAAGTGCCCAGTATGCGGCTATCCAACAGATCAGTGCATTTGTGGCGAAGAAGTTGGCAAAAAAGAGGATGAGGGAGAGAAGAAACCTCTCAGTTCCGATGGAGCACCAGGCCAGGCATTTCAAGCAATCCTTGACCTGGCTCATGACCGCAAAGTTGACCGGATCCGTCGCTTGTTCGTCAAGGTAGAGGGCACTGGAAAAGAGGCTTCCAACGATTCCCGTCTCATCGGTCTTGCTATCCCTCAAATAGGGAAAGGTACCTTCAAGGTTGAACAGACCATGAACTGCGAATTTGGCGACGATACGTTTTCAGTACGTTTCTCCGGCACCTGGGACCGGTACAAGCAAGTCAAGAACCTCACTGATACCTTCGGCAAACAGGCAGACAAGGTGCAGGTTCATACCGAGCTCCGTGCAGACTTCGATGACGGTCTGTCTCTTGACGGTGAACAATTCCAAGCAGTACGCGACATATTCGCTCAGCTTGGGTTCGGCAAGCTGTCGTTGACAGCGGAACCATATGACATGGAGAGTAAATGACCGACGACAAACCCTTTGAACTGAGTGTATTTCCAATATCCGAGACTGCCTATGGTCTAGAACTACGTCAACGCAGGCTTAATGGCGACCGTAATCCCGATGACCCAATGCCTCGAGTAGTCAGCCTATGGGGTACAGCACTTACAGCTGTGATCGACCATGTGCTGGAAGGTATAAAGAAGAATGGCTACCGGAGTAGTGACCTGCGTGCCAACCGTCGGACTCCTTTCGTTCTCGACGAAGGGCAAGGTGTTCGCTTAGGTTTGCTATTCTTGGCGGTGAAACCGCTCCGCAAGCTCGACCGCATCGAGGCGGTGTCTCGGGCAATCCGGCAAATGGAGACGGAAGAAGCATATTATTGGTTCTCGAAGTGTTCTCGATCCAATGAGAGTCGCCGTGCCTGCCGGGCGGTAAGGATTATGATGGCGGAGGAATAGCATGGCAAAATTGCTAGTTTTTGTGCTCTCTGAGCAATGGATGCCAATCGATAAGATAGGTGCGGAGTGTATGCGTGAGCGAGGAGCCTCCTCAGCATTACCACCGTTGTATTTCCTACATGTTTGGTGGGCAAGAAGACCTTTAGCAATCAGCCGAGCAGCCATCTTGGGTAGTCTGTTACCCCCTTGGAACAAAGGGTGGCCGCAAAAGCTTCTCGATAAGTTCCCAAACCAAAAAAGTTATGAAGATTGGTTCTTGCAACTAATAGGCATTCGAGGAGACCCCGCTGCCGCACGCAAGCTTATAGCAATCGCTAAGGTACGTGGGATTAAACTTGATGGGAACCCTTACGGCTACAAACGCGCCTTCACAAATAGTCCCACGCAGGAATACCTCGAAACACTTGGCAACCTTATGGAATATAATTGGGGCACACGTGACATATCTGTATGCGACCCGATGGCGGGGGGTGGGTCAATACCATTTGAGGCAATGCGTTATGGTTTTCTCACTTATGCAAATGAGTTAAATCCGGTCGCTTCCGTGATTCTCAAGGCGACACTTGATTACCCAGCTCGTCTTGGACCGGGATTCTCCGATGAAATTAAGAAATGGGGCAATGTCCTGGCTAATCGCGTCAAGCAACGCCTCAATCCATACTTTCCGAAACAACCGGGCGAGTCTATCCATGCCTATATTTGGGCGCGAACCGTGGCGTGCCCGTCGACCGGTAAGCCAGTACCCCTCTCGCCCAACTGGTGGCTTCAGAAGGGCGCCAAGCCTATTGCCGTTAAACTTGATGCTAATCCGGCTTATGATGTCTGCCGATTTGATATCAAGGAAGGAAAGGCCGCCATTGCATCTAAGCCGGACGAGGGCACAGTTAAACATGGGGTGGGTCGAAGCCCATGGACTCTCGACTCCATTGATAGTGACTACATCAAGGCTGAGGCCCAAGCTGGCCGAGTCGGTCAGCAGCTTTACGCTATTGGTATCAAGACGAATAAGGGATTCTTTTTTCGTGCTCCTACAGATGACGATCTCGCTGCTGTCCGTTCTGCAGAAAAGGAGCTTGCTAGGCGTCTCCCCGATTGGGAGGCCCAGGGGCTGGTTCCACGGGAGCGGTTCCCTGAACAGAGCACTGACCCGAGACCTCTTCATTACGGTATGCCTACGTGGGGCGACTTCTTTGCTCCCCGCCAGCTTCTCTCTCTCGTGACCTTCGTTGAAGAGCTACGTCTCATGCAAGCCGAGATTGAAAAGGTGTGCGATAAAGAGAAGACAGCGATAATTAGAACATACTTGAGCTTTGCAATAGACAAGAGTTTAGACCGCAACTCCTACATGGCTAGATGGATACCGCAACGACAAGTTATAGCAAACACTTTCGATAGGCACGATTTCGCTTTCAGGTGGAGCTTTGCAGAATTCGATGCTGCGGGGAATCTTCTACCTTGGGGAATTGAACAAATTTCAGATTCTTATAAAGGTATTGCTGAGTTGATATCTTGCGACAAGAATCTTTTTGAAAAAGCCGGTGATTTGTCATTGGCTGACCTCACAAGAGGAAACGCTGCAGCACTACCTCACATTGCTGACAATTCTATCCATTCGATCTGCGTAGATCCGCCCTATTACGACAATGTAATGTATGCCGAGTGTTCGGATTTCTTCTATGTCTGGCAGAAGAGGACGATCGGAGATCTGTACCCAGGGTGGTTTGAGGATGAGCTCACCAACAAAGATGATGAAGCGGTAGCGAACCACTCACGCTTTGAGGGAACGAAGAAGAAACGTGAGCTTGCAGCCGCTGATTATGAGAGAAAGATGGCGGCTTCCTTCCGTGAGATGCATCGCATATTGCACCCAGATGGTGCCCTTACGGTGATGTTTACCCATAAGAAAGTCGAGGCGTGGAATACTCTTGCCACATCTCTTATTGGCGCCGGATTCTCGATTCAGACCTCGTGGCCAGTTCACACAGAGTTTGAACATAGTATGCATCAGGCCAAGAAAAACTCAGCTGCAAGCACTATATTGCTAGTTTGCCGTAAGCGTGGACAGAAAGCAGAGCCGGTATGGTGGGACGATATTAAAGGGAAAGTACGGGAAGTGGCTCGAGAGAAGGCTCGCGCTTTCCATGCACAGGGTATTTCCGGCGTTGACCTTTATATTAGCACTTTTGGACCGGTTCTCTCTATTCTATCCCAGAACTGGCCAGTATTGTCCGCTGAGACCGATAAAGATGGTCAGCCAGTTACATTACGCCCGGAAATCGCCCTTGACCTTGCCCGCGAAGAAGTCATTTCGTTGCGTAAGGAGGAACTGCTTCTAGGTCGTAAGGTACAATTTGATCCGCTCACTGACTGGTACCTTATGGCATGGGACGCATTTCAAGCAGAACAATTTCCTGGTGACGAAGCTCGTAAACTGGCGATCGTCCTTGGCCTGGACCTAGAAAGCGAGATAATTAGTGCTAAAAAAATTGCTTCTAAAAAGAGCGCGGATGTGATTCTCCAGCAACCCATTGCGCGACGGAAGAAAGGCATGGTTGACGATGAGTCCGACGTCTTCAATTGCTGGCTCGATGCTGCCCATACGGCAATGCTTGTCTACGACGAAGACGGCAGTCGTGCCTGTGAGTCTTTTCTGAAGCGTACTGGCCTAATTGGGGATTCTACTTTTAAACTAGTACTCCAAGCGATGATCAACGCTATCCCGCGAACTCGAGGCAAGGATGGCCAGTTCATCCGACATGAATCCCGCACTCTCGATGATTTACGCCTGAACTTTTTCGACGACATCACGGCACCTGTTGAAGAGGAGTTACCAAAACTACCTGAGCAAGGGGTACTGTTTGAAGAACCCGATGAGGAAGGGGATGAAGAGGAAGGAGACGACGAGGAGTAATTAACCATGGCACCGTTATTGACCGACTACGATTTCCAGATAGCTTATGGGCCGAATGACGACCGAGTTAACAAATTCTATGTCCCAGCACTGTCACGGTCTATACAATATGACCGTTCGGCGGGATTCTTCTCTTCTTCGGCACTGGCCGTAGCAGCAACCGGTGTGGCCCGCCTCATTACTAACGGCGGCAAGATGCGACTATTAGTCGGTGCACAGCTCTCCGAGGACGATGTAAGAGCATTGCATGGCGGTGCCGACCTAGCCGTTATAGTCGCGGCACGCATGACTTCAAACCTTGACGAAATGACTGACGCCATCGCGAGCGAGCGGTTGGCAGCACTTGCTTGGATGATTGAGCACGGTTCCTTGGAAGTACGCGTAGTCCTTCCAAAAGGGGAAGATGGGCATCCCCTGCCGGCCTCGATATGCCATGACTACTACCATCCTAAGACAGGTATCTTCACAGATGTTGAGGGTAACAAGGTTGTCTTTACCGGAAGTATCAATGAAAGCCAACAGGCTTGGTTGCATAACTACGAAATGTTCTCAGTATATTGTTCTTGGGCACCGGGTATATTGGGCTACATTACCACACACAGTGGTCACTTCGAACGCCTATGGAATAATCAGGAGGAAGGCTGGATAGGACTTTCAATCCCTGAAGCCGTGCGCCAGAAGCTTTTGAGGCGATCCCCGAAGGATGCACCAGCAAGGGATCCCGAGGAGACCGAACCGGAACCTGAACAGCAGGAGCAACCAAAGAAGAGCTTGGCACTAACCACAGACCAATTGGAACGAATAATATTTCAATTCCTCCGTGACGCTCCGTATTTACCGAATGGGCATCTACTTGGCCAAGTATCTTCAACCGTTCGTCTCTGGCCACACCAAGCAAGAGTGGTGGACAAGGTAGTAAGCACATATCCCCAACGGTATTTGTTATGCGACGAGGTAGGCTTGGGGAAAACGCTGGAGGGTGGAGCCGCAGTCAAGGAACTCGCACTGTCTGGCCAGGCACGACGCTGCCTCATACTCGCACCTAAAAGTGTTTGCCGCCAATGGCAGGAAGAGTTGTACGAGAAATTTGTACTCAATATTCCTCTATATGATGGCTCCGGTTTTACTGATTACTTTCGCCGAGAATTGCCATCCACCTTCAATAACCCATGGAATGCCTTCCCTATCATCATAGCTTCCAGTCAACTCGCCAAACGGCGTGAACGCATGTCAGGACTGTACCAATCCGATCCGTGGGATCTTATCCTCGTTGACGAAGCACATCATGCACGCCGCAGAGATTTCCTTTCAGGCCAGTATCGACGCAATCGCCTACTTTCATTGCTACTCGGACCCCAGGAGAATCCGAACGAAGCAGGTTTGGCCGACCGGACCAGTGGCTTGCTTCTACTCACTGCAACACCTATGCAAGTTGATCCACGCGAGGTCTGGGATTTGCTCACCATTTTAGGCCTTGGAGGTCGCTGGGGTGCATCCGATCAGAATTTCATGCGATTCTTTGACGAAGTTCGTCATGGTTTTGGGGCTGATTGGGACTTCTTACTGCCTATGGTACGTGATTATCTAGAAAACGGTGGCATGATTGACCCAACCTTTGCCCGAGCAGCTCAGGATCGCATCGGGCTTGTGACATGGGAGACGATAAAGAATCTACCATATAAAGACAAAGCTCGAACAGTCATCTCTCAACTTGACGAAGCAGGCCAAGCTGTGCTAATTGAGTTCGTCCGCAGACATACGCCGCTTGCAGGCTATATTATGCGTAATACGCGGTCGCTCCTTCGAGAGTACCAGAAGCGAGGACTTCTCGGAGATAACAAGGTACCAACTCGCAAACCGGAACCAGCTTGGGTAAAGATGCGTCCTGAAGAAAGAGAGCTGTACGAAAGGATTGAGGAGTACATTTCGCTTTTCTACAAGAAGTATGAGGCAGAACGTAAAGGTCTTGGCTTTATCATGACCGTTTATCGGCGACGATTGACCTCCAGCTTCTATGCAATAACGAAGAGCTTAGAGCGACGGCTCCAGTTCCTGCGTGGTGAGCCGGATGCGAGTCCCAATGGAGGCCTCACTGACGAGGACGTCGAGGAAGAAGATCTCGACACCGATATCGTGGAAGACCTAGCACAAACCGATCGCTCGCTCTACCGTGAGGAGATCGTGTATGTGGAGGATTTTCTTAGTAAGCTACATCCTCAGAGCGTAGATTCGAAAGCGGAGCAACTGCTCAAGGATCTCGCTGAATTATTGAAAAAACGGGAGACGGTTATCGTGTTTACTCTATATACTGATACGATGGATTACCTGAGGGAGAAGCTCCGTTCTGTATATGGGCGTGCGGTGGTCTGTTATTCGGGACGGGGCGGTGAGATATGGGATGGAGATGCATGGAAACGGGTTACCAAAGACTCCGTTAAGAAGGATTTCCAGGAAGAAAAGATAAAGATTCTCTTGGGAACAGATGCGCTTTCTGAAGGACTGAACTTACAGACTTGTGGCATGATGATCAATTATGACATGCCATGGAACCCGATGCGCGTTGAACAACGGATAGGGAGAATTGACCGGATCGGCCAGAGTTATAGTGAAGTCTGGATCAGAAACTATTTTTACGAGGATACGGTTGAGGCGAACGTATATAAAGCTCTTGAAGGACGCATTAATTGGTTTGAAACTGTTGTTGGTGACTTACAGCCGATTCTAGCTCGTGTGGCAAGGACCATCCAGGGCGCGGCAATGGAGACCGGTACGGCTCGGGTAGAGTTTCTAGAGCGAGAGATCGAAGCTATCAAGCGTGATATCGACCAAAGGCAGATTAGTATTTTAGATTTGGACGAGTATTTGGCTTCAGAAATCAAGCAGAGAAAAGAAGAGTCACCGCCTTTAACTCAAGCTGATATTGAAAGATCTCTTATTCGATTCACGAAGTCGAAAGGTCTGTTACAGCCACACAGAACTATTGTTGGTGCTTACCAATTGTGGAACGAGGGAGCGGCAGTACCTGTGACATTTGATCCGAGGCTTTTCGATGAACATCCCAGCACACTCCAGCTCCTCAGTTATGATAATAATCTGTTTAATCAAATCTTAAAAGAAGTAGACACGCCCCAGCGAAATGACTTGCCACCATGGATAGTCAAACAAACCTCTGAAAACCCACCGATGTGTGGCTACTATGTGACGACAGAATCCGGCCCAAAGCCAATATTAACCTTGTCCACATTGGAAGTCGCATTAGAACACAAAGCACCGCCATTCAATTTCGATCTTCTCGCCAAGGTCAAGGCTGATTTCGACCAGAGAATTGAAGATGTGAAGCAGAAAGAAATTGAAGTTCAAGAGGCACGCAGGCGAGCAGAACAAGCTGCCCTAGTCGAAAAAGGTCGCCAACTATTGCTTGAAGCTACATATATCGACATCGCTATGGCTCTTTACCCCAGTCTTTTCGAAAAATCACCTAACTTTGCAGGGTTTACAGAAGACGCTGTGAAGCAACTTAAACGCCACGGCTATCCTTTTGCTCCTTTGCTTCGGCTTGTTGACACCACTGAACTTACCCCGGTGCCTTCAGATCCGGCTTGGGAAAAAGTTCAAGATGCCTCACATGAAAGCCTTCAGAAGAAATTCGAGGCTATTAAGAAGCCGATTGCCGACCTACTACAAAAAATGATGCCGCTGGTTTAGGATGCAAATTGTTAGTTGTAGGTTGTTGGCATATACGAACTAATATCCCTGTTATCTAAAGCGTCAATGAGAAGTGATACAGATGTTTAGTGTCAGTCTCCGAAAAGCGGTGGATAGGTACTTGTCCGTTCCCGCTTTCGAAGAAAAATGGGAAAAAGATCAGGAAATAGGAGCAGGTTACTTCTACGCATTGACTTATGCGTCTATTCTCTCATTTTTCAAAGAACATGGGGCCTTATCTGAGGCCTTAGAGATCAAGATAGCTCTGATTTTTTCTTGGAATCCGACTATATGCAAGGTAACATGTGACAGATTCACACAGGCAAAATTTGAACTAGCTGCTTTAGAGTCTACTTTGAAAGGGCTTAACAATATAGACATTTTAAATACTGATACGGATGAAATCATTCGTGAGCTCTGGTATCCAGTAAAAAGGGCTACATCTTCAAGAGATTTGACTCCAGGGGTCAGTGTCACAAAATTCCTGCATTTTAGTTTTCCTCATATTTTCCCTATGGTTGACTTAAATACCATGAAGAATCTTGGAGGTACAACCGTTAACCTGAAATGCTACTCTGCTTTCTTATTGGATTGGAAAGAACTATATGAGCAATCGAAACAATCATTCGATCAAATCTCCAAAGCTGTTGATATGCCAGTGACACGGGTGTTAGATATAATGCTTTTTACACCGAGGTAGGACATTAAATGAGTTCCGGCTAATAGAGTATCTCAAGCTACTAAAATAACAATAGCTTAGAATGTTGGCTGTCTGTCAAG
>Ga0315549_1002597_pt1 | contig 17000 bp, 15 predicted proteins | sample SalMarSW160200MG_FD_203101 | JGI IMG/M metagenome (GOLD analysis project Ga0315549, IMG submission 203101) | Salt marsh sediment microbial communities from the Plum Island Ecosystem LTER, Massachusetts, United States - Salt Marsh Sediment SW1601-200 ... | reverse complement strand
TACCTGAAGCTGGATGTAGCATACCTGATATGGTATTAAGCAGCGTACTTTTACCAGCTGAGTTTGCGCCAACTAAAGAGACTATCTCATCCTCATCGATTCTTAAAGAAACGCCCCATATGGCCTGGATCTTACCATAAAAGGTATCTAAATTTTTGACTTCCAGCATAAATCTACTCTCCCAAGTATACCTCAATAACTTTTTTATTGGTGGTAATCTCCTCCGGCGTTCCTTCAGCAAGCTTGCTGCCGTGGTGGAGCACTATGATTCGGTCACATACCTTCATAATTGCCTTCATGACGTGCTCTATCATGAAAAGGGTTATCCCCTTGTTCCGAATCTTTGTTATCAACTCCATGGCCCGGGCCACTTCAGCGGGGTTTAACCCCGCCATCACCTCGTCAAACAACAGTAGCTCTGGCTTGGTGGCTAACGCTCTCGCTACTTCAAGGCGCTTCTGGTTAGCGATGGGCAGGTCTCTGGCCAGAACCGCTCCCACCGTTGACAATCCCACAAATTCCAGTAATTCCGTCGCCTCTCTCTCGGCATCAGGTACTGAAATAGCCCTTTTTTTCCCGAATAACGATGCTGCGAGTGCATTCTCAAAAACGGTCAGTCCGGCGAAGGTTTGAGCTGATTGAAACGTTCTGGCCACTCCTTTCTTGCAGATCTGATGTGGTTTCAGCCCGGTAATTTTTTCACCCTTATATCTTATTTCTCCTGCTGTAGTCGGGAGAGAACCGGATATCAAATTAAAAAGGGTTGTTTTACCAGCCCCGTTAGGGCCAATCAGTCCCACAACCTCGCCTTGATTTATGCCGAAGTCCACATTATGCACGGCAACCAGCCCTCCAAAGTGTTTCATGACCTTTTTCCCTTCAAGCATTAGCATTCTGCCGCTTTGAACCTCCTTTCCGCCACCTTTGTACCAAGCCTACCAGGCCATGAGGCAGGAACAAGATAACTACTATCAAAATGATGCCGAAAAGGAGCATATAGTAGTAGGGGAACTTCGTTGTCAGTATTTCTTCTAGGTAGGCAAGAACGGCGGCGCCTAAGACAGGACCATAAATTTGTCCCGTACCGCCAAAGATGGCCATCAAAACGGGCATAAAAGAAAAGAGCGGACTGAAGGCAATATGTGGGTCAATATATGTCCATCGTGTCGCCATGATTGCCCCGGCGGCCCCCATGAAAAAAGCGCTGATGGCAAAGGTGATGGTCTTTAGAGCAGTTACATTTATGCCTATGTGAGCCGCCGACTCCTCATATTCCCCGATACTCCGCAGGGCTAAGCCCAGCCTGGAACGCCTAATGAGGTAGGTGATAAGCAGTGCCATCACAAAAATGATGAGCATGACGTAATAAACAGTGGTGTGGTCGACTACGACAACCCACCTGCCAACCGTGCCCGTTATGTTCGCCTCCCACCATAGGAGCGAATGCCTGATGAGCTCACTGACCCCGAAGGTGAATATAATGAAATACATGCCTCTCAGCCTTAGAGTGAGAAGACCGATGAAAAGGGCGAGTATGAAACTGACAAGGCCACCAAAGGCGATAACGATAGGCAGGGGTAATGTTTTTCCTAGTATAGCCGAGGCATATACGCCGACCCCGAAGAAGGCGGCGGACGCCAGTGAGATGTAGCGGGTAGGGCCGGAGAAGATTGCCCAGCTTACGGTGATGATTATATACATAAAGATGGTAGTCAGTAATATGACAAGATAAGGCTGGACATAGAAGGGTATAGTTGCCAATAAAACGAAGGTTACGAAAAGTAATCCCAGGGGAACATGCTTTTTAAAGCTAACTCTGACACGATCCATTTGTTTATTTCCCGAAAATGCCCGTTGGTCTTATCAGAAGCAAGAGGATGAAGATCACATAGTAGGCAATTAATGATAGACCTGGATCGAAATAGGTTACTATGCTACCGATAAGACCCAGTATAAAACCCCCGATTAAACTGCCGGTGATACTACCCAATCCACCAAGGACAACGACAATGATGGCGATTATGGTATATTCCAGCCCCATGGTTGGTTGAATCTCGTACATCATGCTGATAAGGGGGCCGGCAAAACCGGCCATCAGCGCACCAAGACCGAAACATATGGCTAACACACGATGAATATTTACCCCCATCACCTGGGCGGTTGCCGGGTCTTCAGCGGCTGCCCTGATGGCTTTTCCCAGACGCGTGCGCGTTAGAAAGATATAGAAGGCTAAGCTTATAACAACAGCAAACAAAAGGGCTACCAAACGATTTGCAGTAAATATGGCCCCAAGGATATTAACCGAGGAATCTAGATAGGAGTACCCCCTTATATCCGCTTTCCATAGTAATAAAGCCACATTCTGAATGATGAACAGCAGCCCAAAAGAGGCCAGGAGGGAACTATCGGCAAAGGCGCCTATTGATTCTGATTTGCCTCTCAGATATTGAAAGAGGGCCCTGTGGATTAAAAAACCTATTATGAACATAACAGGACCGCAAATGACCAGAGAGACCAGAGGGCTAATCCCGAAGATGGTGTACAGCGACCACGTTGAAAAGGCCCCAAGCATAATAAACTCACCATGGGAGATGTTCAGTACTCGTCCAACACCATACTGAAGGCTCAGGCCCACGGCGATGAGGGAGTAGATACCACCCATTATTAAACCGCCAATTACTACATCTAAGATGGCTACAAACACAATAATGCCTCTCTCAGTTCAGCTACCAGTAGGTGTTCACAGTTTCAGAGTTCACCGTTCAGCCTACGCCGAGCCCCTCGGCCTTGAGACATGTCGGCGAGCTCATGTCGAGTCGCTCGGGGCCGAAAGGCTCCGCCGAGCCGGGTTGCTTTTCTTTTATTAATCTTCACTAACCCTGAACCCGCGAACGGTTACCGCAGCAAAGACCTTGCAGGCTGCCCGGAGAGACAGTATCTACCACGGGTGATTTTCATCCTCGTTAGTAGATTTTTCCGGACAGCCTGCTCGGATGAACGGTCAAACACCTATCAAAGGAAATTCTTCATTGGAGCTTTATAGTGCCAGGAATGCCTATTTTTTCGGCCACGCAGGCTTGGGGTAAATAGGTTGTGCCTGGCGATTCGTTTTATCCACCGTTAAGAACTCCCCGTTTTGCCACTGACCAACCTGGCCCGGGTAGTAAATGTTAAACTGTCCTTCAAATTTTACCGGGCCCAGCACAGTATCAAACTTCTTGCTGGCTATTACATCCCTTATCTCTGTCGGGTCAAGATTCCCCGTAATCTCAATAGCCTCCTCATAAATTTCACCTGAAGCATAACTCTCTGCAGTCCCCCAGCGGTCAGGTTCCTCACCCCATCGTTTGGTATACCTCTCGAACCATTTTCCCGCTGCACTAGAGATTTTCGGGTTCCAGACACCGGCGCCCATAATACCCTCCACTGTCTTCGCACCAAATTTATCTCTATAGGCGGGGTAAGCTACACCCACAGTTGTGTAGAAGAGCTTGGGGTTTAAGCCAATCGCCATCATCTGTCCAGTCATAAGGAAGGTTCCGGGAGGGTAAGAAAACCCAATGAGGGCATCAACGTCGGCGCTCTTAACCTTCTTAAGTAACGGGGACAAGTCCTTAGCCCCCATTGGATAGCTCTTGTACAGGAGCACATCGACCCCGGATGCGACCAGTTGGGGCACTACACAACCAGCAAACTCTATGCCGTGCAGGTCTGTATGATGGATTACCGCTGCCGTCTTGATTCCTACCTCTGTGCAAACATCCACTAGGGCTGCCCCCATCTCTGGGGGCTGATTCAACATTATGAACATGTAAGGTGTAGTGGGCGCCATTTCCTTGAGCTTCACGGAAGAAGAAGTGGTCCCTATAACCGGGGACTTATACTTGTTGATTACTGGAGCTATGGCGAAGCTCGAAGCAGTACCCCAAGGGGGAAATATGAAGTGAACTTTGTCATCTAAAAGCAATTTTTCAGTCAGTTTCACTGCTGTCCCCACATCGCTCTTGTCGTCATACCTGATTATCTCTACGGGTATCTTTTTGCCATACTCTTTTACATATATACCGCCCCTAGCATTGACGTCTTCAACCCACAGATCATAGCCGCGAATACACGACATCATTGCACCCGGGACATTCATGCCTGACAAAGCGATTGGGTTACCAAAAAGGATTTTATCAGGAGCTTTCTCTGATGCCGCCGGTGCCTGGGTTGGTATAGTCCAGCTGACCACTAGTAGCATCAATGCTAAAATGAAAACGATACCGAAGTGACATGAAGATTTTAGCAACCTTTTCTTTATCATGTTGGCCCTCCTTCTCTCTATAGGTTAAAGTGTATTTAGTACTCCTCATTAATACTGCCCCTACACTATCGAAATAAGTTCCACCTCCTTTCTTTATTCCTACATTGGGTTTGTACCTCTTAAACAACATACATGAGCCCTAACCCAAACCATCATACATTCGTAGGGATGCTACCAGTTTTTCTATTATTGTCAATCAAAACGTTTTCATGCCGAGCGACTTTCTCTATGCATGCCCTGTCATAGGCTCCCTGCCAAGCATACGGGCTATGGCTACCGTCTTCTCGACTACCGCTTTATTTGAAACGATTAGGTCATCACGTGTGGGCAGCATGTAAATACTATCCTCTTTACCTACTCGTACATTGCAGCCCGGCATAATCGCCAAGGTTGTCAAATAAAAGGAAGCTCTTCCACAGGAACAGACCGTTACAGAAGGTAGCATGACAATTCACTGCGGCGGACTCGTAAAAATCTTCGGTAACGGGTTCCATCATTTCCTCAAAGCTCTCACCAAAAAGAGCCTCTCCATCAATGTGGATATCTCCCCCAAATCTGTCACGAAGGGCCTTAACTACTTTTTCGGTTTGTCCTCGATCACCGGATGGAAAACCGTTTTCATCACGAACATGAACGTGTACCGAGCACGCTCCGGCCTCTACGCTCTCAATTGACTCCCTAATAATCTCATCCACATCATATGGCTGGTTAGGGTTCTGTTCCTTCGAATAGAAGGCTCCGGTGGGCGCGACAATTATTCCAACTTTGTCAGGAACTTCCCAGGCCGTGTGGGAAATGGTCTCAACAATAGTTTCTCAAAAAGGTTGAAAGAAGATAGTGGGAACATCCTTATACTTTGAAAAGCCAACTTTCGACATGATATTGCCTCCTTATAAGGTCATTCCTTCAGGGAAGAGGTTTTTCGTGGTATTCGGGAGGCCTTTATCGAAATTAGTAGATCCAAGGCAGAAATAGAAACGCTTTTTATCATAGATTTTTCTTTTTATAAGGTGATCATAATGTCAACCGAAAAATGGCCCATTTGATCATGGAACAATGACCCTTTTGTTAAAGTTTCATTCTCAGTGAAGGAACACTTTCTGCAGCACCCGCTGCTCAGTATGCTTTGTGCCGGCCGGATACTCTGCCAATTATAGGGAATGATAAAATCCCTGTGCGCCAATCTGTCGAGCAGAGCCGCAGCGGGGGGATGCATCCCCAAAAATCTGTGTCCATTTGTCATAAGATGGATTCGTCGTTATCAGCATGGATTTTTGCTTCTGGCAATCCCCAATAATGTGAAACAAAGGCTGGGATCCTCTGCCTGAAAAGGTACCCATCCACGCTCATCGACAATCAGTCCACTATTTAAAGCGGATTTATAAATTCCTTGACCCGAACCTCATACCTCAACTATTATTGAATAAAAAAAGGGAGATTTTCATGGCAGTCATTTACGAAAAAAAAGGAAAAATTGTAACTATTACACTTAACCTCACCGATACGCTGAATCGTATTGATGCTGAATCTTTCCAAGCTTTAGGCCGTGCATTAATGGGCTTTCGAGACGATCCAGGGGCATGGGTTGCAATTATCACTGGCACTGGTGAGGTTTTTTCCACCGGTGCCGACCACAAGAGTCTCCTGGTACCGTGGGCTGAAAAATCGTTTCATGAGCCCCCGATGATTACGCGGGGCCTCACTATTTGGAAGCCTCTGCTCGCTGCCATCAACGGTCCGGCTAGGGGCGGCGGTCTTGAGATTGCACTGGCCTGTGATATACGCATTGTTTCCGATAACACATACTTACAATTCCCAGAGGTCGGGCGGGGATTGATACCGGGTTTGGGTGGAACCCAAAGACTGCCTCGGATGATTTCTCCAGCAAAAGCGGCGGAAATGATCTTCTTAGGCACCCCTGTAAGCGCTGAGGAGGCTTACCGGCTTGGGCTGGTCAATAAAGTCGTTCCCCTATCTCAACTTTTGCCCACAGCTCATGAGTGGGCAGCCAAAATTTGTGAAAATGGGCCTCTCGCCATTCGGAAAGCCAAAGAGGCCATGATTCGGGGCAGAAACATGGCCATGGAAGATGGATTAATCCTGGAACTGGCCTTCTTCGAGGAAATGCTTCAAAGCGAGGATTATCAGGAAGGACTTCGATCATTAGAAGAGCAAAGAAAGCCGCACTATAAGGGACGATAAGAAAACTTTCCGCGAATACCGAAGCCACGCAGTCAACCCAAGTAGGTTATTTATCTTCACCGTTGTTTAAAGAGATTATGAATAGCTTTTTTGAGTATGATTTTTAAATGCAAAAATGATAAAGAATTTCTTTTATAGTTAAATAACAACTTAGCCCGTCAGTTCAATGAGGGTCTTGCCCTTCCTTTTTAAGGGATTCTTCAAATTCCTTGAAAAATTTGTCCTTTTCTTTCCAGCCGAGGCCAAACTTTTTATCAAAATAGGGGCCTGTCTTCTCCAAAGATTTGAGCCACCATAACCGCTTTCCGCCCCCAAGAACCACATCTTCGAGCAACTCTTCAAGCTCTGTCATCAACTCCTTTGGAAGGAATGATACAGCCCCGATCTTGATGGATTCGTTGAGCGCCTCCGGGGTCATAACATGAGCCGTAAGCATGACAGTCGGGAAACCCCTTGCAACAGAATTCTTCAGAAGTTCAAAACCATTGACTCCCATTATATCCAATACCACAACATCATAGGTGTTATTTAAAATAAGTTGGAGAGCGGTATCAAAATCTTGCGCCTTGTGAACCTCACACACAGATAAAATTTCCTCCAAGGTGGTTAAAACATCAGGTTCGTCATCAACCACTAAAACGACCTTGCCCTTTAAAGGACTTTCTTTGCCCATAGTTCTTTTACCTCCAAATTGTTCGTTCCGAAAAAGACGCCGCTTATAACAGACAATATGCCCTTCGGCCACACAGAAGTCATAAAAAGATAAGTTTTAGCCCTCCTGGCCTGTATAGTACGGAAATGGCTTTTATCGCCCACTCCCATAGAGGCGCCGAAGTTTGTTCTTTGTTTCACCCTCAGGGTTCAATAACCGGAGCAAAAGTTGCTCATCTGATAGTTCTGGACCGATCTCCTTGCGTAGCTCTTTCAGGCTGACCTCAGGGGGTGTCCAATTCATGAGACTCTTCGCTTTCGGGGAGCTAAGAATCTTGTCCTTCACCTCCTGATCCATTTCTCCATCAGGCTTGCCATAGATGCCTGCTGCATATTTGATGATTTCGTCGGGGACAATCTTATATCTTTCACCTGAACTCAGATTAAAAACAGCCTGACTGCCAACCATCTGAGAGTAAGGTGTGGCCATAACAGGATATCCAAGCTCTTTCCGGACACGGCCCACCTCCTCAAGGAGTTCATCCATGCGGTGGACCATGCCCAGTTCGGTCAGTTGATTCCTCAGTGTCCCCATCATGCCCCCCGGCAATTGATGCTCGTAGAGAGAGGCATCATATTCTGATGGTTTACCGGTCGGAAGATCATTTTCTACGGCAATGTTGGCAAAATGCTCCGATACAGTTTTGAGCGCATCCGTATCAATATCCGTTGAAAACCCTAGATGTTGGGCATTTCGGAGCATTTGTTCAATAGAAGGCAAGGAATTGCCGGTGGCCAGAGGAGAGACAGCAGTGTGAAGCGTTTTGAACCCCAGTTTGAGCGCCTCCAAATAGCATACAGGGGCCAGGCTGTTATTACAGTGGGCATGAAATTCGATAGGGATGCCTTGACTCCCCCGCTCTATGGCCGGCAAAAGCTCACGCGTTCTCTCAGGCGTCAAAATACCTGAAGCGTCTTCCACATGAATGGCGTCGATCCCTTGTACTTTGCTGAGCTTGCGTGCCTTTTCCTCGAAGTGTTCATTGGTATGCACGGAGCTTTCCGCGTACAATATGGCCGCCACTACCTCAGCGCCCTCTGATTTGGCAACTCCCACAAGGTGAGAGAGCCGGTCCATCAAGTTCTGATAGTCACAGATCCAGAAACTTTTTATCCCGTTTGCAACCTGTACCTTTATAAAGAGTTCGATAGCCGCGAGAGGCTCTAAATCCCACCCTTGAAGGTTCCATGCCCAGAAGGAGCCCCGTATAGGTGTTTTCTTTAAGGTCTTGCTCATCAATCGCATTCTTTCGAATGGGTCCTCTTGAAACGCGCGCATGGTGACGATGATGCCCCGCGCACCCACGGTCGCGATGGCCTTATACCCCACTTGATCCAGGACGGGAAGAATAGGCGCCAGCTGGTCGGTGCTCATCCGGAATCCCCACAGACTCTGCTGAGCATCCCTCAGTGTTTGATCAATAAAATGAACCTTATCCATAAACGTACCTCCCAAATGTTCAGATATAATTCTTTTACTCTTTATTTCGCCTTCCTGTTCGTATAAGCCTTGAAAAAAACAAAGCTCTCGAAATGGTATGCCGCAAATATGCCCAGATAAGGTTAAGCGGATGTTCTATGCATCAACTCAACCAAAATCCCTGCAGTGGAACTCGGATGGAGAAAGGATATCTCCGATGTATCAGTTATTTTCGCAGGTTTTCGGTTCAGTACTTTCACACCCTTGGACTCCAGCATACTAATTTCCTGCTCGATGTCATCGACGCGAAGGGATATATGATGCAGCCCGTAGCCACTTTTTTCAATAAAGTTTTGAATGATCCCCTGCGTGCCGACAGGCTCGATGAGCTCAATGGTTACCTTTTCCTTGGATATGAGAGTCGATTTAAATCCTTGTTCCGGAAACTCCTGGGTCTCGGTAATCTCGAAACCAAATAGAGAAGAAAGCAGACCTGCTGTTTCCTTTGTGTCCTTGACAACCACACCCACATGATCAAATTCCTTTACCATTCGTCTCCTACCTCCTATCAAGCTCATTCCCGGTAACGGCTATGCAAGCGATTCCCCCCCAAACACCACCACCGAAGTTATGGACCAATCCTAAATGCGGATCTTTCACCTGACGATCTCCGGCTTTCCCCTGAAGTTGATGATAGACCTCATATTGCATCCTCAAGCCGCTGGCGCCAAGAGGGTGACCGAAACATTTTAAGCCTCCATCGGTATTGACCGGTAATTTTCCATTTAAAGTAAATGTCCCGGCTTCAATATCTTTTCTGGCTTGACCTTTGGGGCACCAGCCCAAGTCTTCATAAAGAATCATTTCATGGATGGTAAAACAGTCGTGCACCTCAGCTACACTCAATTCCTCTAAGGCATTTTTTATCCCGGCCTCATCGTACGCCATTTGAGCAGCCCGGACATTCTCCTCTATATGGGTAAAGTCATAATCCTGAACCGTAGGATTACGCCGCGGACCGACACTTGTGGCTAAGGCCTTGACGTAAATGGGATCCTTTCTGAAATTTTTTGCCATATCAGACCTCGTAACGATAGCTGCTGCAGCGCCGTCGCTGACGCCGCAACAATCAAGGATTCCTAAGGGCCAGGCCACGATCGGGGCCTTCAGGACTTGCTCGACTGTTAGTTTATTTTGGAAGTGCGCCTTCGGGTTCAAGCTGCCGTTATGGTGATTTTTCACCGTAATTTCAGCCAGCAACCTTCTACCCTCCTCAGGATCTATCTTAAAATCATGAAAATACCTCTGAGCCATGAGAGAAAACATCGCCGGCGGTGAGAGCCCCAAATCCGTGCCGGCAGTGCCCATTGTTGAACGGCCTACGACATTGGTAGGTTGGACGCCAATCCATCCCGTGTCCTTCAATTTTTCGACTCCAACCGCCAATGCGATATCATATACTCCTGAGGCAACGGCGTAAACGGCTGCTCTTAGCGCCTCAGTTCCCGTTGCGCACATATTCTCTACCCTTGTGACGGGTTTGTATTGCCATGATAACGGGGATGACAAGCTCATCGCGGTGTGCCCTGAGAAAACAGTGCCCAGCCAGGCCGCCTCTATGTCCTTAAGCTCCACTCCGGCATCTTCGCATGCCTCATAGGTAGCATCAACGATGAGATCGTCGACGCTCTTGTCCCAAAGCTCCCCAAAATTCGTACAGCCCATCCCAATAATGGCAGCCTTATCTCTGATCTTACCCATACTTCCTCCTGATTAACATAACCAAATTAGATTACCGGCCTGCCTTTCCAGAAATAATTTTGGATATCACTGCCCTGATCCAACTTTCTGAAACACATTTCTACTGGCAGGCCTATCCTCATTTCATCGGGATTGCAGTCGCATATCTCGCACATGACCCGCCCTCCGCCTTCAAAATCGACTACCCCTATCAGCACCGGAATTTGTTTGCTCCAGCTTAACTGATCGATGGCATACGTGAAGATGTGTCCCGTTTTATCGGAGAGCTTATATTCCTCAAGATGGTCTTTAGACTGGCATTTCGTACAGACCCTTTGAGGGGGGTACTGAACCGTACCACACGACGTACATTTGCTCCCGTAAAAGGCCAGGTTGCTTCTTCTCTCTCGCCATAAGCATGTTATGGAAGGACTTTCCGGTTCCGGATGACGGGGCTCCTCAGTAGGGACCAGATTTCTCCAACTCAGGTATGTTTCATACGTAATGGGAATCTTCCTTTTGAAGCTCTCCATCATTCTTCTTTCCCCCTGAACCATCTTGATCTCTTCTGTGACTCTCAGTATAAAGGCATCGGCCCCGTCTCCGTAGTTGGCTACTAGGATAAGGTCTCCTGGGCTTGCTTCATCAAGCGCAAAGGCAAGCATCATCAATACAGCAGGCGTCCCTGTATTACCGATTGACTGGTACATAGGGTCTTGAACTTGGGTTTCGACATCAAACCCGAGACGTTTTGCCAAACTCGCATGGCTTCTCTTGTCAGGCCCATTATAGATAACCTTTGAGAAATTCTTTGGAGTAAGGTTGTATTTTTTCATGATGCCTGAAACTACTTGCTCCATAGTTTTAGCGTAGCCTTCAGTGGTAATGAACCGACTTTCCCACGATTTGATGAAAGTACTCCCTTCACGTCTCCATATATCCATGAATTCGCTAAAGGTAGAGTAATTCCCATCGACGCTGGCAATGACACCTGATTTCCCTATGGTAATTGCGGCGGCCCCATCGCCCAATATTTGCTCAAATTCGCTCTTCCCAGCCCCCATCCTTTCGTCCGAGGCGGCAATGATGATATTCTCCGCAGAACCACTCCTGACGGCATCTACAGCCGAATTCATGGCGATCGTTGCACCTCTCAAGGAATCGGTAAAATCGGCCGTACGAGTCTCACTGGGTAGATCAACAGCAGCAGCTATTATAGAAGCCGCCTGCTTTTCCTTATATGGCGAAGTGGTGCTGGCAAAGAACAAGCCATCTCCTTGTTGCCCACCTCTATTGACACAGCCAAGGGTAGCAGCCACCGCCATTGTTAAGCTATCTTCATCATGCCTGGCGACTGCCTTTTCTCCTTTCATACTTCCTGTTCCCCATGCCCGGGAAATTTCATCCCTGCTTAGCCGGTAAGCAGGGATGTACACGTCAAAGGATGTGATGCCTACCATAAATAACCTCCTAAACTAAACCTTAATCAACGAAACAAACCTAAATAAGCGAGTTCTTTTTTTAATCTTCGCTGGATCTTCTATTCTCCTACTATTGTAAATAGGTATTTCAAGCACAAGGAATGACTCCATAGCATACGGGAGCCTTTGTAAACAGGGGCTTTTTCTTTGACTGCATCAAGGGACATACCTCTTCCCTCTTGGTAACGAGGGTGCCATCCGCTACTTTATCTCCGGGATGGTACAGTACAAAAATCATATCCACAGCTACCTTTTAATATTTGCCCTTTCGTGTTACGAGGCAATTTTTAGGGGGCTTACTCCAGGGTGCCGCCTGTTAATTAATCTATCTTTATTCCAGCAGCAATCTTTGCCTTTTTAATGCTCTGCTCTAGGTCATAATCCTCCATTGCCATCTCTTTGTGGTGTCGAACATCTCCCCCTCCGCTAATAGCCATTGCCTGCCTCCATCCGGCATAAGGAGAAGCGATTAGGTCTTCAATAAGTTTGATGGCGCGTATACGCAACTCGGCAGGCGCGCCCTCTCTTCCTTTGTAGTATTTTTCTAGATATCCTTTAGTTTTTGGGTTCTTAATGTCCTTCTCTGAGACCATCGTCGTCACAAGCCCACCTGCGACATCCTGCATGTAAAAACGGTTTTCTCCTAACTTCCTGGATGAAAAAACCTTGCCCGTGCATGCCGGTCCAGCCTTAGGGATATATACCCCTGATTCATGTTTCCAGCCCTCTAAGGCAGATGCAATAGCACATGAATGCATGATATTGGCATTCAGGATCATCTCGCCGATTGACTCCCGTATGTTTGGGGCCTCAGACAGGCCATTGTAATCGGCTATCAATGCCGTGGCCCCGATTTCTAAATCCGCTAAGGCCCACTGGCACATACACTTATTCATGGCATGAAGGGTTCCTCTCATTTCGGAAAGTAAAGGCACAAACTCATATTCGCCGCAGAGGAATACCCTTTCCCACGGCACGAACACATCGTCAAAGACAACCGTTGATTCTACCATCCCGCCATGTTTCGAACTGATCGGGTTCTCGAAATCCATGGGTTCAAGTGGCGCCGGTGCCGCTTTAGATATATGTATTATACCTTTAGCATCGATAGGGGTAAAAAAGGCGACATTAAAATCCTTTTCAGATTCCTCGCCCCTACTAGATCCTCGAACAGATAGCATATCAGCGCACGGTCCGCATGTAACATTTGGCTTTGCACCTCTGACAATAATGCCGTCCTTCTTCCTTTTAACCACATGCAGATTCATATCTGGATCTTGTTGCTCACTGGGCTTCAAGCTCCTGTCCCCTTTAGGGTCTACTGATGCTGACGTAACGAACCAGTCATTCTTCTGAGCCTCCTTTACAAAGTCAACAACTCGCTGGTGATAATTGGTATTGTACTTTTGATCGATGTCGTAACTAATAGCAAATGAACTGTTTAAAGCGATGCTCGTGAGACATCTATAGGTACAAGGGCAAAAGTAATCCCCTAAACCCTTCATAAGCCTGACCATGGCAAGAGCATCCTGTTCATTTTGCTGTATATTTGTCCATCTACTTATCTCTTCGTTGATGAGCGGGGACACAAGGGTGGCAATATCTCTATATTTAGGATCATTTTCCAATTCGTAGGAAACCCCTGCGTTATTTATGCCCACCTGAAAACCGGGGTGATCCACAATATTTTTTATCTCCTCTCCATCCATATACACTTTAGGGCTTTGTCTTCGCAGGCTTTCTTTATACTCTTCGCGTGTTCGTGTCCCCATCTAAATAAACCTCCTTTCAACCTCATCTCTTGTTTTCTTTCGATGTTTTTCTCATTCAGTCTCTCAATAATCCTGAATCATTAGGTTAAGCGCGAATTTGCTCGAAAAGAAATTCACACCCTCCTTCTTAGCATTATCGATAAAAACGGTCTGACAATACTGTATAGTTTCCTATATGTCAACAACAAAATGAGTGTTTCTTTCTAAAGAACTTTTTAATTCCCCTTATCCGTTTCAATGAATTATTTAAAGATTTTAGATAGTTATATTAAGATGATAAAGATGATCATCTTGATAATATAACCAAATGGTTTGCTTGAGATGTCTGATGATGTATCCTTCTGGGATATATTAAAAACCCTTTAAAACCAAAATATTTTAAAAAAAATACTCAGACCATGCTCAAAGAAAGATATCCCCGGCTCAAAAGCCGGGGTCCTTAAAACCGCAACAGTTTCATGCGAAGCTGACCTAAATCCTGGCGACCCTGATGCTCACCGTATCGCTTTCTTATTTCCTCGCCTAAGCCTTTGATATTCTTTCTAGAACCTCTTAAAAAGCCACGGCCATTTATTCGATGTTTTCCTCACAAAAGCTATAACGTTTCTTTACGAGTCCCGCTGCTCTATTGAGGCAGCTTATCCACGAAAAACATCATGCTTCCCTTCCATTCAAGGATAGAACAAAGGGTTTTTATTCCGAGTACCATGGTAACCTCAACCCGCGAGATAACGGACTTTTTTAGCATAAGGAATCCGCCTAATCCAAAATATAAACAACCCCCAAATTGCCATCAATCTTTACTCTCTGACCTGTCCTGATCTTCTGGGTCCCTTCTAAGCAGCCAGCAACACAGGGAATGCCGTATTCCCGTGCCATGATAACAGGGTGAGACAGAGCACCTCCACCATCAGTTATCAGTCCTTTAATAATACTAAAGGCCACCGTCCATGCTGCAGAGGTACCCGGGGCAACCAGAATGTCTCCCTCCTTAAGCTCGGAAAGCCGATCCGCTCCCATGATGACCTTGGCCACTCCTTCTATGACACCTGGCGCTGCAGCCGCCCCATAAAGGTCGGCCTTCAATTCTTTTCTCACGATCGGCATTTGGGTAGATACAGAAAGAGTAGGATCGCTTCTCAAAATCTCCTGGGCCTTTTCTATATTTCCGAGAAACGGAGGTGGATTTGTTGTATAGGCCTTTTCCCAGGCCTCTTTTCTCCTTTCCACATAGGGACGAAGGTTGACATCTCCCATAGGCACGGCCGCTTTCCTGATCTCATGGGCATTCAGGAAATGGACATCCTCAGGGGCATCGATGCATCCGGCTTCAGCGAAACGCCTCCCAATTTCAGTAGCAATCCAATGGCCCATCGCACCCACATAAAAATCGCAAAAATAGGTATGGTCCTCACTCCAGTAACCCGATTTTTGCGCCGATTTCATCAAGGTTTCAAACCATTCTTTTTGCTCCACAGGTATCTTGGTCATTACTTCTTTTTCCGCTTCCTTACGCTCCTTGATAATACGTTCTCTGTCTTTATCAAAGGTAAACGACTCCTGCTTCATAAGTACTTTAACCCTCCCTATGGCTAGGCTGGGCTTTTCGACCCATGCAGGGGTGTCATAGGAATGCATCCTTTCACATCGCCATCCATGCTCCATAAGAAATCCTTTATATTCCTCCAACCATTTCTTGCCTTGATCGGTTTTCTCAAGTTCCTTCAATACCTCTTCATTATCCTCGGGCTTGAATGATTCTTCCAAACCCATGTCAAAGGCCTTTCTCGAAAGTCTCCACATCTTCCGGACAACTATTGTATCCTGTGCCTCAAATCCCATCATTAATCTGCTGAAATCCGGATCTATGGGGGCCTCCTTCCCGAATAGGTCACGCCACATCTCTTGGAATAGACCATTAATATAGTTCGTGGCCACCAACATAATCATGTGGGTCTCTGCTTCCTTGCGATTTATGACAAAGGCATAATCAAGAAAAAATTTGAGCAGCTCTATGTTACTGAGCTTTTTGATATCATCCCACTCCTTAAGTTCGCGCGATTCCTTGGCCTCTTTATATGTCTCCATCAATTCTGCTTTGAGGGGATCCCAGACCCCATCAAAGTCTTCAATAAAGGGTTTAATTTTCTCCTTAAAGATTGGTTCACGCACCTTGGCTTCTTCTTCCGTGGTCCTCATGGCTGTGAGGTATTCGTAGCCGTCGAGCACCCTATACCCCCACCCCTTTGTAGTAGGTAAATGGAGGGTTTCTGCCGCATTCATGATTGCGTAAACATACCAGTACCATCCGGTACCAATATAAAGGGGTTTCATTGGAGGCTTTCCATGGACTAGATCGCATAAAAAGACATCGTAGATTTTAGTATCCCTTTCATCATCGTATTCGTAAAACGTAAGATCATAAGCTGGATGCAACATTTTTATCCCTCCTTTTTATTTAGTTGATCTTTAACTCTTCCAAATAAAATTCAATTTTACTTGGTTGTGCCAAAAAAATTTTTCTATTCACCTCCTTACGAATCGCGTTACCATAAGATCGGCAATCTGATCAACGGCACTTTTCTTTTTAAGGGTAGTTATCGGCCGAGTCTGTACTAAAAAAATATTATCTGGACATGGCAAACCCTCTTCTATCGCCCATTCAATATCTTGAGGGCTCCCATAGTGGGATTCCACCTTTTTCGCCATCTCTGCTATCTTTCTCGCTTCTTCATCAGAGAAACATGGTTCAGACTGCTTCTCTCCCGGAACGTCCTCTTCACTTGTACCTGTCTCAGTTATTACATTTTGTCTCAGTTTCTGCGAGATGTTCTTTTCCTCTATATCCATTTCCTTCTTATTTACATAACATCTATCCGGTGTTACTATTCCTTGGACTACACTCTCAGCAGTACCCCAATTTCCTTCGATCATAACCCAGGTGGTATTTCCGGTTGATGGTAGCGCTGTAAAAGCGACACCCGCCGATCGTGAATGAACCACCTTTTGTACTATCACGCCCATAAGTTTATCCTTGATGGGCAAATTGTTCCTCTTACGATAAGAAATGGAACGACAGGTAAAGAGACTAGCCCAGCAATCCCTCACCTTTTCAAAAAGCTCATGATCTCCCATGACATTGAGATAGGATTCATATTGGCCGGCAAATGCTGCTGTGGGTAAATCCTCAGCACACCCACTTGATCTGACAGCAACGGGAACCTCCTGTTTATTGCACTCAGCACTTAACGCTTTATAAGCCTTAGATATTTTCTCTTTGAGTCCCTTTGGAATATCATTTGATGTAATTATTTCAGACAATGCCTGACTAAGTGTTTCATAGTCTTCTATTCTCGTTGGAAGCTCAT
>Ga0315549_1002596_pt1 | contig 17001 bp, 10 predicted proteins | sample SalMarSW160200MG_FD_203101 | JGI IMG/M metagenome (GOLD analysis project Ga0315549, IMG submission 203101) | Salt marsh sediment microbial communities from the Plum Island Ecosystem LTER, Massachusetts, United States - Salt Marsh Sediment SW1601-200 ... | reverse complement strand
GATTCCTGTACCCTGTTTATTAAAAAACTTTTATCTTCGGAAAGACCTACATAATCTTCTTTGGGAACTCGCCAATCCTCACCATAACGGTAGGCAAGATAGTCCTCTTTGCGGGCTGGCACTTTAAATTCCATCTCGTAAAACTTAATTGTTGATAGCTCTGATAGATAGCTTTTAGGAACTATCCAGGAAGTGTCCTTCGAGCCTGCTTTCTTATATATCGCCGATATCATTCGAGCCAGAGTCTTTCTTAAAGACGACGGCATTATCCTGGCGAGATTGATTGTGCTTTTTGCCGCGAAATAGTTTATAGACGATTTGGCGTTTTCAGCGTTCGAATGATACGGGGCTAACAGGGTGATCTGCCAGAATACTATGAATCTCCAGAACAAGTTCTTGGGGTAAAGTGCAGGCATTACCGCCGTATCACCTTCTATATGATAAAAATTGATATCCGCAAAAATCTCCTCTTTTGCTTTTATATTTATATGATTTTCCGCTATCCAGACCTTCAATCCTCTATCAATCAGTGAAGCAGCCAAAGAAGCTTTAGTTTCCTTTGATACTTTTTCACTCCACGCACCAAAGTCCAGATCATGTTCCCATCGGAGGAATTTTCCTTCTCTCACGGCGCCAAGTAATGTTCCACACTCCAGCCAGAATTCGACATTGTGGCCGTCTAATACTTCTTTTATCTGGCGCAAAAGGTCAATAAGGTGTTCTTCTTTAGTCATACATTATGCTCCGAAGGGTAAATAATTGCAAAGAAGGGGTCTATTGTTTATGTGGTTTTCGAGCAATAACAAAAATGTGGTCTTTCCATGGAAAACTAATCCCGCCGTCGCTTTTGTCCATTAAATTCGCGATGTACCTGTAGGCTTTGGGTGAAATATAAAAGAGCGAACCTGTAAGCAATTGCCTTAAAAATTGAATCATATTTAGATTGCCGATGCCTTTATGATAGACCTTTTTAACAGCTACTACGCCAAAACCCATATTATCCAATACGTATTTTATTGAAGAGATATCAAAAAAGTTGAGATGTGTTAAGCCAGAGGCATATCCCCAATAGTTTACCGACCTGAGTCTTGCCAGTTTAGCAGGAAAGGAAGAAGCGTTACCTGTTTCCAAAAATAGGTATCCTCCGGGCTTTAGCGCGTTGTGGACTTTTTTCAATGCGATTTTGACATCATAAAAATGCTCAAATACGTCCCATGCGGTTATAACATCAAAAGCACTTGTTGGAAATCTGACATCCTCAATAAAATCCTTATAGAAGTTCATATCAATAAAAGTTTTGTGGTTAGCGTAGGCGGAGTCGGAATAGTCAATCCCTGAAGTCCTGAAACCGACGGACCGAACTAATTTCAAAAAATCACCCCTGTGACAGCCTATATCCAATAGGTGCGGATTTTCTTCACGAACCATTTCTCTTATTATTTTGAGTCTACGAAGAATATATTTATTGGAGGACGTGTAATTGTATAGATTGTTACTTTGTTTGTATATTTGGACTTGCGCTTCTCTGGAGATAGCAGGGTCTTTATACAACAAGCCGCACTGGCGGCACTTTCTTAGCTTAAATTTGTTACATAAACTTTTTTCAGTTGTAACTTTTCCTACTGGATACTGGAGAAAATTGGGCAGGTATATCTGCCCTAATATTTCACCTGTCAAGTGACAATACGCACAGTTTGGTCTTTGTTCAAATGCAGTGGCTTGCAATTCGTAAAAGTGTTCATGGACAGGTTGCTTTGACATTTTTAAAGTTCTTTCAAGAAATTTTGGCCTGCCAGAAAATCAGATTTTTCGATTTGATAAACAACAAAATCGTTATTATTGCAGATAAGATTATCGAAGCAGATTGTACACTGACAAACAAAACAAGGCTCTTAATGTTTAGAGCGACAAGGAATGAAATGATTATAATATTTGCAACTGCGGTAATCATATGAGCAAGAAAGCAATACCATACTTTTCCAATCCCCATAAAAATGTAGTAACCGGGGACTGATAGTAAATTGATGATATAAGCCAGTAAGAACCATCTCAGTATAGTTGAAATTTGTGGGTCGTAACGACCGGGAAGCCAAAGGCGCAAAAAGATATCAGATAAAATGAACAGTCCCAGGAAAACCGGTAATGCGAAAACTAATATGAATTTAATGCTTTTTTCGTAAATGCTTGTGACGGCTTTTTTGAGGTTTTGGGTTTTATGCTGAAGCTCGCTTACTTTCGGCATAATCGCCTTCAACCCCATTTCGTATAGACCTCTTAAGCTTGCTACACCCTTTAATGCAACCTCATAATATGTAACCTCGGAAAGTCCGATATATCTGGCAATAATTACTTTGTTAAAAGGCTGTGTTAACATTGAAATTATTCTTGCCGAGAAAAGGGGCCCACCAAAATTCAGCAAATTTCTGAGACACCCTCCGTCTACCCCTTTTATGCTGAATATTTTGATTTTATATATAGCACTTAGAATGAACGAGTACACGAGGAAGACCACGACGCAATAAAAGGCTGTGCCCCAGTATAAAGCCCAGATTCCGAAGCCCACGATGATTAATGCTATGGTTGTAACCACTCGTATTACTTGGCCTAACAGAAAGATATAATTGGCTAAATCCACCCGACCAATTCCCATTAGAACTCCCTTAATGAGCTCAGTGAATAAGATAAAAACTGACAAAAGCCCGATTAAAGGGACTAACTTTTCTGCGTAGCTAAGATATGCCGGGTTTAAAGCTAATAATCCAACAATCTCCGAAGTAAAAATATAAAGCGTTGATATAATCAAAATAGATGGAATAACTAAAATGCAAATAGATGTTGTCACATATTCTGTGATTTTCTGATAATTGCCTTTTCCAAATTCTGCTGCGACATATTTTATCAGAGCATTATTTATCCCCAATTCTCCCAGCTGGCTAAAAAACACAACCACGGAAACTGTCGCCCACAGCCCGTATAATTCGGTGCCGAGATACTTCAGGTAAATCGGGTATGCAATTAACAGTAACCCGACATTAGTCCCTGCAAGGATGGAGCCTGACAGAACATTTTTTTTTAGTTGTGATAATTTTCTATAAACTAGATTAAGCTCATTTCTCTAGAAATATATGCTGTAAAGTATTTCTCGCAAAGCTTTTCTTGTCAGAACCCTCGGATTATTCCTGACTCTCTCAGGATTGAAGCCGTTTTCGACAATATTCTCGATATCCTCTTCAGACTTAATGCCCAAACCGTTCAGTCTTGTTTGCAATCCGATTGTTTCCATCAATCTGATGATTTTTCCTTTTGCTTCTGAGATATTTTTTGCTCCTAACATCAAGACTATTTCGTCGACACTTCTTCGAACATACTTATATCCCCTGGTATCTGCAACGTCACTACTGCTGACACCGGATATGTATTCAAGCATGGATGGCAAAGTTAGTCCCACGGCATGACCATGGGTGATGCCGAAATAGGAAGTCAGGGGATATGATATTGAATGACAAGCGGTAGTCCTTGTGATATTGATTGCTTTACCTGCGAGACTTGCTGCTTCGGCCATGGCTAATCTCGCTGAAGCTGTCGGCCTGTTTGCCGCAGTAGCCAAATTTTCTGCTACTAACTCAATTGCTCTTTTAGCTAGGGCTTTAGATTCAGTGTTTGAGTTGATGCTCCAGTACGATTCAATAGCCTGTCCCAGTGCATCCATGCCGGTGGTTGCAGTAATATATCTGGGCAAAGACATGGTCAAATTTGGGTCTATTATCGCTACGTCAGGTAAAATAGATTCGTTGTCCAGCGAAAATTTTTTCTTATCTATGTAAAGGACCGCAAATTGTGTTGTCTCGCTGCCGGTTCCTGCAGTTGTTGGTATAGCAATTAACGGCTTTCCCTTTCGGACAGATTTCTTTCTTGAGCTGATGTACTCAGAGGGTGTCATGTCGTTGCCGGCAAAAAAGTTTATGAGTTTTGCCATGTCAATAATACTGCCGCCTCCGACGGCGATTACTACATCACTTCTGCTTTGTTTAAATAGTTCGATTCCTCTGGTGACATCCTCAACCATCGGATTATTACTAAAATCAGAAAACCGGCATATTTCATAATCGGCTAAGATGCAATTTAAATAATTTTCAGCTCCACAGACACGGTATGAGTCTTTACCCGTAACAAGAAAAACTTTCTTCGCGAACAGTTTGCTCATAATAGAGCTGAGTTGATTAATGCTTCCGAGACCGATATACTCTTGTCGTTTCAATCTGAAAGGAATTCCATAAAGCGGGTCTTGTTTTCTTTTGGAGTGGTTTTAGGGCGCCCCAAATCTTTTCTGGCTCCTTTTTTCACTTTGATTTCCAGCAAGGCGGGCCCTTGAGAGGACTTCAGGTTTTTCATTTCCCGTTTGATTTCATCCAGGCTCTGTGTGCTTGAAGCAGCAACATAACCACATGCTTTTGCGATAGCCGTAAGCGAGATTGAGAATCCTGCGGTGGGCTGTCCACCGACAGAATCGTGAGAGCTGTTATTTAAGATGATATGTTTAAAGTTCTTAATCTTTTGTGAACCTATTATCGCAATGGCACCCATGTGCATAATCGTTGCCCCATCGCCGTCAAGACAGTACACGTGTCTTTTTGGCTTTGCCAGGGCAATTCCTAATGCAATCTGCGAAGCATGGCCCATTGAACCGACTGTCAGAAAATCCCTGTTGTGGTCACCGGTAGTAGCATCCCTGTATTCGTATAATTCTCTTGAAGTTTTCCCTGTTGTTGAGACCAAAATGTCCGATGAAGCTAAACCGCCTGCTATTACCTTTATCGCTTCTTCGCGGGTTAGTTCTAAAGAGTCGTCATTGCTGTTGCTCAACTCGTAAGATTCGAATGTTCCCTTTTTCACAATCAGGGCGACCGGCCCACTGGTTTGATTCATAGTCCTAATGGCCCATTCAATACACGACTTAGTTTCTTGATTGGTATCAGGAAGAATTTTGCAGGGAATCCCAAGCGTATCCATCAGAGGAAATGTTATCTTTCCCTGCTTGATGTGTTGAGGCTCATCCTTAGTACCGGGCTCACCCCGCCATCCTATAAGAAGCAGTACAGGAATAGAATATATGTCCGTATCTGCCAGAGAAACAAGTGGATTGAGGGTATTGCCTTGGCCTGAATTTTGCATATAAACCAGCCCAGCGCGGCTGGTTGCGAGATAATGACCACAGGCAATGGCAACGGCCCCTCCTTCATTAGCGGAGATGATATGATTTTCCGGTAAGCAATTGTCGATTACATAAGCACAAAAGTCTCGCAGAAGAGAATCAGGCACGCCGGTAAAGAAATCCACACCATGCTGTATTATTGCGTCGTAGAAAAACTTGCAATTGAGCATCAAACTCCATTTGGTATTAAAGTTATTATGTTGTTTATCGGCATGCACGATTCACTTGCTTCTAATGCTCTGCCGCTGGATAAAATTAACCTTGCCGTCTTAGCCATGGCCGGATAAGCACTTCGCAGCATATGATTGGCGTAAATCACAATATTAACACCGAAATCGCTAAGTTGGTCCTCTGTTGTCTGGCAGTATGTTGAAGGGACCGCTACCAGAGGTACTGTTTCTCTTAATTTTGAATAAAGACCACAAAATTCAAAAATTTCGTCAGGTTTCTTCTCCTTGCTGTGTATCATTATGCCATCAGCGCCAGCATCAATATAAGCGGCTGCGCGTTTTATTGCATCGTCCTGTCCTGCTTTTAGAATCAGACTTTCAATTCGTGCAATAATCATAAAATCATCGGTGATGCGGGCCTTTCTACCTGCGATTATCTTATTGGTAAAGTTCTTTATTGTATCCTGCGACTGACCGCCTTCAACACCGAATAATGAGTTTCTCTTCAACCCTATTTTGTCTTCAATTATCACAGCAGACACACCAAGGCGCTCCAGTGTTCTGACCATAAATACAAAGTGTTCAGCCACCCCGCCGGAATCACCGTCATAAATTATAGGTTTGGTAGTGACTTCCAATATATCATTTAAGGTTGTCAGTCGAGACGTTAGATTAACATATTCTATATCAGGCTTGCCTCTTGCAGTAGAATCAGTGAGACTGCTTGACCATATACCATCGAATTCGTATTTTATGCCGTCCTTTTGAATAGAAGTGTTCTCGGCTATCATGCCGCTTAGGCCATCATGGGCTTCTAATATGCGGACTATCTTTTTCGCGTCAAGTAATCTTCCGAGCCTTTTTATTCTTATCTGAGGTGTTGTGCCTATCTCGCGGATGGCGACATTGAGCATTGTTGACGAAATACCAGGCGTGTACGGCGGTTCGACAAGTTTACCTCCCCATTTAGCTAATGTTTCAATTACTCGTTGTCTTATTTTAACTTGAACACCCATTTTCCAGTCGTCACCATGAACCACATAATCAGGCTTCAGCTTTTTTAGATTTGGGACATAATCAAGGGTCTTTTGTGCTACAACTTTGCTTACCCCAACCAGATTTTCAACAATCATCTTCCGATGTTCAAAAGAAAGATAAGGTAGTCTCTTATAACTTGCGATTGCTTTATCTGTTAACACACCCACTGTCACCTGCCCGAGCTTTGCAGCTTCGCGGATAATGTTCAGGTGCCCGGGGTGAATTATGTCGGCGCTCATTCCAACGTAAACTTGCTTCATATCTTTCTCTTTTTACTATTAGATATTGCAGTTGAGGACTTGCTCGGGAGTTCTTTTTTCCTGTTGCCCATATATGTTTTTAGGCCTCTGTCTCTGTTATTTACTGTTATTCTTGTTTAGACTCCGTCCCTGTCAGTTACGCTGGGTATATTTAAATATAACAGCGATACTGAATGAGGATTTACATTACAGATGTAGACTCCGAAACTGATTCAAAGTCCGAAAACCGGATAACCAAAACAACGATATAGGCGGGTTGAGGGATTTTGTTCTGGTCACTTCAACTTCATTTACATTGTATTGTCCGTCAATGAGGGATACATTTCATATTTTAATTCGCTTCTAACGATAATTAAGACTCGAATCTCAGACCTAACTTAATGTGAAGAAAGAAGTTATACCCCAGTTCCTGTAATATTGGTTAATATGTAGACCTACCAACATTAATGACTTTCTTCATTAGATATTTTCGGCTTAGGCCGATAAATATCTCCAAAGAAAATAGCTGATTCGGTAGGATTGGATTACCCCAAAAACTGCCGCTCTCAGGGTATATTATCGGAGCTCATTGCCGAAGAATCTTTTTTTAAGAAATCTTCTTTTCCTCTGCGATTTTATCGGAACAAGAATATGTAACCTTAGCTCGAGCCTATAGCAGCAGATTAGCTATTGGCCTTGAGCTGAGACGGACTGTTTTTTTCATTTGCTGACAGCTTGGTCAGGTTGTATCGCTCTATTAGCCGGGTAAGCAGCACTGTTCTGTGGCCGGCTGACTCGAGTGAGTGTTTGGCGACTATTCCTACGTTGAGTTGCAAAGGCGCTCCGGCTCTGCGGTCGCGTACCGGAACCGTGACGTCTACAAGCTCTTCAGGTCCGATATTAAAATTGTCTTTTTGCCAGATAAGATTTCGTCGGGAGCCGTCTCTGTTGGTTAGAGGAAGCTTCACACGTGAAAAGTCCATCTTTTCTGCCGCAAAGCACACCGCATGCCACCACGTTTCAAATGTCTTTGCGCGTCGAAAGTAAAGCTCCACTTGCTCATAACTTTCCACCTCGTGATTCCTTTGACGTAAAGCTGCATATTTTTGTCTTAGTCCCGTCAGAGCTTGTCGAAAATTGACGGCGCCGACCAGACGGAACACTGAAATTTGCAGGATTATTGCGCAAATAAATATCAGTATTGCCCCAGTGCCTTGTGAAAGCATCATAAGCAGTCCCGCTCCCGTTGCCATTGCTGTCACTATGTACATACACACAACAACGTGCCTTTGACGTAATCCCAGGTCGAGAAGCAGGTGATGCAAATGGCTTCTGTCCGGCGACATTATACGCCTTCCCTGCACATAGCGTCGTAACATGGCGAAGACCATATCAAATATCGGCACTCCTAATGCCAGCATCACAAGTGCAAGACCCACCACTGTCCCTGATTTTACCGAACAAATCACGCTTGCTCCTGCTAGAACGAATCCAAGAAACATACTTCCGCAGTCGCCCATGAAGATTCGTGCCGGATTGAAATTGAAAATCAGAAAACCGCATAGACTGCCCAGTACCGCCAGCGTTATTATCGACATCATCAGCTGACCGCCGAATATTGAGAAGACGGCAATTGCCACATAGGCTATTGCTGCGATTCCGGCCGCTAATCCGTCAAGCCCATCTATGAGGTTCATCGCATTTGTGACGGCCACAATCCAGAGTATTGTTACTGGAAAAGACAGCCATCCGAGATTTAATGCATGAACTCCTGCAAAATCTATTGATTCGATTCGCACACCGGCCAGACAAAGTATCGTCGAAGCCGCCACCTGAGCTAATAGTTTATGCAGTGCACGTAGCCCGCGCACGTCATCTAACAGACCGACTAAGAAAATAAAAGTACCGGCTCCAAGCAGAACTAATACCTGGTTTTGGATTTTTACAAAAGCTTTACCGACATCGTTGTTGATAAACAATATCACGGCAACTGCAATTATGGTTGACAAAAAGATTGCTGTTCCGCCGATTCGTGGTATCGTGTTTTTGTGTATCTTCCGTATACCGTAGCTGTCGTATAACCGCAACCGGTGTGCGAACCAGATTACAGCCGGTGTAACTGATACAGCTAACAAAAATGAACCGAGATATACTGCTAAATAAGTTTTCATCTATGTTCAGATCAATGCTGATTGATGCTTTCTTTCAGAATAGAAGGATGGACCGAACACTCAGCCAGGAGATTTTTTGCCGCAGTGAATCCGGGTCTGAGTTGCAGACAAATTCTTGCTTCATCCATAGCTTCTTTAGCCTTGTCGCATTCGGCCAGCAAGTCTGCTAATTCGAGTCGCCAGTTAACCTCGTCGTATCGTAGTTGCAGTGCGCGGCGATAACAAGTTATTGCCGTTTCATTTCGTCCCTGAATCTTATAGCATTCGCCGAGCAATCTGTATTCCCACGCATTTGCGATACCATCGTTGTATCTTTCTTCCAGTACCTCTATTAATAGCTGCTGGGCCTTTTGGGCGTAGTCGGCGTATTGGGCATCCTCCAGGGCTAAAAACGCCTGATAAAGGTGTTCGGTATTACGGCCCGCCGCCGCAATCGCCAGGTCCGGCCGGCTTAAATGGTCGATATATATCATCGCCACTTTTTTATAAAGCCGGCCGTCCAGCTTAATTGCTCTGATGAACTTCTGTGCCGCAGAATTAATATCCCCTTCGGAAGCGTCTGAACATCCTGCAACAAAACATACGACGGGGTCATTCTTTGCAAGACGAAAGCCCTTATTTATACAGTCCGAACCGCTCTGGTCATAAAGAACAAATTTCTCAATTTGACCAAGTAAACTGTAAGCCGGGCCGTATGTGGGACAGAACATACATACCTGACGTAACTGATTGGCTATCTCACCGACCTGGGTCATTTGCTCTTTTGGGATAATGACCTCGTCGTCGTATGGGTCGGTGCTTCCCCCGAGTGTTTTGTAGATATACACGTTCAGCCAGTAGCGGTATCTTATATTCTCAGGGTCTTTATCCACCGCAGCCTGGGCGTGGTGAATAAGCCGGGAGTATTGATAGTCCGTGTTTACTTGGTCTGCCTTGTCTAATTGCTCCCTTATAGCTTGCGCCTTTTTCCAGCGTCCTTCGGCGATTCTATATTCGTCAGAATCGCGCACCGCCCAAAACAATATTAAGCAAACAAACGCCGTTGCCGTCAGACTCAACCATCTGTGTCCATAGCCGGGTATTGTCTCACCCGGTGCTGGACGGGGTTCCACTTTGGTTGCCTTTTGTCCTCCGAGGACCAGCATCATTGCGCAGAATATTGCCGTTAAAAAACCATTTGCAGGTATATGCTGGCCGAAATCTGTCATGCTGTGAACCAATATCGCAACAATACCAAAGCCAAGACCATAAGCTGCCGAACATATAAGGTTGTGCTTATTCCGAATAGATTTCAAATATTGCCGCCCGATCATTATTCCGATTACAAGTAGCGTCCCCAGGCCTAATAACCCTGTCTCTTCGAGCACCTGGGCATACTCGTTCTCAGCATGAGCGGCTAACGGCACAATATATGACCGGTCGAAAGCCGGATAGACGTAACGGTGGGTTCCGAGACCGGTTCCCAGCAGCGGGAAATTTTCTGTGGAGGTTGCTATATCTTTTAATATTTGAATTCTCCCGCTGTCGGCCTGTCTGAAATGTCTCAAGGTCGCCAGCCGTTCACAAACCGCATCGAAACCCGTGTAAAGAACACAGCCGAATGCCAGAAGAGAAATGACAACGAATAACCACCCTTGTCGCCTGAGAGATTTTCTACGTGCCATCAGGACGGCGGTAAAAAACATTGCGGCGAGCATGCTGATTATGCCTCCCCGGGTCAGAGACAAAAACACGGTTGCAAAACAAATGCTGATTATACCGACAAGGAGCCATATTCCGCCTGCCGCCGTTGAACCTATAAAATCAAAGACCTGGGGTACACTGACTCTGTCGCCTGCGAATACCTCGCGCAGCCGTACAATCAATACTCCAAGTGCCGCAGCAATAGACAGATTTACAAATTGGCCGTAGTTGCTGTGATTTATGAACGGTCCTGAATATCCCTGGCTGTTCGGTGTGGAGATGAACCAGTAAATCTTGCCGTTACCGAAAATGTTTTGTGCCAACGTTATTGACGCAACTACCCCTCCGATGATAGCTATCGACCAGAGCAAACGTTTTATCTGTACCGGTTTGCGAAATACATTAATAACTACTACAAATATGACTGCGACTGACAACACCAGTCGAAGGTCGTGTTTAGTAGCCGAGGGATAGAGACTAAGCGGCATCCACTTGAGATAAGTTTCGCTGCCCGGCATATTACCCAGAAATTCTGTCCTCAGAGCTGCAGTGTTTGGTGAGATGACACTGACGATGGCCTTTGGAAGTGGCACAAGCTGTAGTGCCGTAATAAGTATGAATATTGCCACTGGAATGTATGCCCATGTTCTTATCATTCGCTGGTGCGGACAGACAATTAGCTTGCAGCAAAACAGAATGGCTATGAAACCTGCTGTAATAATAACGAATTCTTCGCTCCAGGCCTGCACCGCCCCGAACAGGATAGGCATAAATGCTAAGAGTCCGACTAGGAGTATTTCGATTATCTTATCGAAAAAAGCAGTCTTGCCCCCCGCGAAATACTCCGCCGTAACGAGTGACGTCGAATCATTGTTGGATAATTCCATAACGTCGACCTTTCGCCCATTTCCGGTTATTTGTGCCCCCATATTGATGCCCCCGCTTTTATTGACTGATATGTGTCTGGAAGATCCGAGCCCTGAACTATCCGCATCGGATTGTCAATGCAGACCTCCCGGGCGGCTTGTGGACCTAACTTGCTTGTGATATGCTCAAATGCGGTAGTCATGCACGGACGACGTCGGCGAACGTCGTGGGCGTCGGTAGCTACTATTTGTGCCCAGCCGTGCCGTAAAAAAAACCACGCCGACTCTTCCGCTTCAGGACCAAACTCGCCGAGCAGACTGCCAGCCGTTATTTGAAAACTTACCGAATGACCCAGCCATTTTCCTATTTTTTTTGGTTGTTTGGTTAACATACGGTGACGCTCCGGGTGAGAAATAATCACCGATACATCGGCCTGGGCTAATTCCGTCATCAAAGGCTCAATATCTATCAGTATTTCTGAAGGAAGCTCAAGAAGCAGATAACGATGGCCGTCACATAACGTCATTACTTTATCTGTATCAAGCAGACTACAAAGCCTTTCGTCTACTCGGACATCACCTCCGGGTAAAATCGTTATGTCGATTCCTGTCTCATTCAGCTTTGTATTCATGATGCCCACAGCTTCTCTGATTTGTTCAGCATCATTCGTATTGTCAAATCGACCAAGCTGATGTGGTGTTGCAATGACGGTTCCGATTCCATCACCGGCCAGAGCTCGACACAATTCTATTGCCTCAGACATTGTTTTCGGGCCGTCGTCAATATAAGGCAGGCAATGGCAGTGGATATCTACGTATCGTTTATTGTACGATACAGATTCACTCGCCGTTTGCATATTTGTTTGATTGTATATGGGCCGGGTCATACTTTCACTTCGGTTTTATGTAAATGTTCGGAACCAGTCGTATTGACAGCGGACTCTTGGTAATAGCTGTTCTTTTTTTCATGGCCGTAACCGTAGTGCCCGTATTTGCCGTAGTACCCGTAACCGTAGTAGTATCCATAATGACCGTCTCCCACCGGAACTCCATTCACTACAACGCCGAGAACACGTGCGCCTACACTAAGCAGCAAATGCATAGCCTGCTGGCTGAGTCTCCGCGTCGATTTCTCAGCTCGCAATACAAGGATGGCAACATCTGAAATCGCGCTTAGAATCTGGCTGTCGGCCACTGCAATCACCGGCGCAGAATCTATTATTATCCTGTCATATTGCTCGGACAGTTTTCGGAGAATCCCGATAAATGCCTCGCTGTTTAGGAGTTCGCAGGGATTGGGAACTTCAGGGCCGCGAGTCAGGACGTCGAGACCGTCAACAGGCCCGTGTTGTATGGCCTGTTCAACAGAAAGATTTTCTGCGAATATATTCGAGATGCCTTTGTCATTATTACTGTGGAAAATCATTTGCTGTGTTGGTTTCCGGAAATCGCAGTCAAGCACTAATGTCTTTTGACCTGCCTGTGCCATAGCGATTGCTAGGTTGCTGACAAGAGTACTTTTGCCGTCGCCCGGAGCCGGCGAGGTTACAAGAATGGTCTTCGCCTCATCTTTGGGTACTCCGAAGAACACAGCCGTACGAATTGTCCTGTAGGCTTCAGCAACAGCCGACCTCGGTTTATGACATATTTCTTGGCCATGTTCTGATGCTGTCTGACTATCGGGCTGCGATGGCGATGAAATTTTACCTGTCTTTGGCGGTTTGGCGGTCGACTGGACTTCTTTCCTCGCTTCACCGAATAACGCGCGGTCCAGTCGCTGTTGATATACCTGCGCCACCGTAGCTTGCGACTTGAGCCAGTTCCTGTCCTTTTGATGGCCATCTTCCTTCGGTTCTGTCTTTGTTTTTGGTTCGACTGAAGCCCCGACAATGTGGCTGTCTGATTGTTTAAGGTTCAAGTTAATGCCAATGTTTTTGCAGGCCTTTGTTATCACAGGGATTAGCCGTCCGACCATCTTCTTACCGCAATCCATTACAAGCTGTGTTATTAACCTGCGGTTTTGCATACCAAAAGACTCATTTGTCTTACTTTGTTTTCTGCCAGCAGTGGTGACAACGGTTCGAGGATTGACCTTACTGTGACTCTCAGCGATAAATGCCTTGAAACTATGCCAAAAATGTTTCCCGCGGGCGACAATAGACTCTTCCATAGTAGCCGCCATTTTGGGTACAACGCCAAGGACCGGCACACTGAGAATTGCTGAAATCTCTTCGACCGAACGAAGCCTGTAATCAAGCCAGTCACGAAGCATCGCTGTGCCGCATCCGAATAATAAACCGGCCATCAAAGCAATTGCCATGATTTTGGCCTTCTGGGGTTTTGAAGGCCTGTCTTCGGCCTGGGCCACCTCCAGTATGCTGATGTTAAGTGCACCTGTGTCTTCTGTAACATTTATCTCTTTAATACGCTCATCCAGAATGTCACACAGTCTCTCCGTGCGTTCGAGTTCTGATTGAAGAACCGAGTATTCCGTTGCTTTCAAACCCAGAGCCTGGGCCTCTTGTTGTTGTTCGTTGAAAGAGACAAGCAGCTCTCCTTCTCTTTGCCGGGCCATTTCATATTTTTGGTGGAGAATGTCGATGTAAGCGTCTGCAAATTTCTCGCTTCCCCAAACGATATGCTCTTCCAGATTAGCAATTTTGGCCTTCAGTTCAGCCACAAGCGGATGTTCGTTGGTACATTGACGTTTCGCCTCTTCGAGCCTTTGCTGCAACTCCCGAAGGTTGAATCGTATTTCTCTTTCTTCGCTGTTCGATATGGCTGATGCTGCTCCCTCTACATTCGATAACGCCATGTACTTCAGTCTTTCGGGGTCGCTTGCCATTTTTCCTGCCGCATCGAGGTCTGCCTTTGCATTGATTGTATCTAACTGGGCATTGGTCAATGCGTTGGAAAGAGTTGACAATCGCTGCAGAACTATATGGTTACCCTGATGCTCAAATGCCGTAACGCCGTTGACACGGGTGAATTCCAGAAGACTGTCAAACTTTTCAGAGAGCTCTTTATCGCGATTGACTTTTTCTTTCTGTAAAATCCTGAGAACTTCACTTACTGTGCTGCGTTTCTGACTGGCGTTGTAGTTGATGTACTCGGTTACCACTTCATTGACTAATTGAGCGGCTTCATAAGGATATGGGCTGTCAAACGACACCGTTATGATGTCGTCCTTTTTGCCTATCTCGACCTGCAGATTCTTCTTCAGGTAGGTAACCACATTATCGACTTGCTCGAATGTTTTGAACTGTTGTGTTTCAGGCTTCTCAATTACTTTCGCGAGAATCGGCGTTGACTTTATTACCTCACCCTGCGTATTCAAATAGTTCTTGGATCTGGTCATTACGCCTTCATACTCGCTTATAAGTTTAGGCCCAGTTTGTTCCACATACAGACTTGACGAACTTGTATAGATTGGAACCGCTTTTATGAGGTAGATTATTGCACCTGCCAGAAAGAGCCCAACCACCATAAGAACGGTCCAACGCTGCTGGAACAGCGTCTCCACCAGACTCTCATGCTCTGTGCCGCCATTAATTATATTCTTCGGTTCGAGGTTGTTCTGCTCAACCGAATTGTCCCTAAACGTATTCATATTTGACTCCTGATTAATATAGCTCCATCTAAAAACACCTCTTACGGAGCTACGCTCGCACTAGCTCCGATACCGAAATGCAGTAGCCTGTCAACTGCCATGTTCAACTCTGCTCCAATACTCCTGTCAACCGATATGATGTCACCCGGCTCAATTAAGACCTTTGAAGCTTTGGCCAGATGTGCGGAGTCTATCTTGAATGTGGCTGAGACGACCTCACCGGTTTCCTCCTGGCGATAGATTGTTGCATAATGCGGATTTGCGACAACATTCGTTCCGCCCGCCATTGCTAAAGCATCGGTCAGCGTAAGTCGGGCGTTTGGTGGATACTCAAAACTGTCAGGCTCTTTCACTAGGCCTATCACCGCAAAAGTTCTTTCATCTCGATGCTCACTGATGTTACACACGACCGCTGGCGGCCTGACAACATACTTGGGATAGTGCGACTGAATGATTGTTGCCTCAACCTCACCCGATGTCATCCCCGCTACTGGAATTATGCCGACCACCGGCAGGGTAATAGTACCATCCTCACTTACGCGGCAATAATATGGCTCGTTCTTAGTATATCTCTTTGCCGAATCCCAGGACATCATCTGTAGTGTTGGAGGCATTGTCAGCTCAAGGACATCTCCTGATGTGACGCGGTACACATAATCATACTTGCTCCTGACTTGGTCCTGCGAATCCTTTAAGTGCCGAATCGCGCCTACGCGGTCGAATTTCCTGAATTGCTCTTCGGAAGATACGCTGGGTTGGCCACACCCGCTAAGAAACAACAGTAAACCGGCTGAGCTCATTATTACAAGATTTTGTACTCTAAAGGCGGACTGACAAATCCGTTCCATTTTTTAGCTCCTTTTACTTGCTCTTCTGCTACATTTCCCGGACGATGCAGTGGCCCCAAAATCTGCATTTCCGTTATAAACCATACAGTACGACCATTCGTCGGCTTGTCAAAACCGGCAATTTAGCCAAAACAGGAAAAATAAGTAAAATAATATGCGGACCTATGTATTTTCAGATTTAGAAGCAGGTTGTATTTCGTTATCGGACTATTGTTATTGAATTGGCGGTGAAATATTACGATGAAACTTCACTTTTGCAGTCAAAATGTACTGTTAGCGACGAGCTCTTATTTTAATGGCCGGTTCATTGTGGCAGTGTATTTAATTATTTTTCCATTTCGCCAGATAGTGAAGGTTGTTGAACAGAGGACAAAGGCGATTGATATTATCGGACTTAAATTATAATACGTGCTTATGAGTCAAAGACTAAGAAGCTGTTCCGGCTGCGAATCAGCTTCGTTTTACCCACATTAGTTCATTTTCAAAATCTATAACCATTATTGTCTTGCGGAACATTTGCATGCCCATTAGGCCGCCACAATCCTCGACCAGCGGGCTGTCATCTGCAAAGACGGATACAGGAACATTATGAATCTTACTGTCACCTAAAGCAAGCTCAGTAACAATGGCCCTTCGGCAGCTCAGGTTCCCGATATACGGATATAGTTCCTTTGTACGTTTAAGTCGAACCTGCCTGGTCTCACTCGGCATCTGCTCCCACAGTTCTTCAGATATTGCCAGGCCTCTGCCGCTTCCTGTGTCGAGCTGCAGTTCCATCTCCAGACCGTCGACCATGATTCTTGCGAACAGGAAAACGTTTCCGCTGAAATCCTCTTCCAGCCAAATAGGGAATTGTGCCCACGAATCTGCTTCGTCCGGCTCAAACACCTTGTCTCTCGAAAACTTAATTTGACCAAGAATATTGTCAAATACTATATACTTGAATTCACGCAGTATAGGCAGTCCGACTATGACAAAATCATCCCTGACGCCCAATCCTGCTGAATGTGACGCCAGACGCAGACACGGCCAGTCAATCAGCCTGATTGAGGCAAGGTCGAGTTCCGGCAAATAGCACAGTCCGATTTTCCTGCCGTCGGGTCCGGTTGTCTTTAATGTTTGTACCCGCAGGTTGTTCTGTCGCACGTGAACATTCTTGACCAG
>Ga0315549_1002595_pt1 | contig 17002 bp, 12 predicted proteins | sample SalMarSW160200MG_FD_203101 | JGI IMG/M metagenome (GOLD analysis project Ga0315549, IMG submission 203101) | Salt marsh sediment microbial communities from the Plum Island Ecosystem LTER, Massachusetts, United States - Salt Marsh Sediment SW1601-200 ... | reverse complement strand
AACAGAACGGACCCATACAGCGGCAACACCTCCGACCCACAAAGTCTGCACAAATACCTCTACTGCCACGCCAACCCAATTAACGCCACCGACCCAAGCGGAAATATAACATGTACACAAGAAGTATCTGTCACAACCGCAATTGGCGCAGAAATCTTTGCTTTAAGTTTGGCGGCTAATTTACTTGTTGCACGTACGGTTGTCCAAGAATTGACAAGCCCTTCTGCTATTGCTGAGTCTTTACGCGTTCCAATTATTCCATTACCAAAGGTAGAACCAAAAACCTCTGATAAACAGTATGTATATTTTGTACATGGAACTTATACCCTTGCTTGGTTATTCAGACATGAGGTACGAGGAGATATAGGCGGACAACAAAGAGATTTTGGGCAGGGTTTTTACACCTTCCCACTTTCAAATCCAAAGAGTCTTAAAGCCGCTTCTACTCATGCCATGGCGGTGTCTGAGAGATTTGGATGTGGCGTTTCATGGCCTATACTTATTATTGTAAGATTCAGGATAGATATATATAATGAGCTATACAAAAAAGATCTTAAATCGAATAAGGTAGAATGGAAAAGATGGGTTAGCGATTTCTGGAATTACAAACGTTTTGCACCAACTGGATACGATGAAATATACGGACCGGAAAGTATTCCCACAAAACGCTCATTTATTCCAAACTGGAAAATTCCGATTCAACATAAATTCGAACAAAGTGGTATAAGCAAGGGAATGGAAGTTGTTGGTGTTGTGCCGGTTCCTGACTCTATATTCCGTGCAGGGCAATAAAGATTTTAAATAAAATTCAATTATCAAAGGTATCTTATATGAACCTTGATGAGTGGTTAGAATTAACAAGTGAGCAAAGAAACGAAATCAGATCCAAATGGCGTTACGAGTGGGATAAGTGGTCACATTTATTGTTTCAAGCAGAAGACCGATTCACTGCGGAATATGGAAATCATCCCAAAATAGGTCTTATTTCAGCTGCATATCTTGCACGCGGAAAAGACTCTGCAGTAGACCAGGATATTGTTACTACTGAACCAAAGATAAGTGTAACGACTACTTTAAGGCTTCCTGAGATGATTGAAGAACTTCCTTCTCGCTTTGCACATTTTACAGTTGAACAACATCCTTTTGCTGATACGATAGATTTTTATATTGAGGTATGGTCGAGCATTCTAAAAAATCTACTGCATTGGTCCGAAATTCAAATTAAAGATTGGGTGGATAAGAATTATGCTGATAATTTAGCTGTTAAGAAGATTATTTTTACTCACGAACCTCCATGTTCTTATATAACTTCGATTCTTTGTTCTTATATAACTCCAGTTCTTTTATCAAAATCGAAAATCGGGCTGAACAACCTTCTTAAATTAAGAGAAGCTAGCCAAGAAATCGACCGGATTCTTAAAGCGGAATTTCAGTTTTCCCGACCAATAGAAGAAATTAATTGGCCGGCTCTCCGTACAGACATCAATAAAATTCTAAGAGAATTTGGAGAGTCACTTCCGAATAATCATGAGAGAAAAGTATGTAATGGTTCAGGGGATTGATTTTGGAGTAGGTCGTGCAGAGGGGAGCGGAAAGTTTTATAATAACTAAAATGCGAAAATACACACCAATAGAAAGGTATAAAATAAGGCGGAAATACAAGAAGTACACCGATATGAAAAAGGAAGGTAAGTCGAACCGGGAGATTTACCTTGCTGCGAAAGCGGATGGCCTTGTTACTTTCGAATTTTTTGAAATACTATGCAATGTTTGTGACTTATCATTCGGAGACGCAAAAGAACTTATATTGTGTACGAATTCTGGAGCTAAATCATTGAGTGAGTACCAGGAAAAATATATTCTGCCTGCCTTAAAAGAAGCTTTCGAAAATGAAGCCCAGGAGTCCAAGAGAAAAGAAGAGAATAATGAGCAAAATCGCCAATAAAAAGAATTCAAATGATCATACAGCTCTTTGATAATTCCATAGATTTCAGCGTGTAGTATATGGCATTTAGAAGGCGGAACTAACGGGCTGTTTTCTATACGTATGACGATAACGGCTCGCTTATAAAGAAGATAATCGCAGATAAAGATGAGGCCGACCCCGACAATAACTTCGAGCAGAAAACGCTCTATACCTATAGCCTTCAGAATCGCCTTGTCGAGATAAATTGGGTTCGTTTGGGTTTGAATTGGGTTTGTTTTTGGCTTTCGACAAAATTGTAGATTTTGCGTAAGATTCTGGTAAACAAAGGGATACGTCGATTTAGAGAATATTAAATTGGGTTTGTTTTGCATAAAAAGGTTGTATTTTTTGACGCAGATTTCGCTAATTTCACTGAAATAATTCACCACAGAGAACGCAAAGAGCACTGAGAAATAGGTGGTCATAATTAGATACCTGGTTGATGGTTGGTTAACTGTTTGAGGGGATTCGCGGAGCCATTATTTAGTTCTCTGATGAGGGTTAGTCTTTGAAGTTCAATCAGTGTTCTGTACAAGCTGTGCTCCAGTCGGCGTTCATACATTAACAGCCGTTCGAGTACCCTTGCATTCGAGAAGTCTTTTATCGCTAAACGGCCAAGAGCCAATTCCGGATTAGAATCTGAGGAATGGTCCTGCGCGAGGTGCAGACCTTTGAAAAAGAGAGATTTTTGCAGTTCAACTAATGGGCCGGTGGTATTACGTTTGTTCAACGCATCAATTGTCTGGTTCTGGATATGCGCAGCTCGTTTGAGCCGCCAAGATAAAGTTATGATTCGCTCGGCAAGTATTGATTCGACGGGGGTTTGCGGCGCCAGCTCATCGAGTAATTTAGCTCGGTGCAGGTTGAATTCGGCCTGGTCTTCAGAGTCGATTACGTTGCGGCGGGCTAAGAAGCCGTGGGATGCGGCATTTTTAGAGACGGCGGTTCTTCCGCGGGGGCTTTTTGGACCGGTTGATTTCCGGGCGTTGCGACGATTAGCGAGGATTTGAGCCTGAGTAGCCATTTTCACCTCCGGGGGATTTAATGTTGAATTTTGAATTCTTAATGTTTAATGAATGCTAATAAAATATTATATTAGTTTGATATATATTATACTCTGGACCAAGTTGTTTGTCAAGTAAAAAATGTAAAATAAGGGCAAAAGAGCATAAGTGCTTAAAAGATAAAGACTAATGACTAATATTAGCCACAGAGTACACCTAGATCACAGAGGGATATAAATTCATAAGTCGTTTTATAGTAAGTAGATGCGTACATTTTGCTTGCTGCTCACCTGATTAACTGATAACCTGGATTTACACCCGTCTTCGCCAAAAGGCTACGCCGAGGCAGGCAAATTGACACAAAATTGGGTGTTTTCATTAGTTTTTTAACCGCGGATTGCGAGGATTTACGCGGATTTTGCTTCGATGCATGCGATTTCACCGCCTTTTGCATCCGTAGGCCCAAACCTCCGGGCAAGTACCCTTCGGCAGGCTCAGGGCAGGTTCCTTGCCGCACTGGTTTGCAACCTAAGTCTGCTGTTCTTTCAGAACTTACATCAAAGCCTGTCTTGATTCTATCGTTAGACACGGGTTTACACGGATTAACACTGTTTTTAGTCATAAAATCCGCTTTTATTGCGAGTTTTTGAGGAAAATTTGTTTTTTTGAGGTTTTAGGGTGTTTTTTTCAAAATTCGGTGTTCGTCCCCGGCGTGCCGGGATTCGCAATTCCTATTGTTATATAATTATATAACATAGCGGGTATTATACCATATTTAGAACGGAAAGTCAAGGAAAAAATGCGGTTTATTTGAAATAAATGCAGATTTTTATTGTTGTTATTAGTTCTAATATAGTGCTTAGCCTAATGAAAAAGGCCAGCTTTTATGGCTGGCCTTTTTGATGAAGTAGTTTATATGGACGATGATTCTCAATAGGAAAGCTCTGTTTTCCCATACGGATTGTATGGCAAAGGCAGAGGACTTGGCTTATTCCAGCGCGAATCATATATCGGGTTGCTAAAAGAAGAAGCAGGCAAAGAACTCTGTTCTTGGTAACAAGTTGCATCGAGATTACTCATAGTGCTAAAACGCTTAGTACCTCTTTTGCCTGTGTAAGGATTAATATTTGGGTAGGTACTCCAGTTATTATAGGGATTGCCATCAGGATCAGAGCGATAGTGAGGTTGGACATACGTTCCGTTACTTCGGTAGTAACCGCGAACTCGCACATCAGCGTTAGCCACAGCAGTGATTACAAGAACAAGGGTAATTACTACAAAAATCGACATTGAAAAGAGTGTTGCTAAAGTTTTCATTTTGTTTCTCCTTAAGATTTTGGGTTTCTATTTACTTTTCTTTTTTGCTTTTTGGACTTATCCATTTTGCTCTATTCTTATCAGAGGCAAAAAAGTCATAAGCGAACGTTTTAATTGAAAATTTTCTAAAAAGCGGTTAATATCCTCGTAAACCTTTAATTATTAGAGGTTTCGAGAATGGAGAATACTGTTAATTATCAGACCCAGCGTTTAGTTGCCCTTGCCAAAAATGGCGATCAAGCCGCTATAAACCAGCTATGTAAAGCATATAATGAGCGTGTACTTCGAATAATACGCATGCGCTTGGGGCCGGAATTGCGAACGAAACTGCAGTCGATGGATTTGGTACAGGATGCCTTTATTTCAGCCTTGAGGAGTATGGAGAACTTCGTTTATAAAAGCGAAGGCGACTTTTTGCGATGGATTTCGAAGATAGCCGAAAACAGACTCAAGGATAATTTAGAAAAATTACATGCAAATAAACGTGATATTCGTAAAGAAGTTCCGCTTAACACCAATAGGCCGACTACTCAACAAACCTTTATTCCTACTACTGAGCCAATCGATGCTACGACACCGAGTTTGATAATATCCAGAAGAGAGGATTTAGACAGACTAGAAAAAGCGATGGAAAATCTAAAACCAGAATACAGAGAAGTGATTACCCTAACGAAAATCGAGGGGCTGTCTTATAAAGAGGTAGCAAGTCGATTGGAAAAAGGTCCGGATGCAGTGAGAATGTTACTCTCAAGGGCAATGATAGCTCTAGGCCAGACTTTTGAAAAAATATAATGAAAGAATTTGAAAATAATTCGGGAAATCTTATCGAGCAAGCCGTTCAATTGTTTATAGATGCTCAATTGCAGGGCCAAAGACCTGATATAGATGAGTTTGTCAAGCAATATCCAAAGCTTGAAAACCAAATTAGGCAGAAGCTCCAGAATTTAGACAAAATCGAGAACCTATTCAACTGCCTTATGCAGGCAGATGAAAGCGAATTCAGGGAAACAACGGCTGAATATAATCTTATCGGCCAAAAGCTCGGAGATTTTGAAATACTTGAATTGATTGGGCAAGGTGGAATGGGTGCAGTTTTTCTCGCCCGGCAAGTACCACTCGACAGAGAAGTTGCTCTTAAAATCATCAGTTCCGTCGGCGGTAAGAAAGCCAAGAACTTGGATAGGTTCAAACGTGAAAGTAAAGTTCTAGCTAAAATCTCCCATCCGAATATCGTTCCTATTTACGAAGTCGGACAACATGGCCCATATTCATATTTTGCAATGGAGTATGTAAAAGGCACATCCCTTGACAAGATTCTAAGCAGTATTCGCAACGCAGGTTCTGACAAAAAGGCAAGTGAGGTTCTGCGCAAATGTCTGGAGGCTCAAGATAGGATTTACGATGTTAGCCCTTCCAAAGATAACGGTTCTAAAGGCACTGAAATCGACACCGATTATATCGTTGAAATAAGCAAGACTATTATTAGCATTGCCACTGCTTTGGACTATGCCCATAATAAAGGAGTTTTACATCGTGATATAAAACCATCAAATATTCTTATCGCTTCTGACGGAACAGCAAAGTTAGTGGATTTTGGTTTAGCAAAGAGCCAGGCCCAGGAAACAATAACAATTACAGGTGAGTTTTTTGGAACTCCCAGTTATGTCTCACCCGAACAGATTCGTAAACCTGAAACAGTTGATGGCCGAAGTGATGTCTTTTCACTTGCAGCAACTTACTATGAATGCCTTACTTTGCACACTCCATTTGGCGGAGATACCGTCAATGAAACACTGACACAGGTAATCTCCAAAGAGGCTGTTCCGCCAAAGAAATATTGCCCTCGACTTTCAACCGATTTCAATACGGTTCTGCTCCATGCCCTTGAAAAATCTTCCGAAGATAGATATCAAACCGCTGGTGATTTTGTTACTGATATAAGAAATATTTTGGAATTTAAACCCATAATTGCAAAAAAGCCCAGCATTACCAGAAGGGTTTATAAAACTATTCGCCGAAATCCATTAAAGATAGCTTTTTTTGGAGTTTCCATTTTAGTAATTATTTTAGGATATTATATGTTAACTGGTTTTATACAAACAAAAAACAAAACCGATACAATTAAATACCAAACAGCTGGACTTCGTGAATATGAAGCTGGAAGATTCATAGAAGCTGTCACATTATTTGAAAAAGCATTGGAGCTAAATCCCAAAAATGCAGAAATTCATTATTATATCGGCGAGTGTTATGCACTGGATAATAACGAAAAAGCAATTGAAGCTTATCAAATGGCCGTCAAAATTGATCCCAAACACGCTGCGGCATATTGGGGATTAGGTTTATGTTATGCTGATATGGAACAATATCAGCAATCAATAAATAATTATAAGAAAGCTATTGAAATTGACCCACACAATGCCGACACTCACTTCGGCATTGCTGATTCTTATGCTGCATTGGGGCACAGTTCTGAAGCATCTAACGCTTACTCTAAAGCGGCTATGATTTACAAACTCCAAGGGAAATATGAAGATGCTATAGAATCTTTTAAGGCAGTTATTAAAAACGCGAATACTAAAAAGGAAAAAGCAAAAATAAACATCGAACTTGGAACACTATTTACCCATCTTAGACGTTTTGAGGAAGCTATTGAGGCTTACCAGTATGCTCTTGAAAATCTCGATAGCGACCATTTTAAATATTTCCTTTATAAGGAAATGGCTTCGATTTTAGTCATTGAAATGAAGCGTTACAATGAAGCTATTCCATTATTAAAAGGAGCTATCAACATCAATCCCCAAGAGTCGATATTATACACATGGCTAGGTAATTGCTATGCTGGTTTGGGGCAATATCAAGAGGCGATAGATGCCTACAGTCAGAGTATAAAGATAAACCCCAATGACTTTCAAACCCTAAGCTTCATGGCACATTGTTACAATATGATAGGAGATGAAAAAAAAGCTCAAGATTGTTTAGAAAAGGCCATTGAACTAACTGATGGCGAAACAAAAACTGAATATATAAAGCGCCTTGAGGAATACAAAGCTAAAGAGCCATAGCGGAAGTGAACTGAAGAAAAGTACCTGCGACCGTGACGGTAAACGAAACGACAACCCCGGACCGTGCCCGGATAAAAGAACACCCCCGTCGCGAGCAACGGGGCTAATCAAAGCAGAAACCCCGCAATAATCCAATAATGTGTGTCAACCGGTACATGGGTAACACTTTATACCGGCGACATGGGTAACACTTTCCAGAGTTTATAATCTCTTAGCTCCGCCGGAGGCGGAGCTAAGAGATCGGCTTCTGCTCGGCCTAATCCACCACTTCCTGTGGTCTATCAGGCCCAGTAAATAACCACAATACCATAATCTACTTGCATCCTCACTTACCTGCTCAATACCAACATATTCGCCTGCCAGACTCTCGGTCGTAAACAATCGTTTACCAAGATAATAAATATCACCATGCGGATAAACACGCCGAACCTGCATATGATCCGGATAACTAATCTGCGACAGACGAGATGAGAACTCTCTTTTTGAAGGCCGGTAACATTGTGACGGACTGCGCATCTCTAACGCTTCGTGCGGCCTGTGCTCATTGTATTCGCTGCAAAACGCATTGAAACGTCTCTGCTGTTGAACAAGACTTTTAGCCGGCGGTTTAGCTGTATGGTATTTAAGCGTTTTATGTATTCGTTCATGTCGGCCGTTCTGCTCAGGATGACCTGGTTTAATTCGTTCCGGATGAATGCCCATACGAATCCACCAGTAGCTCAATCTGCTCAATCCGCCAAGGCCGCGAGAAGCGAACGGTGTGCCGTTATCAGTACGGATTACTTCGGGCAAACCATATTCACGAAAAACCCGCTCAAAATGCATTTTAACCAATTCATAGCTCATCCTGTCCACATGCCGACAGCACAAAAGATAACGGCTTGCATGGTCACTGATAGTCAGCGGGTTACAGCGACTGCCGTCAGCGGTCTTGAAATGTCCCTTGAAGTCCGCACACCATACCTGGTTGCTGTAGCGACCACTGGTTAAAGGCGACTCGGTCGGCGTGGCTCTGCGACGACGTTTGCGCCGACAGGTAAGACCTTGCCGCTGTAAAAATAAACCTATCGTAGAAATCGCAGGATAGTTTTGCCAACCGGGACGCTCACGCTGGAGCCTGACTCTTATTTTGGGCGCACCCCACTTTGGAAAACGTTTCTTGATGGCAAGGATTGCCTGCTTAACCTAATGCGATATCTCATGCGGATGACTGAGTGGTGCACGACTACGGTCCTGCAAAGCTTCCATACCGCCTTGTCTATAGCGTTGGAGCCATTTATATCCTGTCTTTCTGCTGATTCGGTAATAATCACACAGCTCTACCATAGAGTAAGTACCGTCCAATACATCGATTATGAATTTAACTCTTTCGTCCATAACACAGGTTTGGGTCCAAGGCATAATGTGCCCTCCATTTTTGGAGGGCTATTATATCTATCAACTGTTACCCATGTTCTTGGCATAATCTGTAACCTATCTTACCGGTTTGTACCCCCGACGTAACCCCCAAGCGGGCTTGGGGGCTAACCAAGTCGCCGTTTCGGCGACTGCTAAACATAATAACTCCTGACTGTGCCAGCATAAACAGAAAACCCCTGACTGTGCCAGGGGCTAAAAATTCTGGATTTTGGATGCTCGATGCCAGAGCACAATCGCTTCTGGATAGGCCCGTCTTCACTTCCGTCTACGTTGCACTTCGCCGAGACAGGTCGTTACGCCGTGGCAAGCACGTCGGTATTACCGTCTTTCGAGGATTTTGGCGGCCCAGTCCATAGTAGATGGACTTTGGCGTTCGGGGAATAAAGGCACGGTCAATATTCCTTCGTCATTCGCCCTTATAACAATATTATAATTCCATTGGCCGTTACGGGGATTGTACCATCGAAAATCATAAGATTTATTGGGTTTGAATCCGGTTAATTTGGACATCACTGACTTGCTCTCGAAGTAGAGCAGGGCGAAGTTTTTTTTGCGAGTAACCATCATAAACGACCAGCCGTCCAGACCCCTTTCCGGGCTATCAGGCGCTTTGCGTGGGTGTATATCTTTAGAGCCGGGCTGCAACTTCTGATATTTATTTCCTTCTGATAAAATAAACGCCGCCAGGTATTGCATATACCCGCCCGATTCGAATTTTAGCGCGTCCCAGAAATGCGGCCGGGCGCCTGCCGGTTCTCCTGTCGATGTAATATCATAAGCGCTTGTGCCGTGCACGTGTCCGGACAATCCACCTGAAAGGACCGAGCCGTACATCTGTGCGCGCGAGAAATAGTTATCGCGCTCCGAATCAGCAGGCGGCCGTTCACCGTTCGGCATATTTATTTCATGGTTCCAACCGGTGTAATACGGCTCGAAGTTTATAGCCGGGTACGGAGGCTCGAGTTTGAAAAGTGTTTCAATCGCAGCAGATACGCTGTGGTCACGAGGTTTGTTGCCCACGCTGTGCATTGTCAGCCATGGGCAATCCTGATTATGGCCGAACTGTTTATAAGTGGAATCATTGATTAGTGTAGTGTGCGGCTGTCCGAAAGGCAGCGGGCCGTATTTATTTAAGTGATATTTCAGTGCTTCATTGAATTCATCGGCGGTCAGGCTGTATTCTTTTGGTATCCAGTCGAGATGAATCCCGCTGAAGATGATGTTGTATGCGCCGTATCTCGAAATCAGGTATTGGACATATCGTGCGTACGATTCATTAAAATCGAAATAAGCCTTCCACGCCGGGCAGTTATCTCTTCTTACGGTCTCCAATAAAGGCACGAAACCCTCATCGGACAGATACCGCATCTTTTTATCGAGGCTCTGGAAGTACTCAGGAATGATATTATCGAAATCAGCTACGCCCTTATGTTTAGTTGACATCTTAAAAGGCCTGTTGCCGTATTCATCTCGCATATTCTTTGCGGTCAGCTTACCGCCTCTTACATGGTAATCGAATTTTTCCCAGGCATTTCTCAGGTATATACCGGCCGAGTCCGCATAAGTATTTGCATAGCAGTCCGATTCCCAGTTCGGAAAGCAGGCTATCATACTGACTGAATTGTAGCCTTGCTTTTTTCGGTAAGTCACCGCATCCTCGAATCCTATTCCCGGCCCCGGCACATAATTCTCCGGCGGTGCAGCATTTCGAAACGGCAACCGCCACGTAGCCACTGCCAGCCATGTATCACCGACCATAAAGAACGGCGTTCCGTCGGCGTATTGTAATGCGTGTCCGTTTGGTGTCGGCCGAACAAAACCACGATGGTTCGGATTTCGCAGTTTTTCCTCTTGTGTCCAGTCAACAGCAATAAATTCTCCGGTATGACTGTTAAGCCCCTTATCTTCAGGCTGGTTCGAGCCGCTTGTCCAATGCCACTTGCCCGGCTGCGTTGCGACCATGCGCACAACAAAAGTATTACCGCCGTCCCAGAAGCCATAAATTCGTTTTGAAAAGCTCGGGCCTTTCAGGTCTACCCAGCACGTCACATCCGTATAACAATTTGCATATTCCTTTTCTGCTTTAAGCGTCACCTCCTTCACTTCCCACACGTGAATATCTGAAGGGCCATCAGCCTTGGCTGTATAGAGGGGAACGTTCGCAACAAACAGCAGACAAATACAGAAGGATAACCAGTTTTGATGCCTTGTCACGGCAGAGCGTGACGTAGCCGGATTAGTGTTCATAACAAGCATGATTCCTTGAATGCAAAGACATTTTGTTACATGTTATAAGTATGTTTGAGGGCCAGCAAGAACCGCTCATTTTTGAAAGGGTGAGAGAAGGGATTTGAACCCTCGACCCCCAGATCCACAATCTGGTGCTCTAACCAACTGAGCTACTCCCACCATCAGACCGCTCATCCGGGCCAATATCAGCCCGCCGAAAAGCCAATTTTATCCACAAAACCTCGTGCAGTCAATCCTTATCAGCCGCCGCTATTGACGATTATTCTCGTCAAGAACCCCAAATGCAGAAATAACAGGCAATTGTGTAAAACTTTTTTGATTATTTCACCGCTCAAATGCGTAATATGCAGTAGAATCAGCCGTCTGCTTTTTTGTTCCTATATGGGGTCGTAAAATACAAAAAAAACTGTTTCGCAGGCGTATGCGACGAACTATAATGCGGCCAGAACGAAAGATGACGGTTATGAATTAGAATCTGATAGGAGAATAGCCATGGACAGAACTTACGAAGTCGTCACCGCGCGGATGAGAAAACTCGGCCCCATCGTAACTATAATACTGGTGCTGCTGGTTGCCATTGGAATTGTCTTTGCCATTTCAGTAAAGAAAATCGGCGGTAACCAGGTAGGCATTGTAAATAAAAAACTCGGCGGGGGCTCCATGCCTGCCGGTCAATTCATAGCCGTTAATGGTGAAAACGGAATTCAGGCGAAGGTATTGACGCCGGGATGGCAGTTCTGGCTGTGGCCGTGGCAATATGATGTCAAAGAAAAGCCTATGGTCGTTATAAAAGAGGGACAGGTAGGACTGCTAAAAGCCAATGATGGTAAAAGCCTTCCACCGAATACTATTTACGCTCCCAAATGGGAAGACCCCGATAAGATGAAGAACGCAGAGTATTTCCTCAGCGAAGGCGGCGGTTATAAAGGACCGCAGCTTACAGTCCTCGAACCCGGTACACACCCAATCAACGCAGAATTGTTTAATGTCGAAATCGTTCCTGTTACAAATGTCAGAGCAGGCTATGTCGCCGTAATTAAAAGTAATGTCGGTGATACGGTCCAATCCGAAAACAGACTCGTCAAGCAAGGCCAAAGAGGTATTTGGGACACTCCTCTGTCGGAAGGTCAATACTACCTCAATACAAAAGCTTATGAAGTTACTATGATCGACATCCGCCAGATAAAGGTCAGCTATACGGCCCAGATAGAAAAAGGTGAGACAGAGGCAGGTCAGGCCATGAAACCGCTCGAAGTAAGAAGTAAAGACGGCTATACTTTCCCTGTTGACGTTCGAATCACATATAAAATCGACAAAAAGAACGCTCCGCAGGTCGTAGCCAACATCGGTGACAATGAGCTCGTGCTCAATAAAATCGTGACTCCAAAAGTCCGGGCCATTTTCAGAAACAATGCCGGAAAGGTCAAAGCACTTGATTACGTCCAGAATCGTGACCAGCAGGAAAAACAAAGTGCTTCTATGCTAAAGCAGGAACTGGAAAAAGAAGGTGTTACCTTCTTAAGTGTTAATATCGGTGATGTCGGTGACGAAAAGACCCTTGGAGCGCTTCTCAAAACACAGACCGACAGGGAAATAGCACTGCAACAACAGGCAACCTTCGAAGAGCAGCAACGAGCCGCCGTATCGCAAAAGGCCCTTACCAAAACCACCCAGGAAGCTGAGGAAGAAAAACGCTTGGCCACTGCCGCCTATAGCGTCAAAGTCGCAGAAGAAGACAAGAAAAAGAGAATCATCGACGCTCAGGCTCAGGCCGAGCAAATAAAACTCGTCGCCGAGGCCCAGGCCAAAGCCTATAGAATGGTCTCGGAAGTCATCGGCCCAGACAACGCCGCACTGATTGAGATAATAAAGATGGTCGCAGCCGAGAAGATCAAAATTACCCCCGACGTAATGTCAGGTGGTGCAGGTGCAGGTATGACCGACGCGCTTATGGGAACCATTCTCAAAGGCATGCTTAACAAAGAATCTTCTCCGAGACCATAACGAATCAGGAAAACTCTGTAAGATTCAAGGCTCCCGCCAAGTCCGGGAGCCTTTTCATTTGCCCGCCAGACTGTAAAAAATTGACGTTGCCATTTTACCAAATAAAGGCTGTCAAATTGACAGTATTACACCGCCTGTAACTTCCCAAAATTCCCGAAAAAAACGCTTGTTTTGGACTTTCGGGCGACTTTCTTACTTTTGGCACGGCCTTTGCAGTTTAGATAAGTGGAAAGAAAAAGTTCAAAAAGAGTTTGTGGACGTTAAGTAAAATAAAGAAAGGAGGTTTAACTATGGCTCTGTTACCAGTACACAGAACGACACGCGGCGACATTGCCGGACTGCATCGGCAGGTGGACGAGATGCTGAGTTCGTTTTTCGGCGACTGGCCGGGCCTGAGTTTCGAGAGGAACCTCTGGCCTGCGATAGACGTCGCCGAGGACGACAATGAAATCACGGTAAAGGCCGAGGTGCCAGGCTGCAACGCCGAAGACATCGACATTTCGGTGCACGGTAATACCCTTAACATCAGCGGCGAAAAGAAACACGAGCAGGAAAAGAAGGAAAAGGGTTATTACCATATTGAACGAACCTACGGCAGTTTCCATCGTCAACTGAATCTGCCCGGCGGCGTCGAGACCGACAAAATCCAGGCTGCCTGCAAAAACGGTGTACTGACCGTTACGCTGCCAAAGCAGGAAAAGGCCAAAGCCACGAAGATTAAAGTAAAAAGTCAGTAAGACAAGACACTTACTTGTGCTGCAAAGTGCTCCAGGTCTTACGGGCCTCCGGTTATCCCGGAGGCCCTTTTATTAAAATGTTCTTTTAGGGAAACATTCTGTTATCAAGCCAGTCCTGTGCCATGTGTGCAAAGTCTTCCAGGTCCACCGTGTAATCACCATCATGGTCGCTTTCCATCGTACTTTCCCACAGCCATTCATCCGCAAAACGGCTCAGTTCATCAATGTCAACCACGCAGTCGTCGTTTAAATCTCCAACAGGTCTGTCAAGGCATCGCGGAACGTACAGTCTGATATTGTCAATGTGAACCGTGCCTGAGCCGTCGGGAGTGCCGTCGCCAATTCCGATTTTAAATTCACTTATGTATCTCAGGTCGACGCCATGATCTTCGAATTTCTGCAGGGCAATATTCCACTCATGCCAGCCGTTGTCCGTCATATCGCCGCCTTCGTAGTTTACTTTCCACGAACTCAAAGAAGTGTCTTCCACTCTTAAATACAGCTTGTTCAGGTTCGGCTCGCCCGTAAACCAGATGGACAGAGCTTCAACGCCGTCTTCGGTCCAGTCCCGGCTGCCGCTGTAGCTGCGATAGGCTTCGGAACAGTAGGGAGAATAGCTGTTGTTGAATTCAATCGCCATCGATGAATCGCCGCCGTGGACGGTGTCTTTCTCCAGCCGCAGAGAAGCGCCGTCTGCCTCGCCCCAGGCGCCGAGCAGTTCGTTTGTGTCTGCATACGACTCGAAGTCATCGACAATGTTGTATTCGGCCCTGAAGCTCCATATCGGCCCGAGCCAGGCACTCGGACTATTATAATCCTTCACTCGCCAATAATATGTTGTCTCCAGTTCCACAGCGGACGGCAAAGAGCAGTTACAGTCGCTGGCGCTAATCCTGACTGATTCGTTGCATTCCTGAACAAGTGTCCGGTCATTACTGTACCATACGTCTTGCCCCTGCGACAAATCCGCCAGCACGCCGGCTGTCCAGGACAATTCGTTTAGGTCTCCACCGACCGATTCACCATCTGCCGGAACCGGATTTTGTGCAAAGCAGCCCGGGCGATATTCGTTTTGACCTATACCCCAGACGGAAAAACCGCTGGGATTGATTATCATTACGATGTTGTTGGCATCATCGATGTTTACAGAATCGCCCACATCGGTAGTAATTTCATTGAACATGTTAGAGAAACCGTCCCTGTAAACGGGTATCTTGTAAGGCCGCAATTGTGATTCGTAGGATATCCCCGCCTGCGAGACCATCTCGTCCGTATAAGGAAAAGCCAGGCCGGATATCACAGTCTCAATCAGCGGCTCGCAAGGGTCGTGCGAAGCAAGATTAGCCTCCGTGTCAAAGCCGACGCCGACAATCCAGGATGCATCGAGAACGCCCGGCTGCTGGAAATCGGACGGCATCACATTGCTGACGCGAACCACTGTTACTGTCCCGGGTGTCGGCTGGTTGCTGTCGAACATTACCCAGGCCAGAGAGGCACACGGGTCATCCGGAAACCACGGGTCGTTCGGGTCCCACGGCTGATCCGGTTCGCACGGTTCTGCCACGCATGGGTCAACCGCAATCCATTCCTTCTGAGGTAAATTGGTTGCCCCTCCAAAATCGCGATTTCCTCCCCTGTGACGCCGCCCTCTTGGGCCGTATCCATGAAAGATTATTACGTCGCATGTTTTAGTCCCGGATACAATCAGAGTGCCCTGTGCATCTTGAATCCGGTATGGAATCTTGATTGACAATGACTGTGTAGGGGCAGGTGCTGGAGGCGATGGATGCGTTATAGGGTCTATCTCGACACTGAGCTCCCACTTGTTGGGACCAACCTGGCCCACGCGAACCTGCCCAACGACGCCGGGCTCGGCCCGATGGTAGGTCTTGCCGATAAGCGCTCCCATAAATGCACCCGGTCCCGGCTTGATAATACGACGACCGCCTCTGACTATACAACCCGGGGCATCACTGCCGCTTAGCGTTAGTTCCACAACAACATCCTTTATCTCCCTGTGAGACATAAACAAAGGGCAATCTTTACATTTTGCTTTTACGGCGACATCAGGGACAGGCAGCCGGATAAGGCTGTCATAGTCCTCTGTTTCGCCGAACTCGAATTGTCCGCTGCCGTCCCAGCCCCCTTGCTCTACTGCATCGCCTACCTCGTCAATCTGCTCCCGCGTCAGTGTTGCGCGAAGCCATGCATGGGGACCTGGCTCCAGGGCGCTGGTTGGAACGTCGCCAAGCTCGACGGCAAAAGTCTCCGTCCTTCCAGGCGCGATATTTAGCTCCTGATTTACCACCAGCCATTCGGCCATACCTTCGGTGTTTCGCCATTCCTGGTCACGGTTGCAGTCGAACAATACGTTGAGATACCGCGTTCCCGCGGGGGCACTTGCACTAATTGTTACCCGGAAAACCCCCCACACCTTTGTCAATGGCTCCCCGAAGGGTGAACCCATATTGTATGTGTACAGAAACAATACACCGTCGTCGTGACCGTCGTTATCAACGAGATTCTGCACTAAGTCGGGGTCGCACGGGTCCTCAGCGCCGACTTCGGAGCTGACAGCGATACCGAGCATTTCAAGCCCCGTTTTGAGGTGATGGGCTCCGGGGCCGCCCAGCCTGCTGTTGGTTGTTGCGAACTTGGTCGGAAAACCGCTGTTCGCTGAATCCGGGGCGTCGCCATAATCACCCCGCGGCTCGGCAGCCATTGAGCTAAAAGAGAACACGCCCATGGTGATAATCAGCGCATAAATAATTATGCCTCTGCCGATGTCGCCCTGGAATTCTTGTTTAGCGTGAGTTTCCATATAATCCTCCTTTCATTATCTTTTGCCGGGTTACCGGCCGCTGTGATTTCTACCACCGACGGCAAGTCCTTAAGCCCGTCGCATAGTGGTATCACCGCAAAGGTTATCACCCTTGTAGGTATCTTTGTATCCAGCCAAAAGACTGCAAGCCTGCCCTTGAGAAGGGGTTATGACACCGTGCTGAGAACTCTTGCCTCTTCCGTTGCATTTGAATTGCGTGCAATCATATCCACATATAGGTTTATTTGCAAGCCTTATTCAGGGGAATTCTAAATTTTTTGCGGGAGTTTGTTTAGAAGCCATTTCATAACCTAAATATTTATAGATTTTAAACTTGCGCCATTAAACGACTTATGTAAACTTGGTCATCGAAAGGAGTTTTTATAATGGCCAAGGAACGCTGGAAATTAACAAACGAA
>Ga0315549_1002594_pt1 | contig 17003 bp, 18 predicted proteins | sample SalMarSW160200MG_FD_203101 | JGI IMG/M metagenome (GOLD analysis project Ga0315549, IMG submission 203101) | Salt marsh sediment microbial communities from the Plum Island Ecosystem LTER, Massachusetts, United States - Salt Marsh Sediment SW1601-200 ... | reverse complement strand
TTCGAGGTATAAGGGTGTGATGTGCAGGAAGTCGGACGGGCTGTTTATCGCGGAGATACGGGCAGGGCGGCAGAAGATATACTTAGGGTGTTTCAAATCGGAGATTGAAGCGGCGAAGGCGTACGACGCAGCGGCGAGGAAGTATCATGGGGAGTTCGCGTCGGTCAACTTCACATCTTGAACCGTCGAAGGCTTGACTACTGGGATTTCTAATCTCGCAAGACGTGCTGCTAAGAGATTGGTATGGTGGTCTCGGTTTTAACTATATTCAAGCTGGTTTTTTTACTTTTTTATGGTATAATTTCGTGGAAAATGCAGTAGAAAATGAAGCGGGATGCTATAACTATGGAAAATTTAAATAAATTGTTATTGGATTTTATAAGGGGCTTAAAGCATTACTTTAAAAAAATACTTAACCGCAATGAGGGGCAGCAAGAAAACGCGATTGATTTTACGGGGGACATTGAAAAATACACGCAAACATTAAAAGAACTTTTCGATACAAAAGTGAATAACGTTTTTGAATACGCATGCGCTCTACTGAGAGTGGGTGGTTTAGAAGATGCAGGTTGAGATCCCCTTCAGGAATCGAAGGGAGTGTTTCAAGATGTGATTAGTCTGTCTAAGTTGAGTCTTGGAAAAGGACATTTTTTTGATGAAGAAAAAACGAAAGTACGTTTAATGCTTTGGGGCTATGCCCATCTCATTGAAATGGATGCTCCATATAGCGTTATTGCAAATCTGGTCAGAATCAGAAATCACGGGCAGTACAGATGGGACCCTTTCTGGGACATTCGTGAAAAGAAAAAGAATAGACAGAGGAAAAGCAGAGATATCGTGGATATAATTAGAGGCACCATTCCTGTATTTCCTGCAGAGAAAATCGGAAGGATAAAATCATTATCTTCCAAGGCGAATATACCTCATATTGGACTAACCTTCAACGAGTTTTTCTACCCGATCTTGCGTAATTCAATAGATCACTCGGATTACATCTTGCATAATAACGAGTTTCGTATTCATAAGGGACGAATAAAAGACCCTAGTACGGGCATATATACTCAAGTAATTCATTATGATACGTTGTTTGGAATAATAAGAAGGACATATGCGTTCTACTGGGCCTTCTTTTTACTTGAGGAAAACGCAAGACGAAGTTTTAAGGACTTAAGAGGCTATGTTTTTCCTTTTGATAAATCTCTAAAGGGATTATTGGAATTCAAAATTAAAGAAGATGGTTCTTTAATTGGTTTCTATATTCACTGGCCAAATAATCACAGTTCACACTTCGTTCGTAATGAAGATGGATGTGAAGGTTGTAATATCCGGATTGATAGCGATTTAACAGTGAATTTCTTTGTGGGTGAATACTTCAAGCCGCACAGCCCTTTTTCCGCATTAGTACAGCCCAATAAGAAACCCATATACAAGAATTCTATATACAATGATAAACCTTTAGAGTGGGTAAATGCATACTATCGTGTTTAGTCAATAAAGGGTAAAGCACTGCTGTTTGAAAAATTGAGGCAATACTTGCACCAAATAACGGCATAAAGTTGTTTTCATTACTCGCCTTCATAATGTTGCACTTCAGCAAGTCGTTCGTAATGACAAATCTGGATTCTCGCCTGTGCAAGAATGACAAAAAAAGCCCCAGGCACAGGTCCTAGGGCTAATCGAATTGTCAAAAAGAGTAATTCGAGTAATCTGTGGTTACAATTACACTAATCCATGGTCGAGCATGGCATCGGCGACCTTGGTAAATCCTGCGATATTTGCGCCCATAACGAGGTTGCCTTTCTGGCCGTATTCTTCGGCAGCTTCGAAGCACTGCTTGTGAATGGAAATCATAATATTGTGTAGCCTTTCATCAACCTCCTCCATTGTCCACGACAGACGCATCGAGTTTTGCGACATTTCCAGTCCGCTGGTTGCGACGCCGCCGGCGTTAGCGGCCTTGCCTGGACCGTAAAGAATTTTCTTATTGAGGTACATCTTGATAGCTTCAGGGGTGCTGGGCATATTGGCGCCTTCGGAGACTACGTAACAGCCGTTCTTGAGTAGTGTCTTTGCGTCCTCGGCGTCGATTTCGTTCTGGGTCGCGCTCGGGAACGCGCAATCGCACTGGATGTCCCACGGTCGTTTGTTCGGCCGGTATTCGGCGCCGAACTTTTTGGCGTATTCTTCGATTCGGCCGCGGCGAATGTTCTTGAGTTCCAGCACGAAGGCGAGCTTTTCTTCGTCGATACCGTAGCGGTCATAGATGGTGCCGTTTGAGTCGGAGAGACTGACGGCCTTTGCGCCGAGCTGGTTGAGTTTTTCGACGGTGTATTGCGCGACGTTGCCCGAGCCGGAGACGGTGCAGAACTTGCCCTGCAGGTCTTCGCCTCTGGTCTTTAACATTTCCTGTGCGAAGTAAACGGCGCCGTAGCCCGTAGCTTCGGGCCGTATAAGTGAGCCGCCCCAGTTCAGGCCTTTGCCGGTCAGGACGCCGGAAAATTCGTTTCGGAGGCGTTTGTACTGTCCGAACATATAACCAATTTCACGACCGCCTACACCGATGTCACCGGCTGGCACGTCGGTATCGGGACCGATGTGACGGAAAAGCTCGCTCATAAAGCTCTGGCAGAATCGCATTACCTCGTTGTCGGATTTTCCCTTGGGGTCGAAATCGGAGCCGCCTTTGCCTGCGCCCATTGGCAGGGTTGTAAGTGAGTTCTTGAATATCTGCTCGAAGGCCAGGAACTTGAGAATACCCGCATACACCGTCGGGTGGAATCTTATGCCGCCTTTGTACGGCCCCAGAGCACTGGAAAATTCGAACCGGAAACCTCGGTTAATTTGGATATTGTTTTTGTCGGTCTGCCAGGGGACGCGGAACATGATTTGTCTTTCAGGCTCGACGATTCTATCGAGGATTTTGTACTCGATGTACTCGGGATGCTTGTCGGTGACGGGGGGCAGGCTGTCGAGGACCTCCTTTACGGCCTGGTGGAACTCCGGCTCGTGCGGGTTGCGGCGAAGGACCTGGTCATAAACGGCATTGATAACATCTATAGCAGACATTTCTACCTCCATATCATTAAATCATTGATACTTTTTCCCTGTTACTTTATTATAAGCAGACCTTATAATATCAAGGTCTCTTTAACGGCGTTGAGACGGAATAATAGCAGGTTGACTATGGAATGTACACAATTAAATGCTAATACAAGATATAAGGACAGCTTATAATGCATTTAGAAACTCTTAAGTTGTTCCGCGATGTAGCGGAGTCCCGAAGTCTTTCCAAGGCAGCGGAAATTCACATTTTGAGCCAGTCGGCGGTATCGCAGCAGCTTGCGCATCTGGAATCTATTCTACGGTGCCCATTAGTAAATCGCAAGAAAAGGCCAATCGAAATTACAAAAGAGGGACAATTAGTTCATATCGCAGCGAAGGATATAATCGCAAGATATGAAGAGCTGCAGAGTGAGCTAAATGCAATTAAGTTCGCCGGTGCAGGAAGGCTTAACGTGGCTGCGATATTCAGTATCGGAATGCATACCCTGCCGGAATATCTCAAGAAATTCATGGCGCGCTACCCGGATGTGCACGTACATGTCGAGTATCTAAGCGCAGGCAAGATATATGAACTGATACTGACGGGTGAGGTGGATATCGGGCTTGTGGCGATACCGAAAAGAGATAAGAGGCTCGAGGTGCATGATTTTGAGAATGAACCGCTCGTGCTTGTCTGCAGTACAAAACATCCGCTGGCGGCAGAAAGCGAGGTGGATATAAGTGTTGTTCAGTTCGAGCGGTTCATCGGATTCGACGAAGAGATACCGACGAGAGGCTGGATAGACGGGATTTTTAAGAGATACGGGCTGAACATTAAACCGGCGATGCAGTTCGACAATATAGAAACAGTCAAACGGGCCATTGAATTGAATGCAGGTGTGAGCATATTGCCGCAGACGGCGATTGAGCAGGAGATAGCCGCGGGGACGCTGAGGGCGGTGACATTATCGAATGAGAAGTTTGTCAGGCCGACTGGAGTTATCGTGCGTAAAAATAAGATACTGACCAGGCCGGGAAAGTATTTTGTGAATTTGCTTTGCAAGAGTGAGTAGAACGGCTTATGACAGTTAAAGCTGTTATTTTCGATTTGGACGGGACGATAACGCAGCCGTTTTTCGATTTTGATGCTATCAGAACCGAGATGGGTCTGACGGCTGAGGACGGGCCTGTGTGGGAGGCGATGCAAAAAATGCCGCCGGAAAGACAGCGACAGACAGAACAAATACTTTTTTACCATGAGCAAAAGGGCGTCGAGGAGTCAAAGCTTAATGAAGGGGCAACAGAGACGCTTACTGAACTTAGAAGGCTGGGAATTCAAATAGGGATACTGACCCGCAACAGGGCGGCTAACGCCTGGGCGGTGGCGGAAAAACATGGCCTGGAATTCGATGCGGTCCTCGGAAGAGAGGAAGGGCCTACGAAACCGGACGCTTACGGTGTATTGGAGCTTTGCAGACGTTTCGATGCTGAACCGGCCCAGACTTTGATGGTAGGGGACTATTTATTCGATATTCAGTGTGCTAAAGAGGCAGGTGCGATTGCGGTGCTGCTTGCCAATCACCCGCAGGCTGATGAGTTTACGCAGCAGGCAAATTACAGGATTGACAGACTCGGTGAAATAATCGAGATTATCAGAAGGCGTGACAATAAAGCAGCCGGGTGGCCAAGTAAATGAAGTAAAAGATATGTTTAATTCAGCGGTCGAGTTTTTCAAGAGAGCCGTAGCAGAACAAGTATTAGCAGACCCGTTTTGGGACGGCGACGGCCTTGGTGGGACAAATGGTATTCGCCTGAAGATTTGTCCTTCAATGGGTCTTTAGTGAATACAAGAAGAGGTCTTATGTACCGACAGCTTTCCGGTTTCTGTCAATGGCAGGCAGTCTGATACTGCTTTGTTATTCGGTTCATATTAAGAATCCGATATTTATGTTGGCGTTTTCAGTTAATACGTTAATTTATTTGCGAAACCTTCACCTTATTTATAAGGAAGCGAGGGGAAAAAACGTTGCGTAACGGGTCCGGTTTTGCAGGAGCAGTAATCATAGATAAAAAGGTGTAATGGACTTGGCAGCAAGGGGTATGGATACGATTGACAGCAGAACAAATTACAAGAAGGTTTTTCTGATTTGGAGTGTGTTATTGCTATCGGCCGTGGCGTCGTTTGCGATGCTGTCCGAGCAGACTCTGAATAACCATGAGTGTTTTGTTTCAATTACTACGCGTGAGATGCTGCAAAGCGGCAACTGGGTTGTACCGACCTGCAACGGAGAACCCCGGCTTCAGAAGACGCCGCTTTCGTACTGGCTTGTAGCGGGTTTTTCGAAAATAACCGGTCAGGTCGATGAGCTGACCACAAGGCTGCCAAGCGCGATATTCGGATTTTTGTCGGCGGCGGCCATTCTTTACTTTGTGAGCCGCTGGCTATCACTGAGAACAGCCGTGATATCGACGGCGGTCTGGGTGGCGTCGCTGAGTTATATCCGGTACAGTCATAATGCGCGGCCTGAAATGTCGCTGACTTTCTTTGTGCTGCTGTGTTTTCTAAGTTTTTACTCGGCTATAAGAGCGGAGGAACGCAAAAGACAAATTGCGTATATTCTCATCTTTTGGGTGAGTTTCGGACTTGCAAATCTTGCCAAGGGTCCGGCGCCGCTTCCTTATGTGCTGGTTCCGCTGTTTTTCTACGTGTTAATATTCAAACAGTGGAAGGTGGTGCCGCGGCTGCTGCCGATAGCGGGGACTCTAATTTTTCTGGCTATAGTGTTGCCGTGGCCGCTTGCTATTGCCAGCAAGTTTGACTGGCATATGGATATATGGAAGCGGGAATTTGTTGACCGGTTTTTCGGCAACTATGACCTGGGTCAAAAGCCGATATTTTTTTATTTATACGTTATGTTTTTGTTTGTGATACCGTGGGTCGCTTTTTTGCCGATGGCGCTTGCGGCTCCTTTTTTCAGGGTCTGGCGAGAGAAATCGGGACCAATGTGGTTTTTATGGATATGGTTCGCAGCCGACCTGGTTTTTCTTACAATCGACGGCGGCAAACGGCAGCATTACATACTGCCTTTAATGCCGGCGGCGGCCATACTGATAGGAATTCTGCTGGAGGATATGGTCTTTGTTCACAAGGCGTATAGTCTTAAACAGGCAAGGGGTATTCTGCAAAATCATATAGTCGTAGTAATCGCGGGCGCTATTGGCTCGACGGTCTATGTAGCCATGTTCTATAGCGGATTTCTTGCCGAGGCAATAACCGTGGCGGTGATGACTATAGCCGTGGCGGCTGCTGTAGCGGTGTTATTTGCAAAAGGGCGCGCGGGGCTTGCGTGCGGGACGGTCTTTGCCGGTATTATTGTTTTAGTAATGATTTCTTATGCCTGTTTTTTCAGTCCGCTGGACCGTAACAGGAACTCGAGATATTTTTCCACGCGAGTTGCTGAAATAGTCCCGGCGACCGACAAGATCGCGGCCTATAAAGATGTTTCAATGAGAAGCGTGCACTATTTCGGCAGAGTAATACCCATAATATCGGACAAGTCGAAGCTGTACGAAGATTACGAACAAGGTGACTGGGTGGTTGCCACGGGCGGGCGTTTGAAAGAATTGGTCGAAGACGGTCGATTCAGGATGGTTTATTACAGGGAAAAAGCGGAACTCCAGCAGCAAGATGATATAAACGGGGCACTGTTCCATAAATCGGCGCCGGTTGTTAAAGACGACGGCAAGGGCGGTTAGCAGGCGGCATCTACCTGGTAAGGTTACTGATAAAGGCGGTTTCGTCATCGGTTAGTTTGCGGTCGTCGATAATCTTTTTGACCCGGGCAAACGTCTTTTCGAGATTGTATCCCTCGGCTTTTATGAGCCAGACTGCTGTTAGCATCGCTACCCTTACATCGTCACTGCTTCCGTGCAGGAGTACCGGCAAATTGGTGTTATCAGACATAAGGATGAGGAATCGTTCCTGGGACTGCGCGTCGGGAAAATGGTTTGCCTTTTCAAAAGGCAGCTCGACGTAGTTAACGCCGTTGTTTCTGACCCAGACTACTTCTTCATTGTGCCAGTTTCTTTCCCTGTGCTCGGAAGCTGTTCTGACGTTTACAATGGCGGCGATATGGTACCTGTAAAGCAGGCGGGTGTAATCCATTCCGCGGGGCTGGCCGCTTGTATAAAGGACACCCGGCTTGACGATAGTGAAATCATCGATATGAAAATGTTCTGCCAAAAGTACAACGGCCGCGACAACCAGCAGAACTATTATGAGGCCTACAGGTGATTTTTTCTTTTTCATTATCTCAATCCGTCGCCAATGCCGCCTTGTGATATATTTTGCGCAGGGAGTATATTTTTGTACCGGTTGACTCGAAGTACACTCTGCACATCATTTCGCCAATCAGGCCGGTAGTGATAAAAATCAGAGCCATGAGGAAAAGCACGGCGGCCAGTACGGCAAGTGGCGCGTGTCCGACCATAATCGGCACTTTGTATACGAACCGGTCATACAGTATGTAGGCGGAAATGAAGGCGGACAGGAAGAAGTTGGCAAGGGCGGCCTTTCCGAGGAAATGCAGCGGCCTGGTCATATAGCCGAGCAGGAACATCAGCGTTATCAGGTCGAAGAATACACGATAGGTTCGTGATATTCCATACCTGCTTTTTCCGTACGGCCGTGGGATGTTTTCTATCGGTATCTCGGTTATCTTTGCGCCCTGCTGTGATGCGAAGGCGGGGATGAATCTTTGCATATCGCCGTAGAAGTGCAGCTCTTTGATAATCTCGGCCTTGTAAGCCTTGAAACCTCCGCCGAAATCATGGATATCGACGCCGCTGATTTTGGAGGCGAGCCAGTTGGCGATTCTGGACGGTATTCTCCTGGCGAACAAGTTATCGACCCTTGTTTTTCGCCAGCTGCAGACCACGTCGTAGCCTTCGTTGATTTTGTCGATGAACCTCGGTATGTCTTCGGGCAGGTGCTGGAGGTCGCCGTCCATCGAAATTATTATTCGGCCTCTGGAGATGTCAAAGCCTGACGCATATGGTGTTTTAGAACTTTGCAGGCGGTTCGGGATTGAGCCGAATGAGGCGCTGATGGTGGGGGACTATTTGTATGATATTAAGTGTGCAAGGGCGGCGGGGGCGGTTGCGGTACTTCTGGCTAACCATGAGCGGGCCGATGAGTTCGCGGAACAGGCGGATTACAGGATTGACAGACTGGATGAAATAATCGAGATTATCAAGAAAAGTGAAATTCGAATATCGAAACTCGAAACAAATCCTAATGACCCAAATTCAAATTTCCATTGAAAGACCATCGAGCGATTACGGTTGCGAGGCGAAGGGAGTAAACCAGGTTATCGGGATACCGGGGTGCAGAATATCAGAAATCAGGATATCAGGGGAAAAGACAGGCGGACGCCTTTAATTCCCTTTAATTCTTCAAAATGATCCACGATTGCGCGGGGTATTTTGTAGCTCTTGATGCTCTTGTTGGATTCTCTCTGTTATTGCTTTTCACCTACTCCTATCTTGATTGTTGCCAAGAGGTCATGGGTTACTTTTGATCCCATGTCTTTAACGTGCTCAAGAGAACGACGCTCTTCTTCTTCGGTCTGTGGATTCAATAAGTCAGGGATTATGACAGGTGGGTCAACGTCGTAATCATAACTCCATTCCATTCCCAATTCTCGAGGTCTTCGCTTTGCAACATCTCGGTACTCAGACAGTGCCCGTGAGTATATCTCTTTTACGCGTTGCAATTCCCGCCTTCTGCGAGATTGAAGCTTCTTTCCGTCCTCAGGAGTCCCATAGTAAGACTTCTTCTGCATTGCGTCCCGGTACCCGGCATCAAGGGCACGCTTTGCTTTAGTCACTCTATTGTGTGCAGACCGGAGAACGCCGTTGTGCTTATCGATCCCTCCGATAATGACGTTGGCATTTGAGGGTCTCTTTCTAATCCAAATAACAATCTGAACGCCGTCCTTAAGGGCGACGAGCGATTCGATACTATATTCTCCAATCCAATCAATACTGCCCGTCTTCACGTCGATGAGCTTAGCATTGAATCGAGCCTGAGCCCACGGTGGCTTGAAGGTTTCGGGAACGACACCCTCTTTTCCTGATGACTCTATGCGGAGGCCGGGGTTTTTGAGCAAAAATTCCTGCACCTCTGGCCGTGGCCCGAGGTGCAGTGGTACGCCTGAGCAAGGTAGAACGGTAAGCTCGTTCACTTGTAACACATAGTCGGACATGATGTCGCCATCTTGAGCAGCACGGATGACTTCTGAAATGTCCGTCAGTTCTTCGCGATTCTGAGAACTTTGAGAGGAGTCGAGCAGTTTATCTCTCAGTTGCAAAGCTTGCTCTGCATACTGCTCTCTAGTAATCTTTTTGGCATCAAGTTCCTGCTGAAGGCTGGCGAGGGCCGCATTGTATGGGCTATCTGCACGCCGCACCACATCACCACTGTCACGGAGGTCTCTGAGTTTCGCCTCAAACTTAGCTCTGTCTTTAAGGTGAAACCCGACCGCAATGAGCCCACGCTCAATATACTGCTCCAGCGTATTGAAGTACCCCTCTGTCCTGAATCCTAATTCGTCCGAAATGCCGGGGCCTAACGTTTGTTTCGAGCGCTGATAGATTGAGGGAACGCTAATCACTACGGACGAATCTGGTTTGATAACCGCACCACTTCGCATGATCGAGTCCCCGGGGGCAATAGATGTTTGCTGCTGCGGGATTGTGATTGTGAGCGGAATGGAAACGGGTGCCGGGGCCTGAGGCACATCTAACAGTTGTAGCGAATCAGGGGATTCCTCCGGCGGTACAGATGTCAAGAGTGGGGACGCAATCCGCTGCGTTTCACATCCCTGCATCACCACCGCAACGCCGAGTAACAGGGCTGCCACTCCTGCTTGATTGACAAGCCTTCTAAGCTTTCTGTTCATGCCCAAGTCTCCTTTCGAGTAATTGTGTCTAATACATCTCACAGCGCCGTTATAACGGCATTGCTGGTTTGACCTTGCGCCAATCGTAGCCAACAATCAATAGCAGCAGTGGAACACAGAAATAGATTTGTATGTTTCTCATTTTCCTTCCTTTTAAAATATACCAAAATTGAATTGGTTAAATCCTACTTTATTCAGAGTTGAAAAGCAAACAAAAACAAAACCTGTTATTTCAGCGTTTTCTTCTTAATTCCGGAAGGATAATTCGTGACAGTTCCCAATTTTGAGATTGACAGACTCGGTGAAATAATTGAGATTATCAGGCAGGATTCGCATGGATAGGGAAATCATGATAAGAGTAAGCGTAATAATCTTGTTGTTGAGCAGTTTTTGCCTTGGGCAGGGGTGTTCGGATGTGTCGGTGGATTCGACAGGCTCACCACAGGCGGGGGAGTCGCAAGTTCAAAAGACCCAGACCGACGGAGTAGATGAGATACTGGGCAGGCTTAATAAACGCTCGGGAGAGATACGGACGTATCAATGCAAGATTGAGCATTTGTCACGTCAGCCTTTGTTCGATTCGCAGACGCTGAGGACAGGAAAGATGTGGTATCTTCGGGGCAAGAGCAAATCACTGCTGCGGGTGGATTTCGATACAATCAAGCAGGACGAGGAGCCTCAGGAAAAATACGTCGAACAGTTTTTCTTCGACGGAGTTTGGCTGACGAGAATTGACCATCAGCTAAAAGAAGTCAAGAAGCATCAATTGATAGACCCGAATGAGCTTAAAGAAAACAGAGGTGTAGATGCTTTCGATTTGCTCAGTGAGCATCTGCCGATTGTCGGCTTTACCGGCACAGACAAGCTAAAGAAAGAGTTTAACATTACGTCGGCTGAGAAAGACAGCAACGAACCGAATGACTCGGTGCGGCTGCATATGGAGGTAAAATCTGATTCGGTTTATAAGGAAGACTGGGTATGGATAGACTTCTGGATTGACAAGAATCTTTATTTGCCTGCAAAAGTGGTCACACTTTCGACGCAGGAGGACGTCTACGAAATATCGTTTCTAAATGCTGTACTCAATGAGCCAATTGACGCCGAGGTGTTCAAGGTGGTGGTGCCGGAAGGTTTTGTCGAGGCAGAGGTAGTTCCTTTGAAAAAAAAGGATTAGCCACAGAGGACACAGAGAAAAGAGTAAAAAGTAAAAATGAAAAAGAAACGACGAAGAGAGCAGAAGACAGAATTATTGACGAATATCGTATAACGAATATCGAATGTAGAATGTAGAATTACGAAAAGAAGCAGGGAATCAACGAAGAAGAAACATCGAACTTCCAACGTTGAGCAGAACAACAGAGACGTGAGGCAGAAGACAAAATGATTGACGAATAACGAATATCGAATGTAGAATGTAGAATTACGAAAATAAGGATATCAGGGGAACAGGAAATCAGGATAATAAACATCGAATTTCCAACATTGAGCAGAAAAACAGAGAGCGGGAGGCAGAGGACCCGGCTTTGCTAGACGACAGCTACGCCGAGGCAAGCAGAGGATGGAATGATTGAAGAATATCCAATGTCCAATGTAGAATGTCGAATGCAGAAATGGTTGACGAATATCGAATAACGAATATCGAATGTAGAATGTAGAAGGAGATAGAAAATGGCAAAGGGGATTGTGGTTTATTATTCGAAAAGCGGTAATATCAAACAAATGGCTGAGCTTATCGCTGAGGCTATGAATGAAGAAGGGCTGGCGACCGAGTGCAAGAGCGTTGATAAGGTCGAGGCCAAAGATTTGCTCGATTATAACGCGATTATTTTAGGCTCGCCGACTTATTACGGGCAGATGGCGGGGCCGCTAAAGGAGCTGATTGACCAGATGGTGAGCTTTCACGGCAAGCTCGACGGCAAGGTCGGCGGGGCGTTCAGCAGCTCGGCCAATATCGGCGGAGGCAATGAGACGACGGTTATGGGGATGCTCGAAGCCCTTTTAATAGCAGGACTTATAGTCCAAGGCGACTCGCAGGGGGACCACTACGGGCCGGTCTCTATCGGAAAGCCCGATGAGCGGGTCAAAAAACAGTGTGCCAGACGGGGTCGCAGAATTGCCCAGCTTACCAAGAAGCTGTTCGAGTAGAGGTAAGGAAAAAATCGTTTTTTGGGCGAAAAATGCGGATTTTTCTTTGACAAAGGATAGCAGTGAGGTTAGTTTTTTGTTTAATTCTAACTTCCAGAGTAGAGGAAACGCAAATGCAAGAGTATGAGGATCTGAAAGCGTTGGTGGTTGAGTGTGAGGCGGATATCAGCAAGGCTGAAGGCGGTAATAAAGCCGCCGGTACGCGGGTGCGTAAGCAGATGCAGCGTGTAAAACAGGCATCGCAGACGGTCCGCAACAAAATCCTTGAAATCAGGTCGACTGATTAGACCTCGTTAAGCCGCTAACACTTTGAATTTGGTTTAGATTTTTGTAAGTGTCACGCCAGGCCGACACCGTCCGAGAGGTGTGGGTCTGGTGTTTTGAATTTTGCCAGATTGCGGTCTTTTCGGGGATAGTAAATGCCTCCATCGTTGATGTTTGACCTTTCCAAAATTGATTTGAACGGTGAAATGGTTTTCACTCGCGCGGAAATTGAAAAGGAAAATCCGCAGCGATATGAGATGCAGCATCTTGACGGCATTATCTGGTACGATAAAGAGCCACGTCTGATTCTGGGGTATAAAGACGTCACGGAAAATGAATTCTGGATTAGAGGGCATATTCCAGAAAGACCGTTGATGCCGGGCGTTATTATGATTGAAGCCGCGGCGCAGTTGTTGTGCTTTTACGTCAAGCGGGTTTTTGAGGTGAAGGGTTTCATCGGTTTTACAAGCATCGAATCGGCACGATTCCGCGCACCGGTATCTCCCGGTAAAAGACTGTACCTGCTCGGTCACATCACGGCTATCAAAAGCAGGAAATTTTCCGCAGACGTGCAGGGTGTAGTAGATGGGAAAATGGTTTTTGAGACTTCCGTCTCCGGAATGAATGTCTGAGCGATCCTACCGCAAGTTGATAGTTGCGGGCCTTATGTAAGAAAGCGGAGTTTGCGTACAGGGCCTGCCGGATACAAAGCTTATTTTCCAATATGGCTGCTCAAGTATACATAGGGATAGCAGGCTGGTCTTATCCGGACTGGAAGGGGATAGTCTATACGGAGCCGGGAGTTGACCAGCTCAGATACATCAGCAGATTTGTCGATTGTATTGAAATAAACAGCACCTTCTATCGGCCTCCGTTCGAAGGGACCACTAAATCGTGGCTGGAGCGGACGGCAAAGAAGGAGGATTTCTTTTTCACCGCTAAGCTTCACAAGTCGTTCACGCACGAAGGCAAAATTGACCCGAAAATAGTATGGCAATTTCATGCCGGCTTCGAGCCGTTACTGGAAGCTGGTAAACTCAAAAAACTACTTGTTCAGTTCAGATATGATTTCGAGGACGATAAAGACAACCGGTTACATTTGACTAAAATCATAAAGAGTTTTTCAGACATTTTTGACCTGGCGATTGAGCTGCGGCATAAGTCGTGGGAAGAGACGGATGCTTTAGAGTTCCTTGAGCAGATGAAAGTGTCGGTCTGCAATCTTGACTATCCTGTGACATATAACTCGTTCGACCTGAAAAACTGCATCGTTGGCAATAACGGTTATTTCAGGTTACACGGCAGGAATGCCGACAAATGGTTCAGCAAAGAGGCGGGCAGGGATGAAACATACGATTACTACTACGACGACAAGGAACTAGACCAGATAAAGACGAGGATAGAGCAATTGGCTAAAGCCTATGAGTATCTTGTTGTGGTTGCTAATAACCATTACAAAGGGGCTGAGCTTGCCAACGCAATCGAGCTTAAATGCCTTCTGACCGGCCAAAAGCAGGAGGTACCGCAAGGACTTTTACAGGCATACCCGAGATTGTCAGAAGTCGCCTTAAATAAACAGTTATTCTGATTTACCTGAACAACCGTGCCTTGCGCGAAGTCTAAGGAATGCCCATGTTACGGAATAGCCCCACGGGGATTCCGCCAGGTTGTGCCTGGATAGAATCCATATTTGCTTCGCAGATTTGCGTAGGGATTATACCTTATGGTCCCTAACGGCTGTCATTTATTCCTGTCACGCTAACGAATCTGAGGATTACATCGGTCAGACCTACCACTCGCTGCTCGGTTTCAGATTTTCGCTTTGCGTTTTCTCAGGATAGCCGAACCTAACGCCAGCAGCAAAAACACGCTTGGTTCAGGAACACTGGAAATTTCTCCTATAAGCTCGATTTCCGAGTCCCATACGGCCCACGGTGACATTGAATCTGCAATTACCCAAAGGCTGAATTCATACTGGTGGTCTGTCTCAACTGGGGAAAATCTAACGCGTTCTTGTTCTGCGTCCCAATCCGACCATCTATAGCTTGCGATTAACATACTATCTGTCTGGTCGAACAGATTAAAACCGCCTTCGCCATCCTGACCCCAAGAATTAGGGTTTTTAACCCATATTCGCAACCAGTTGCTCGTTGGCACAATTTCATAAGAAGAAGTGGCCCAAGCTGTGCAATATTGGTCTTCGGGTGGACCGATGTATATATCTGCCCAAGCGTGAACCTGGAAGTAGTCGGCTGTGCTGGAGGCACCACTATTACTATCAGTAAGTGGTGGAGTATTGCTTTCTTTAGAGTAAGAACCTGAGAATCCAGTTCCGGATACGCTATAGTGCTCTGACAAGATGGTTACTGCCATACTTATGTTTGGAAATATCAGTATTATCAGAAAAAATGTTAAAAGTGACTGTTTCATATTCTTACCTCCCAAAAAGTTATATAATTTTTGGTCAAGACTGGCTTGAAACGATGGGAAGTTAAGCCTGTTGCTTTGCGAGGTTACTACCTGCTCCTCTTCATTTCACGCTCAATCCTCTCATTCAGACACGTGAAAATGACCCTTTCGTCTTTCCGGTTTTGGATAGTACTCTTGTTATAGCAGTATTGTCAAGCAAAAATCTTAGAAATTAGAGAATATCTTTTTATATAGTACGGCTTCAAATGTTTCGACCTTTGGTTTAAACGCCACTGGCGGCTACTTTGGTATCAAATCCCTGAGCTTCGCAAAAGTGACTGATGAATAGCGATTTGTGACAATGTTTACGCATAACGCAATACGTAATCACGGGCAGGATGCCCGTGCTGCAGAATAGCCCCAAGGGGGATCGCTTTGAGGTCAAGAAAGTTGAACAATAGAGCAGTTGACCGCAGCGGAATATTAACCGTTAACCTTAATTTCTACTGTTCACCTGTTCCGCCGCACTATTTTTTGTCTGCGACAAAAAATAGCCCCAAGGGGATTCGAACCCCTGTTGCCGGGTTGAAAACCCGGTGTCCTGGACCTGCCTAGACGATGGGGCCAAAACAACGTAAATTTTAAAACTAAAAGCTTAAAACCAAAGGTAAAAATCAAAATTATATGGACATAATAGCAATGTTGCCGCAAAGCGGCAACGTGTTCCTCAGCTTTTACTTTTTGGCTTTAATTTTTCAGTTGCATTTATTCCATGCTGATGGCATCGACAGGGCAGACATCGACACAGACACCGCAATCCACACAGGCGTCGGGGTCGATTTTGGCCTTGTTTTCGGCCATACTGATAGCCTCGCTCGGGCACTCACTGACACAAGTTTCGCAACCTGTGCATTTTTCCATATCTACTTTTGCCGGCATTTACGTTCCTTTCATACAGATAACAAGACAACTGTTAAGACGGGGCATTTTTACAGAATAGATATCGGATTACAACCCCAAATTACACAAATTTTCCCAGATACTTAAGGATTACCGCTGTGGTGCGTTTGGCTCGGTTATTCGGGATAAAAGCGTTTCTATCCTGGCAGACATATAAGGGTTTTTCTGCCGCTTCGAATCGTTAAGTGCTATGCGAAGCTGCTCAGCGGCAGGGGCGTGTTTATCGAGCATTATAAGGTTTTCAGCCAGGCGATAACGCCCGATGTAAAAATCAGGAGCAAGCTCGACGGCTTTGCTGAGGTACTCAACTGCACGCTGGGGCTGGTCCGCTTGCCAGTACATTGTTCCGCGCAGTATATATGCGTCGGCATAGTCGCTTTTCAGCTCAATGGCCCTGGCAAGCAGCTTGTCGGCCTGTTCAATGTCACCGTTTTTGTAAGATGGATATGCGATAAGGTAATACATCTCAGCTTCGTAGTTAAACGTCTCCGTATTGAACGGCCCGGCCAGACTCGATGCAGCGGCAATAACCACTACGGCTGAGATTAGCAGGCACAATGCAGCAAAACGCCGTTGTCTCAGAAACACGGCTGCCTTTCGGATTCCCAGTGCGGCCGGGAGGGCCAGTATCGGTATATACGGCGCCCTGTATCTTGCACAAACGAAAACAAGGATTACAGACAGTGGGTAAAGTATCAAAAACAGAAGTACGGGTGACGGGATGCGCCTGATGTTGAGGATTAAACCCACAAATGCAAAAGGAAGCAATAAACCAAAAGGAAAACCGAACTTACCCACCTTGAAGACAAGCATACTCAGCAGCGACGAATACCTTCGATTCAGATAAACATCAAAGTTCCTCGGAATTTCACGTGAGCTTGTGAACTTAGTGGTTTTGCGAAGCAGACCTTTGAGAAAATCGCCGGGTTCGCTTTTGACATAATCGATGAACTGCTGCATGAAGAAGGCAGGGTATTCAGCTTTGTCCTTAATATCGTGCATTTGGGGCAGTACAAATATCTTTTCCCATTGACGGCCGGGACGAAGCGCGACGGTCTGTTCGGAATCAGGATTGTTGCCAATGTAAAGGTTAATCGCACCTGCCTGCGGCAGGGGGGCGAAATAACCTCTTTCGATATATGACATACAGCCGACAATAATCGGGACTGTCATCGCAGCACAAACGAACAAAATTATTCTTGTCAGGGCTTCCTTGCGGTT
>Ga0315549_1002593_pt1 | contig 17004 bp, 13 predicted proteins | sample SalMarSW160200MG_FD_203101 | JGI IMG/M metagenome (GOLD analysis project Ga0315549, IMG submission 203101) | Salt marsh sediment microbial communities from the Plum Island Ecosystem LTER, Massachusetts, United States - Salt Marsh Sediment SW1601-200 ... | reverse complement strand
TAAACCGTTTTGCGACCTCTATTTTCCAGATATTTCCTGGTTCAGGGGAAATTCAATTATCCCTTAAATCGCTTTAAATGGATAAAAAAACTCCCTGAAAAAAGGGTTTTTGGACAAACTCCCGTTATGGGCAAGCCTACTGCGCAAATAGATAGCATTTCTACTAGTGTTAACAGGACTTATTCCTGCTCCTTAAAAAGTCTCACCGTGACAAGAAGACTCTGAACTTTCTACCGGGACTTTGCCCGCGCGCAAGAATTTTAAAATTCAACAGCCATCGCACATTACACACATTTACAAGTCACACAATGCCTATCCTCAAGCCAAAACTTGCAAAAGAGTGTAATTTACCCTACGCACGCCCTATTAGATTGAATAATTTAAATAAATTTGCATATAAATATAATTAATATGAGCAACACGATAATAAATCGGCTTAAAGTGGTACTGGCGGAAAAGAACAGAAGTAACAAATGGTTAGCAGAACAACTTGGGAAGAATGAAACTACCATTTCACGTTGGTGCACCAATGATACTCAACCTCCCGTTGAAACAATGATAGAAATTGCCAAAGTACTAAATGTGGATGTAAGAGAATTGTTTCATCCGACCAAAATAAAATCAGGACTATGAGCGTAAGGAATTGCTTGATATTGACACAATACAGGAAGGGCGACGAATATAATGACTTCATCGGAAGATATTATCATTTCCCTGCCACAGCAAAGAAAAACTATTTACACAACTTTGATACACTACCTATTGAAATACTATATTACGAACCTGAAAAGAAAGGGAAAGGAGAGTTCTACGGTTACGGGAAGATAACCACACCCCCCTTCCTCGATAAAAGAGAAGCTGGACATTACTTCGTAGAAATATACGATTACAAACCGTTTTCAAAACCCGTTTATTTTAAGAATGAATCCGGGGAGATCCTTGAAAAGCTTCATAACTCCAAATTTTACAATTATAACAATGCGGTCAGGAAAATTAAACCCGAATTCCTTGACGAATTATGTCTCGACGGTGGTGTGATGATGAATTTCAAAGCTGATGCACATCTTGTCCAAGTTTTAGGAGAACAGTTAATTGCCTCGGAAAGGATTGGAATTTTGGAACTGGTAAAAAACTCATTTGATGCAGGAGCATTAAATTGTAAGGTCAGGATAGAAAATGTACCTGATTTACTTTCATTACCCGAATCTGCCTATCAATTCAATGATTATTCCGGACCTGTAATTGTAGTTGAGGATGACGGATGCGGTATGACCAAGGATGAAATTGAAATGGGCTGGTTACGTCCCGCTTCCACTCTTAAAACAAACTTAAAAGAACAATTGAAAAAGCAAAAGGAAAGTGCTATAAGAGAAGGTAAACTGGGGACTTTTGAGAGTTTTTACGAAGAGATGAAAAGGGCCAACAGAGGTAGAATCCCTTTGGGTGAAAAAGGTGTTGGCAGATTTGCCTGCCACAGACTTGGTAGTAAACTCATTATCAAGACAAAAGTTAAGAAAAACGATTATGAGTATATCTTAAAAATTGACTGGGACGATTTCAACTTGATTGAAGGTATTCATAGAGATTTGGATGATGTAAAGGTTTCTCTAATACGAGGGACTCCTTCAAGAGAATATGGAAAATCAAATAGTGGAACCCAATTGATTATTTATGGAGGACGGGCAGGATTTGAATTAACAGAGAATGAGATTAAAGAGATAAATCGTACTTTATTAAAACTCAACTCTCCTAATCCCAATCCGAATGTAACAAAATCCATGTTTAATGTCTCTTTTGCCTGTCCCCAGGTAAAAGATCTGGATGAAAGAATCGTTTTCAAACAATACGAACCCGTATTCAGGATATATGGCATTGTCGATGAATGGGGCAAATTTGAATACGACTATTTCTTTGATCCTCCATACAATGTTCCATTGGCAGGTTTTAAAAATAAAAACAAGAATATTGATTTAAAGACTATTGAAAGTGGGTATTGGTTCCTTTTTCATGAGGGTAAAAAGCTCTGGAGAAAACCAGTTTGTGGCTCTTTTTATGTTCATATCGACGTTTGGTATCGTGACAAACCTTGGATTGGGAATGCTGAGGAGGATCGGGAATTTAAAAAGTACTTGGAAAGATACGGAGGGATTTCAATTTATCGAGATGGAATAAACGTTCATTCTGCAGAATTGGGTTCTGAAATTGATTGGCTCGGTTTAAGGCAGCGACAAATCAAACAGACGTATCGCCTCTCATATTATCATATGATGGGGAATATTGAATTGGATCAGTCGGTTAATATTGACTTGATCGATAAAACAAATAGAGAGGGTCTGATAAAAAACAAAGCTTATATTGATCTGACGGCTTTGGTAAAATCTATTACATACTTTCTTGAAAATGACTACATCCAAAAAAGAGACCAATATAATGCCTTAACCGGGGATATAGTAAAAGAACCCCGTCCTTTGAGACTGTTCTCGAAACAGTCCGCCAGAATTATAGACAATATCAACAAAAACTATGATATTACGTTGGATCGGTACAAGCTTTTTGATAATATTGAGGAACTTGGAGATATTAGTGAGAGGAAAGGAAGACTTGTTCAACTTTCGTCTTCGCTGAAGAACCTTGAGGCAAATTTGAAACAAATCCAGGAGGTACAAGACATGCTCACTGAACAAGCAGGTTTTGGACTTGGCATAGCCGTTGCTTTACATGAAATAACCAAGACAACTTCCAATTTCTATTATGGCATAATTGATGTCATTGAAAGCGGAAAATTCAGTAAGATCAAGCTTGAAGAATTGAAAGACACCTCAAAAGCTTTGGAGTCGGAGATGCTTCGTCTGAGTCCTCTCAGGGCATTGAGGAACGAAGAGCCTATTAATTTTATGGTTTCAAAGTCAATCCAATATGTTCATTCAGTATTTAATAGACGATTAAAGAAACTTAATATAGAGTTTGATTATAACAAAGAATATGACTTCGAGATCACTACCAGATTCGGAGCTTTAAATCAGATATTGACAAATTTAATTGACAATTGCTGTTATTGGATGGATAATCCAGATATTACCATCCGAAAAATAATGATAAAAGTTAATAGAGACGATAGATCAATTATTGTTGCAGATTCCGGCCCGGGAATCGATGATTCTATTTTGCCATATCTTTTCCAGCCAGGAGCAAGCTTAAAATTTCCTCCAAGCGGATTAGGCCTTTATATCTGTAAGTACTATATAAACCTTATGAAAAAGCGGGGAGATATTTATCTCGTACGGGAAAAAGATAGAATAAAAGAACTAGGTGGTGCTCAATTTATGTTAGACTTTTCAAAAGTAATTCCTATAGAGAATGAAAATTAAAGAGAAAAATATATTTATAATTGATGACGAATTCCCGATAATAAAGGAATTTGTCGATTTAGGAATTTATGAAGCTGCAATTAGTTCTGAAAATTTGTATCACCTTGCTCTTAACGAGAATTGGAGGTTCTTGCATGACCTTCAACAATTAATCAAAGAGATAATTACCAGTGAACCGTTTAAAGAAGGGCTATTAAACTTAGTCGGATTTACAAAACCTGAGCAATGTTTGTCTCAAATCGATAAAATGTTCCTTCCTGATGTTGTCATTTACGATTGGCAATATGGTATTGTAAACGACATTGATTCTCAAAAATGGCTACTTGAGATATTAAAAAACACAAATGCCTTTGTTTTTGTATACTCTAAAGTCAGAGACGAATTGCCTCCATTTTTAAACAAAAAAGTTTTTAATGTGTATTCTGAAAGATTTCAGCTTTTTCTAAAGGGAAATAAAAACTATTCCATACTATATGTTGAAGAATTTATCCTTCAGTTTATATTGGGGATAACCAGTGATAGTTTTAAGATTAAGATTCATGGATTTGATATTGAATTCACTAAAAATCAATATTTAAAAGAAGCTTCTGATATACTTTATCTTGATAGGATCATTGGTAGAAGAAATCTGCTGGACGAGATAAGAAAAGTCGGTTTTATAATAAATAAAGAAACTGTAGAAAAAATTCTTGAATCAAATAAGGAAGTCCTATTTTACAGTAAAGAGAAACAAATGCTATTTACTCCGGAAAACGAAAATGTTCTTAAAAAAACCTCCTCATATCAAAAACTAACCTTCAAACAAGTTGCCGAAATGTTCACTTTACAAATACTGGAAGAAGTTTTGGAAAGAGGTTTAGCATTAATCTGATTCTTTATGCCAAGATTAACAGAATTCCATATTAAATCTTTGCAGCCTCTAAAGTCTCCCTTTGAAGGAAACCCAAGAAAAATTGCTGATGATTTACTTGAAGGTGAAAAGCACAATGATGAGTTTATTCAGTTTATTCATGATGGATATGAAGATAAACATCCTCAACAATTTGTACCTGTCTCAATTGAAGAATTAGAGAAACACAATATCCATAAAGGAGGGAAATATCCAGAAAAGTGCTTTTTATGGGTTATCGATGAGAGCAGCATTAAAATTATTTGGGAGAAAACTCCCAATGAGAGAAGAAAAGCTTCCAGGCCAGATAGACCTTATGTTTGCCATACAAATATTACCGGAAGTGGAAAAGCATATATAGGTGGAGAAATGTATTTCTGTGATAATGATAACATCTATGTAAATTTTTCATCGGATAGGTATGGCACAACTGCCTCGGAAGAAAATAAAATTATGGCAATTCAATATATTAAGGATTGTGGTTATAAGAATGTGATAAGAACCGACGAAAATATTTAATAATGGAACTCTTTTCCGTTGACATATATTCAGGTTGCGGTGGTCTTACTGAAGGTATGCACCAAGCAGGTTTCAGCACCCAACTAGCTTTAGAGATAGACGAGATTGCTGTTCGAGCCTACCGAATGAATCACCCTAAAACGCAGGTCATTGCAAAAGATATAAGGAAAGTTACTATTAATGAAACCTTAAAAAACCTGAATGGGAAACCCGTACATCTGCTCGCAGCTTGCCCTCCTTGCCAGGGGTTTTCTTCCATAAGAAGACTGAACAAGCCGGAACCTGTTGAAGATGAAAGGAACAACTTGATACTTGATTTTGTTAGATTCGTAAAAGCCCTCAGACCTTACACTATAATGTTGGAGAATGTGCCCGGATTGATAGAATATGAATTGTTTAAAAAGGCGGTAAAATCCTTAAGAAGATCGGGTTACAGGTGGATGGATTATAAAATTGTGAATGTTAAAGATTACGGTGTTCCCCAGAACCGTAAAAGACTGGTACTTGTCGGATCGAGACTTGGTGAGATCAAAGTCGCACCTCCGGTCGGGAGAAAAAGAACCGTAAAAAACACCATTTCAGAGTTGCCTTTACCGAAGGATTCAAATGACCCTTTGCATAAAATCTTTCCGATACACACTCCAGAGGTGATGAAACGTATTCGGATGACACCCAAAGACGGTGGAGGTAAAAATGATCTCCCAGAAGAGTTCCTATTGGAGTGTCATAAAAAAGAGAATGTCGGTTTTAATGACGTATACGGTAGATTGCGTTGGAATGATTACTCAACAACAATCACAGGTGGTTGCCTCAATCCATCCAAAGGAAGATTCCTGCACCCTGAACAAGACAGGTGTATTTCGGCAAGGGAGGCTGCTTTACTGCAATCTTTCCCGAAAAACTATAAATTTCCAACCGACATTCCGAGAGCTAGTCTTGCACTTCTTATCGGTAATGCACTTCCGCCTAAGTTCAGTTATTATCAATCGAAAAACATTAAGAAACATTTATTAGAACATCTCGGATAATTTATTATCAAATAAGAAGCGTAGCCAGATGATTGTAACTTAAGTTTCTATAAATTACAAAGAATTAATATTTGCTGAAATTTTTTGAAGCTCGCTTTTAAAGAATGAACGATTGTAGTAGGAAATTGGTTTTACACCACCAATTAGATTGAGATGTTTTGTGATGAAACGAGTTTTATCTTCAAACTTTTTTTTGAATAAATCTTCATTCTCTTGGATAAATTCCAAAATTCCAATAACAGCTTCTTTATGGCGACCTAAGTTGTATGTTCCTAATGTTCTGGTTGGAAAATCTAACTGACGAAACAAAATTTCTGTTAATCCATATTTCTTCTCCCCTCTATTTTCATCAATAGATAAATAAACAGCCCACCATAAACCAGCTAAAGCATGCCTCAACAAACCACTTTGAGAAGTTGACCCCAAAAACCAATGCTCAAGAATGTAATTTTTGATATCCTTTGCAGTTCCTCTGTAAACAGCATCCCAACGCTTTATCATGTATGAATACAAGTCAACATGAGAAAGATAAGTCCACATTCTTTCATCTGATGCTTGAATTGGTTCTAAGTTTCTGAATGCCTCAAAAAGTTTAACAGCAGTTTCAAAATCATTTTCAGGATTGAGCTTTCTCACCAGACTATCAGTTTTAATAATATTCGGCATCATTAAAGTCTGTTTTTTGTCAAAAATAAACTCATTGCTTCTGTATTTATCTGTAGAAATTCCGGTTTCAATATCAGCTTTGAGTTGAAGTATATATTTTTCCTTAAAAATTAATTGCTTTCCCATCTTAATAATCTTCTATTTCGTTTGGTGATTCAACAATAACTTGTAACTCAGATATTAAACGCCTAAAAGGATTGCCTAATAATCGTTGCGCTATTTCCGGAATATTCTCTCTTTCATTTATGGACATTGATTCAAATTGCTTTTCATTTTTTAATCGGTAATCAATAACTTTTGCCCATAATAAATCTTCATGCGATTCAAAATTGTAAAGAGCCATCATTAAAGCATTCAGTACTATTGACGAATGAAAAATAGGAGCAAAATTTAGCTCCTTTGAAATGCTATCACTGGCGAATGTTTTGTAATCTTCGGAGGGCAGTTGAACTTCAATTTTGCTTTTACTTAAATCGACATTAGTATAAATTGCATTGGGGTCCTTATTCTCAACGACTTCCATGAAGTGTGAAACGGCTTTTAATTTTTCATAGTTAATATCTGCATCAAAATCAAATTTTCCAAAGAATGCTAAAACATCTCCGATTTCAATTTCAAACCTATAACCATTGTAATCCGGATCAGATTTGGTGTTTGTATAATTTGAAATCGGTGACTTTGCAACCAAAAGACAAGTAAAAGATACTTTTCCTTTAACATGTTTTTTCGGTATCTCAAATTTTATTTGGCTATTGCTGCTTCTGAAATTTTGCCGATACAAAGTACTCGTGCATGTTGCTTCACAAAAAAATTCAACTTGCTCCTTGCTTATCAAATTCACCAAATCATCGTTGTCGTGCTCACAGTTTACTGTAATAGAATAAACATTCCCCCCTGATATGATTTCTGGTTCAGGATTAAACCCGATTTTACTCCTTATTGCATCTCCGACACCTAAAACAGGGTGAGGAAAAGAAACATCATTGAACTTCATAGGCTTTTATTTTTAATGAATGTTTGAGATTATCTGCAAATCGAATCTGAATTAGATTTTTACCAGAAAACAAAATCACTTCCTTTAGTTTGTTTTTATCAATTACCCCATTATCAGTAGAGATAATTGCAATGCCATCATCTTTTTCATTATCTGCACTTACAAGCAACTCTATTTCAGCATTTGTTATATCATTGTCTGATGTTATGATTAAATTATGATAAAAATAATCTTTCTCTTTCTGCGCAGCGACTTTCAACCGTACTCTTCTCAATACCTTGCTTTCAGTAGGAATATCGGTTAGTGTACCTTTATTAATATTATCTTCTCCTGGGATCGGTGTAGGCTTAGGTCCATCACCTCCGTTTCCTTCTCCAAATGTAACTTCTAAATCACCATTTTCATCAGGGATTACATCTTCATCTTCTTTTACATCAGATTTTGGTTTAATTGTTGGTTTAATTGAAATTGGTGCACTTTTATCTGTAGTCTGCATTCCAGTTTCATCTATAGTTAAATTGCTTGAAGGATCACCTGTGTTAATATTCATGTTTTCACCACTTAATTCAGAATCGTCATCTTTTTCTAGAAGATCTTCCGGAATGGAGAGATAGTCTTCAAGCCCTAGGAATGCAACTTTTTTACTTGTATTTATTTTTGAAAGTGAATCAAGTTGCTCATTAACAAAATTGCTTAATTCATTTTCTGCTTTACGTGCAATCCGATCAATTTTACCTTCTATTTTTGGATAATTTTCTTTTCGCCACTCATTATGAGCCGGATTCTCCATAAGTCTTAGTATCTCATTCCCTCTGTCATTATCACAAATAAACACAGCAGCATAGCCATTAATTTTTCTGTTTGTTCTTTTAAAAACAACCATTTTAGGTTTACGAAAAAATGATGACCTGTTTGGCAGACCTTTCTCTAAATACACATAAAACTTGACATTGCCGAGAACCTCTAGTTCACCTGAAAAAATTCTGAATTGGTCATTAGCACCGGCATATTTTATTGCCTTATAATATGGTTTAGGATTCCACGATTCAATTTCACTGGTATTGCCCGTTTCAAACTCATTTGGAAAAAACTCATCTATAACTTGTTCAAGGTTTTCTTTGCTGATGGTCATTTCATTTATTGTTAAAATAAGTTTTTTATCATGAATTGCAAACCAGAAATTGTTTAACACAGATTTTATCATCAATCTATTCCTGTCTACTTCTTCCCATAAACCGATCACATTAATATCCGTCCCTACTTCTTGCCTTCTAAAAATATCTGGAATTGCCTCTTCAAGTTCTGTAGGTTCTCCGTTATTGTTATCATAAAAACCATAAGCAGTCAGTTTCTCTCCATTTCCATTTTTATGTGTGGTTAGACACGTTGCTCCTTCAAAATATACTTTATTATTCTTGTCTCTTGAAGAAACTATTGCAGTCTTAATAGGGGACAATGCGAAATACGCTCCTTTACCAAAACCGAATGAACCACCAGCACCTCCAATCATTTTTATACTCACCCCAGTAGCTCTTAAGAAAGCATAGAAAGAAGATTCCGTATCCCCTAAAACATAAGGCATCCCTTTTGTGTTATAATCAGAAATTCTCAAACAAGATATTTTAAGTTTCTTTTTACCTTTTTCATTTCCGTTTAAATAATATAACATGTCGCCGAATAGTCTTTGTGCGTCAACATTGTTTTTATAGTAATCCAAAGATTGCTTTATGTGGTCTTCCAGATGAAAGAAATTAGGACATTGCAACCTATCTAATTCAAAATAATGAAATGAAACTTTTACAGGAAAAGCAATATCATTTACCGCGTCCAACGAATTTTGGATTGCTTCTCGAACAATTGAATAATAAGGATTCCCTTTATATGTTTGATGAATGGGGTCGTTAGGCCCAATGTCTTTACCCCCTTCATTGCCGAAATACCATTTACAATTCTTTTCCATGATTCCTTTTATTTTTGAAATTTGAATCCGCCTTTATTAGTTTTATTCATGCTTTTATCATATAGTATCTTAGTCTCTTTTAATTCGCGATTGATTTCTTTGAACATCAATTCAACATCTTTTTCAGTGTATTCATAGTTATTTTTGTTTGCACAATTACCGAGTAGTCTAATAAAATCTATAATTTTTTGGACACGGTTTGATGCGACTTTTTCAAATCTTTGCCTTTTTCTTGATATCATTTATTTTCTTGTATATTGATACATATTGCAAATATATTAAGGATATTGATAATAAATGCACTACTTTTTATTATATTTATAAAATATAGTCCTTTCACATGGATAGATTAACCAAAGAACAAAGACTGAAAAACATGCAAGCAGTCAAAAACAAAGGGTCAAAGATTGAGACCATTTTGGGAAAGGGCTTGTGGGCGAAAGGATTTCGTTATAGGAAAAATGACAAAACAGTATTTGGGAAACCAGATTTTGTATTCAAAAAGATTAAAGTTGCTATATTCTGTGATAGCGAATTTTGGCATGGAAAAAACTGGAATAAAAGAAAGCATGAACATAAATCCAACATTGATTTTTGGCATAATAAAATATCAAGAAACATTCAGAGGGATAAGCAGGTAAATAAAAAATTAACTGAAGAAGGTTGGTTAATCATAAGGTTTTGGGGAAAAGAAATAGAAAAAAACTCTTCATTTTGTATTCATAAAATTGAGCAAGCAGTTCAATTCCGAAGAAAAGAATTAAAGCTTTAGATTTCTTCTACTCCGGAATTGAATGATTAAAGGGATGATTTAAGCTGGAAGAAAATCCCAGCATGGAGTGTAAGCACATTGGCAATTCGCCCAATCTAATCCACATGCAGAAATTTAAAGGATTGATTGTTATTTTTATTGTTCTTTAAGAATTTTAGTATTTGCCCCTATACATAATATTTTAAAAATTCTACTTAGATTGATGTAAAACCATTTTTTAGAAAAATGAATCTTAAAGAAATAGCAAATAAATTATTTAAGGATTCAAAAAGAACCCCTATCAGAGGGCTTAGTGCTATTGCCGAGGCAGAGAAATACTTACAGCAAGCATACGAAGGCAGATACTTTTTTGAATTAATACAAAATGTCAGAGACGCTAATAAAGAAAAAGGTCAAGACGGGGAAATTATTATAGAGTTAAATCAAAATGTACTTTCAATCTCAAATACAGGTGCAGAATTTAGTTCAAAGGGAATTGAGTCAATAACAACTATTGGACAAGGTACTAAACAGAGTCAAGATTATATCGGCTTTAAGGGTATTGGATTTAAGTCAATCCAAGAGATAACAGAATCGCCTAAGATAATTACTCGTTATGGTTCTATTTTCTTTAATAGAAATAGGACTCTTGAAAAATATAATGATCCGGCTATAACAATAAAACAAGTTCCGCTTTTTTACTTTCCTCATTTTATGGAGACGAAACTTACTGATGAAGAAACTGATATTGGAATTGTAACTAAAATTGAATTGCCACTTAAAGAGAATATTACAGAAGAAAAAATAATTAATGATTTCTTTGAAATCCAATCAAAGCAATTAATCTTGCTTGGAAACATCAAAAATCTACATTTTAAAACAGGATCAACTGTTACAAACTATTCAATAAATAGAAATTCTCAAAAGAGATTTATTGAAGTTAAAGAAAACGACACCCCAAGTATTAAATTCAAATACTTTACACCGAAAAATAAAGTATCAATTCCAAAAGAAGTAGTTGAATCATTAGACGGCAAGGAAAAGGATATTTTCACCAAAAGTTCCCAGGTTGACATCAATATTGTGTTGGAATTGTCTGAAAATGGACAATTCAAACCGATTGAAAACGCAAAACTTTATTTATTTTATCCCCTGCAAATTAGTTCAGGATTTCGATTCATCATTCACAGCTATTTTATTGTAAATCCTGAAAGAACTGCTTTAAGAGATTCTCTTCTGAATATTTTCCTTTTATCTACAATTGGAGAGTTTATTGGAAAGGAAATGCTTCAGTATTTAAAGGAAGCCAAAACCAATGCTACAAAGATTCTTTGCTTTCAACGAAACAGCGATGCGAAGATTAATGTGCTCTATGATTGTCTGATTGCTAAACTTAAGAAGCAGAGATTTATTTTTGGAAGTCACACTAAGAAATATTATCGCCATTCAGAAGTGATTGTTACAGACGGTTTTGATAAGGGACTTTTTCCAGACGGAAGGCTTGGGGACAGACAACTCATTTATACAGATGATAGAGAAGTGATTAATTGGCTGCAAGAAGAATTCGAAGTTCCGTATTTAACTTACGAAGATATTGCAAATGAAATTGAGCATGAATGCAAGAGACAGTTAAAACTCAGAAGAGTAAAATTTTTTCAAAATCTCTATAACTATGTTAGTCAACACGAACAACTAAATCTGACAGGAAGAAAAGTTTTACTTACTGACAATTGGAAATTAGTTTCAAGTGATGAAGATGTCTTTTATGGTGGCGGCAAAAGAAATCCAATCAATTTAGCTTCAAGTATCAAAAAGCAGATACACTTTATTCACAAAGACATAAAGATCACAGACTTCAGAGAAGGAAAAAGTAGAACTGGGATTACCGAATTCAATACTTACGAACTTGTAAGGCGACTTTTAAAACTCTTTGAAAAAGGTTCTGTTCCAAATCCAGATTTGCTAAATGCGTTATACAATTTACAACCTCTTGATTCAAAATCTGAATTAGAAGTAAAAGAAAAAATTCTTTTACCGGTTAAAGGAAGTAACAAGTGGTTATCGCCACTTTTAAATCCCATCTATTTTGAGTCGATAAATTTAAAGGAACTCTATCCTAATGGTAACTTCATAGATGAAAGTATATTAAGGCGGGATGGAGAAGAAATAGACATGGTTTCTAAAAAAGAATTCTTAGCGAAGTTTGGTGTTTGGGAAATACCAGCAGTTTATATATCAGACACAGCAACAAAAATATATGCTAGAGAAAACCGAGATAAACTAATAAGTAGTTATTCAGGCTTGGTTTCCCGACCTTATTATATCCTCTATGACAGAATTTTAGATAGACCAACATATTATAATAATTGGTTTACCAATTCTATCATTAACAACTGGGCTACTTATGAGTCATTTATTATTTCTGATTTAATCCCGAAGTTGTTGTATACTAGTCAGCAAAGTTTATCTTATAGATATGTGGACAACAGTATGACAATCCAGTTGAGTGATTTTGTAGAAACTCTTTCCACACAAAAATGGATAGTTTTTAGTGGAGAAGAAGAACCTTATTCAGTAAATGAAATCGTTGGAATAAAACTCCTTGATTTCAGACAATCACACAATCTAGTAATCGGCAGATACTTGAAACTACTTCCTATTAATTATGACCAAAAAAAAGATTTGATAGAAGCCTTAGGATTGCTTCACCTTGATGGTGATTCAATTCTGAATTTTATCAACCTCCTTAATCATGTGCATAAAAAATATGAATTTGAAATTCCAGATAGCAAAGATTTTATTGACTTTTATAATCGTCTGCTAAGCAAGTTGTTTGATTTCTTTTACGCTAATGACCAAACAGATAGCATAACACAATTAAGTAGTGAATATTTTTTATGCATCGATGATATCACAAAATATCTTAATTGGGGAATTGCTAATCAGATATTTTACATAGACGATAAACCAAACTATGATTTACTACCGGTTTCAATTAAAGAGAAAATTCAACCACATTTCACAAACAGAGATAAAAACACGTTTGGAAGGATAGCAGGGAAAATTGGTAAGCGATTTTCCAATTCAATTCAAAAGGAATTAATGGAATCAGAGATAAATCAGACTTATACATTACAATCATTCTTCAGTTATTTACCAGAATGTATTGCTTTATTGGAATCTTCATTGGAAATTGTTATAAATGAACATTTTGAAAGGCTAAAGGCTATTCGTGTTTTTGAGAAAGAAAAATTGGAAGTGAAAATAATCTTTGGAGATTTAGGGGAAATGATCATTCCAGTAAATCATTTTGTGGATACTGAATCTGGCTTTGATATTCATTTATCTCATACAAACATTTCCAATAGAAATAAGCAAATTGCCGAATCTTTAGGTGAATTATTTATAAATTTACTTGGTAGAGACTTACGTAAATTCAGTTCGGATTTACTTCGATTCCTTAATACATCCGATAAAAATGAATATTTGAAAGATTATGACATTTTAGAAGAAAGAGTGAATGAAATCAGAGCCGAACTGAATACCTTTGATTTTACTCCTAATCAAAAATTTTGGGAAGCAATTCTTACTGCAAAAGAAATTAGTCTTAAAGAAAATATATTTATAGACAAGGAAGTTGATACAATAAATCTGGCATCATTGCTTGGAGTTAAAGCAAATTTAATTAAGAACATTCAAATTAAATTTAACTTTTATCACTCAAGTAGCCCGGCAAACATTGTCTTGTTAATTGAACTTCTTGATGCTCTTTCACTTACACTTGGAGATTTGAATAATAATCTTTTCCCAAGAATTGATTTTAGAGATTTCTATAAAAAGAAATTAACAAACTTGAAAAACAAATTTGAAAAGGGATTTAATGCTTTCCTATACAAGTACTTATCATCACAAGAAATCATTGAGCAATCAAATTATCAGGATTACCTTGATAATTATAAAAGATTTTCTGAATTCAATATTCCTCTTAACACTCTTGAATTGAATATTGAAGATTACTTTATTGAATATTTGAATAAAGAGTTCAACTTTTTAATGTTCAAAAAAAGTGATTTACATAAAAAACATGAAGCCTTTAATCCTGTTCAAATTTATTCCATTCACCTAAGTTCTTTGAAAGGCAAATTTACTTCTGATGAATTTACTAATGAAAATCTTGAATTATTTCTCGCAGAGAATAAAAGAAGAAGCTTACTCTATTTTAATTCGATAGATTTTTTGGCTGATAATTTCAGAGAATGGCTTAAAAAAAGTGCAGAGAAAATTAAGCCGATAGATGAAGAAGAAAATTTAGAGGAGTTTTTAAGAGAATTCTGTAATCATACTGACACCGAAATTGAAGAAGTTTCTACTAATAATGTTGAAGTTCATGAATCAAAAGGAGGGGATTCTGCCAGTAGAAATGGGAGAAGATTTGACGGAGGGGCAAATGATCAGAATAAGAAATTAATTGGCTTAGTTGCGGAGATGGTTGTGTTTGAAAAACTTCAATTACTTTATGACAATGTTGTTTGGGTTTCAAAATTTGCTGCCAAAGTTCATAAAACTCATCCAGGATATAATCCAGAAGGCCAAGACGGATTAGGTTATGACATTGAATATTTTGATTCTGAAGGTAACAAGTATTTTGTGGAGGTCAAAGGTAAAACAGACAGTTACGAAACTTTTGAAATTTCAAAAAATGAAATTGATAAAGCCCATCATGAAAAAGAGTTCTATAGAGTATTTTTTGTCACACAGACAATGAATAATTCTCAAAGAAGAATCCTGGACTTAGGTAATCTCTTCATTTTTAAAGAGGGGGAAGATTTTTTTGTTAATAGAAAATTCACAGCAATATTCAGAAACTTTGAAATCAGATTCAAAGAACAATGAGCCGTGGTACAAGTGTAAGCACATTTGCAATTCGCACCAGCCAGAACTCAATCCTAAAATTGCAAAAGAGCTTACACTTTGAGAACCACAAACGAATTTTAAAATTTTTCTCCCTCGCGCCGACGCAAGAAAAATTTCTACAACAATACAGACAACCAAAAAATATTCAGAAAGATACTTCGTATAACCTGACAGTTTTCTAGTACCAAGACAAAAAAATAAGGCCTGGCCCATAACACGGACGGTATAATTAATAAGCTTGTCATGGTTTTTGCTTTTGCTCCTGCACCCATGACAGTTTTGTAACGGGTGATGGATCTGGACCGCTCCTCTGCAACGCACTAAATCTGAAAACGGTGATAAATATATGGCTCGCATCTAACTTGTACCGCGACACACGTAAAACTCAACAAGCTTTGTACCATGACTGCAAAAACGCATTCCATACTCTCCTCGCACCGTGACAAATTCTCGGCTAAAGAACCAGGATCCTGCCCGGATGCTTCGTCGAGTAACGCTTACTAATTATACCGCCGGGCCGTTATGTGCAAGTGTTGCGGTACCCCAATGAATTTTCCTAAAATAAGTGCTCGAGAAAATAGAGACTAAAAATAAAGAGAACAGTCTAATAGATAACTCCATTTTTGAGTAACTTGATTGCAGTTATAATTAATTAAACCACTATAATTTAGGAATTGATGAAGATAATTGGGAAAATATTACATATTGCTTTCATTATATTCTTAATATGGCAATCTGTCCAGTTATTTAATAAAATCATTCACTAGTGTCCGACTAAAATAATAAAAAGAGGGGTACTCCCCAAAGGTTTCCCCCAATGTTGTAATTTGGTTTTAACACAAACTAAATACAACATGAGTAAAATTACGGAAATAAAATTAGTCGGACAGCCGGTTTTCAAACAGATAATGAATTTGGTGGATAAGGTTAATATACAGGGGTTGATAAAGAAGCATGAGAGTGATTATTATTACAAGTCATTCAAAACGAGAGCACATCTTTTTACAATGCTGTTCGGGATATTAAGCCGGTGCGATTCGATGACTGAGATCTGCGAAGGATTGCGTGCAATGGGCGGCAAGCTTAATCATCTTGGTATGGATCAGGCACCTGCTAAGAGTACGGCATGTGACGGTTTGAGGAATAGGAGTCATAAGTTTTTTGAGGATCTGTATTTTAACCTGGTAAAACATTATCAGAGTTTTTTGTCGGACAGCCGAACATTTGGATTAACATTTAAGGAGGTTCTTTTAATCGATTCTACCACGATCAGATTATTTAGCAATATATTAAAAGGAGTTGGACGTAATCCTAAAGGAGACGGGAAGAAGAAAGGCGGATTAAAAGTCCATATGTTGATAGACGCAGTTCAATCGGTTGGACGGTTTATTAAAGTCACGGCAGCAAAGGTACATGATCAGAACTTCTTAAAGAGCCTGGAATTGATCTCTCACAGTATGATAGTATTTGATAAAGCGTATAACTATTACCATCAGTTTGCACTCTGGACACAGAAAGAGGTTTATTTCGTGACCCGTATGAAAAAGAATGCGGTATATACTGTTAAAGAGGTTAAACGAACACATTATCGTAAGAAAGATCAGGCAAAGGTTCTTAGGGATGAGATTATCGAGTTAGAATATCATCCGGAAGATGAAAATGGAAAACAAAACCTTAAGACCAAACACACACTGCAATTAAGAAAAGTAAGCTATCAGGATGAACGAAATCGTTATTATGAATTTCTGACAAATAATTTTGATATTGAAGCTGAAGAGGTCGCATTCCTGTATAAGAAAAGATGGGGGATCGAGATTTTGTTTTATGCAAAGTTGATGATTATGTAAAGTGATACTTTAATATATTCTGATAATCATGATATTATCTATCTTACTTAACAGTACCACTTTACATA
>Ga0315549_1002592_pt1 | contig 17004 bp, 9 predicted proteins | sample SalMarSW160200MG_FD_203101 | JGI IMG/M metagenome (GOLD analysis project Ga0315549, IMG submission 203101) | Salt marsh sediment microbial communities from the Plum Island Ecosystem LTER, Massachusetts, United States - Salt Marsh Sediment SW1601-200 ... | reverse complement strand
TACGCAAGCAGCGCAGCTCTCTTGGAGTCGTCGAAGGCTGGGAGCCCGTTCCGGTTAGCGGCGTAGAAAATGCGGCTTACTATTTCTCGACATACAATGCGCCCGACATTGTCCAGACAAGTAAAAGGCGCAAAATAATGGTTCTCGGCGGTGGACCCAACCGTATCGGCCAGGGAATTGAATTCGACTATTGCTGTGTTCATGCGGCCTTTACACTTCGTGACGAGGGATACGAATCGATAATGGTGAACTGTAATCCTGAGACCGTTTCAACCGATTACGATACATCGGATAAACTATATTTTGAACCACTGACTGTAGAAGATGTTCTAAGTATCTACGAAAAGGAAAGGCCTGAGGGTGTTATAGTTCAATTTGGTGGCCAGACGCCGCTTAATATCGCTAATGAACTGGCTGAGGCAGGTGTTAAAATAATCGGTACGTCGCCGGAGACGATAGATTTAGCGGAAGACCGCGACCGCTTCCGCGAGATGATGCGAAAGCTCGGTATTCCTCAGCCTGAATCCGGCATGGCCAGTAGTGAAGCGGAGGCTCTTACAATCGCACAGCGCATCGGTTATCCGCTTATGGTCAGACCCTCTTATGTCCTCGGCGGACGCGCCATGGAGATTGTTCACGATGAAGAAATGTTGAAACATTATGTAGCTGCAGCGGTAGAGGTTTCTCCTGAAAGGCCCATTCTTATAGACAAGTTCTTAGAAAATGCTATTGAGGCTGAAGCTGATGCGATAGCCGATGGTACCGATGCCTTTGTTCCCGCTGTTATGGAACATATTGAGCTGGCTGGTATACACTCCGGTGACTCGGCCTGCGTTATTCCCCCTGTGAGCATACCGAAGAGACACATAGACACGATTCGTGAGTTTACGAGAAAGATCGCAATAGAACTGGATGTTGTGGGTTTGATGAATATTCAGTATGCGATAGCAAACGACACGGTCTACGTTCTTGAGGCCAACCCGCGGGCTTCACGGACAGTGCCTCTGGTCTCAAAAGTATGTAATGTCTCTATGGCCCGGCTTGCAACACAGCTTATGTTGGGCAAGAAGCTGTCTGATCTGAATATCAGGCAGCGGTCGATTCCTCACTTTGGCGTCAAGGAAGCTGTATTTCCATTCAATATGTTTCCCGAGGTAGACCCCCTTCTGGGACCGGAAATGCGATCGACCGGAGAGGTGCTGGGGCTGGCTGATTCATTCGGTCTGGCTTTCTTCAAATCCCAACAAGCAGCAAAACAAAACCTGCCCTTGCAAGGAACGGTGCTAATTACTGTGAGTGATCGCGATAAAAACCCTACATTACAGGTGGCACGTGAATTCAGCCAACTTGGTTTTCAGATTAGGGCAACTGAGGGAACCCATCGATTGCTCAAGAGCAATGGTATCGAAGCCGAACTTATTCACAAGATGCATGAGGGACGCCCAAACATTATAGATGCAATAACGAACGGTGAGATTCAGCTTATAGTTAACACTCCCGCTGGCAAGTTAAGTAAATACGATGATTCGTATATCCGCAAGGCAGCAGTTAAACACAAGATTCCTTATATCACAACGACCGCTGCAGCAGCGGCGGCAGTGAAAGGGATTGCTGCTAGTCGAAATAAAGAAGCACAGGTACAATCACTACAGGAATATCATGCCGGTATCAAGTGAAGATTACAGTTTCACCTTGAGACAGTCATCCATAAAGCAACAGTCGATGTATGGACATTGTCCACCTGACCTTCCATAGCAGGGCACATTACCCTCAGCCATTTGAATGGCATGAACAAGGTCAACCTTTTTCATTTTTCCGGGCGTTATACCGAATCCTCTTGCTTTAATCCGAATCTGTTGCATATTAAGGCATCTATTTTTAAGCTCTTTCGTCGGCATATTTCATTTCCTTTCAGTTATACCCGCATTAGTCTTGGCCAATGGGTCCGCATGGCCTGACAGTTTCAAGCTCAGCCACCATCCAGTGCGGGGCGACGGATGATATAATTTAAAATTACCGAGATCAGCACGACTGAAAGTGTGCTGTGCGTAACCCATATATTTTCGATCATTTTGGCTTTAAACCATGAGAAAAATAGTGAAAATTTTGAATTTTCGGCATCTTAATATAGATTTACGACAATTTATAACTCAAACTGACCGAATTTTAATTGAAAACAACGTAAGTACCTATTTGACAACAATATATTGCACTTTGTCATTCCCGTGAAAACGGGAATCCAATTTGCTGAAAACTTTAATGGATTCCCGTTTTCACGGGAATGACACAAAAAATCGGTCAGTTTGAGTTTATAAGTTGATTCTGTGCAAAGATATTTATCCTATATTGCTTCGTAAGGTAACATGACGTTTATACCGCTAACTAGCGGTAATATAGGACTTATAAAATCATGTGAATGAGCCCTGTTAGTCCTTGGCAGGTCAAATGATGAGTGTCATTTGGGAAGTACCAGATTGTCAGAAAGCGATATACGCATTTTTGTTCAAGTGACGAATTCTTTGATATATTCTATTACTACAGCGCCACATGGTTATGAATTATCCTGGATACAACAACGTAAATTCTCGATTTCAATACCCAAAGCTCGCAATTTCTGCCGCTATCGCTATTGCTACGGCAGGACCCAGGCAGGGCTTTGCCGAAAGCAAGCTCGTCGTTGCAAATTTGGCAGAAGCCCTCGGACAAATTTCACTACAGACAGCGGAGGAGAACGAGCGCCTAAATGCCGAGATGGCTAACAACTACGCAATTCGCGCAGCCGATGCTATGCTCAAATTGGCAGAGAGTCACAACACTGCGTTTGACCTATCGCTGGCCCAAGGAGCCCTCGTTGCTGCAACACGGGCCAGAGGCATGGAGATTCAGATTATATCCAGCCGGATTTTAGCTTATCTGGCCAGTCCCGAGGCTCAGCGGGCTATTGCAGCTATGGCACTTGATAGTGCAAATGACCTCGAAACGCGCATATTGGCTTTTGAGTCGCTTGCCGTCTCAGCCAAGTTAAATACCAATATACTGCCCGAAGCAATGATAGATGCAATTTACGCCATTATCAGTTCTGATCAGACCGAGCGGGACCTTCGTCTAGCTGCAAGCACTGCTTATGGCGCATTGAACCTACCCAGCCGAAAAGTTAAAGACCTCATCCTCGACCAGGCCAAGAGTTAAGGTGACAGTGCAAATAAACTTAAACTCGTGTGTGCTTCGTTCATTATTTTCGTACTGTTACCATTTATCACGAACTACTGTAGATGATGAGAGCCTTACATGCTTGGCCATCTCCGGATTTTTAAGAGTCTATAGCGATATTAATAGCCGACCTATCTGATTTAAGGATTAACTATAGGGCAGAGGGGTGTAATAATCTTACTAAGGAAGATGGGTCTCGGCGCTTTCATGTTCGGCTGGTTTAGTATCGAGCTGTTGCTTAGAATTCACACCTTTTAGCAGCTTACCGATGGCTTGTTCAGTGGTTACCTCGTTTTTCTGTGTCGATACAAACGAGTGGACTAAATCACACCACCAGCAGACGTATGAAATGTTTGACTGCTGGTACTGTTTGTTGAATCCGACTTTGCCCACGAGTGGGTTTGCAGAAAGAGGCGTGACCGCAATTATAAAGATCAAGAAACTGAAAATCAGGAATCCACCTAAAAAGCCCAGAAAACCTGCGAAGAGGATATCGAAGAGTTTGGGGAACGAAACGCTGAATTGGCTTGTGAGAAATATATACGATATGCCGTGCAGAATTAAAAAGCATCCTACTGCTATGGCTAAAATGGTAAGGGCCAAACCGTATGATGTGTCACTGGCCCCTGGGATGATCTCTGTTGCTAAAGGTGTCAGAAAAATAGCTGCATAGACCGAGACGACAATGTTGAACAACATAGTCCAAGTCTCATAGAAGCCCATCTTAAGAGCATACCAGGCACAAAATCCACCAGCTAATACACTTAGCCAGAATATCATAAGACTATCCTACTACTCGCTTTAATTCTACCAAACTCGTTACTCCGGATGTTACCTTTTTCAGTCCTTCTTTTCTAAGGTGGGTTGTATTTATTTTTGTTCCTTTGCTTTTCAGTCCGGTTATCAGAGCCTTATTATTTGCGATATTGGCTTTTAACTCTTCATTGACAACAAGAATATCGCATATTGCTGTTCTTCCGAAATATCCAGTTCCATCACACTGCTTGCAACCTACAGCTTCAAATATCCCAGTGGTATCTATGCTTTTGCGCTGTAGTTCGTCGCTGAGGCCTGGACTAAGCTGGACAGGTTGTTTACAGTGCTCGCAGAGCCTCCGTATCAGCCTTTGTGAAATTAGAAGGCTTAATCCCGATGACAATAGTAGAGGCGATATGCCAAGGTCCAGCAACCTGACCAGCGCCGTAGCATTACTGTCGCAGTGAATTGTCGCTAAGACTAAGTGGCCGGTCTGTGATGACCGTAGCGCAATTTCTGCGCTCTCCTCATCTCGTATTTCCCCGACACAAATCACATCAGGGTCCTGCCTCAGAATGCTGCGCAATGCTTTAGCGAAGGTAATATCAGCTTTCGGATTGATCTCAATCTGACTTGCCTCCGGTAGAACAGATTCGATTGGATCTTCGACGGTAATGACGTTGCGTGTGAACCGATCGATCTGATTAAGTGTTGCGTACAATGTTGTTGTCTTGCCGCTGCCTGTGGGGCCACAAATCAACAGCATGCCGGATGGTTTCCTGATGGCATTATCGATAATTGAGCACTGCTTTTTGGTAAAACCGACGTCGGCCAGTGCAAATCTGCCTGCTTCTGCGTTGAGTATCCTTATGGATAGCTTTTCCCCACCGAGAACACCGGCGCTTGCCACCCTAAAAGCAACGTTCGTATTAGCTTTCTTTGCTGCGAAGGCGCCGTCTTGAGGTCGTCTCCTTTCGGAGATATCCATACTTGAGATGGCTTTTATACTGTTTATAACCGCCTTGCAGGTATCTGCCTCAAGTTCCTTTACAGCTCTTAGGACACCATCTATTCGGAGTCTGATCGTGTAGGTTGATTTGTCTGTTGGATCGATGAGTATATCGCTGGAACGTCGATCAAGAGCATTGGCGATAATCTGCTCGGTCAAGTCCAAAATGTGTTTGTCTTGGTGTTCAACATCGCTGTGGCCATATATTTCATCAATACACCTGCCTGAAGAGTCAAGCAGCGTTATCTTCGACTCATCTTCATCGTGTCTTGAACTAATGGATCGGACGCGGGTTATTATGTTTCTCAGTTGGTCTCTGACTAGCTCAAGGATATCTTCGTCACTATCGTAAGATTTTTTTGCCACATGTATTACCAGTAGCAAAAGCAAGAGTATAGGTCCCGTAAAGAGGGTCAGAATATACGCAACCGACCTGTATTTTTTAGGCACCAAAGGACTGAACTGAACGACCTGGATGAAATAAAGGCACAGATAAACCCAGAGTATGAGGAAGATGAGTTTGATTGGACTGAAAGGCAATGGTACCAAGGCTGAGGTTAGGTTGTACTCTGTAAGTAAGCAAGAAAACACAGGCAAAAACGCATGGAAAAAATTCAATATTTGCATAAAATATGACTTTCAGCAAATACTAAAAACGAAAACCTCGCACTGCTAACATAATATAATATTTTATGCCCGACAAGTAAAAAGTTTTTCTAAAACTACAAATGCCGCGAATTGCCTTCTCTGGGAAAATTATGCCAGTCTGTTAAAGGATATCAGATAAGATTTATTAGCCATTTGTTTGGCAGACAAGTAGGTTTTTGCGAAAGAATTAAGGTAAAATGAAACTGGACTACGTTAAGCGACTCAGACAATTACAAAAAAGAACTCCCAATTAAACAAGCTGGTCGCCGTCCAAGTCCTGGATATAACCATCTTGAAAGAAATCCTGACCCATTGGCATTACGATGAGCATCGAAGCTCCACCTACTATATCGAGAAAATAGATGTCCTCTTAAGATTATTCAGTCGAGTTACAATTCGAATTATTTAGCTGCGTACCAATATCTTTTACCTTTGAGGAACCCGATTGGGCCAAGTCTTTTGAGTTTTCGCAGGTTTTTAAGATGCGCTACACCGTGATTCGCTTCGAGGAACTTGAGCTTTTCACAGGTTGGAAATTCATCGCACTGCCAGCAGCCATCGATTTTCCTTTTCCGGCAGCAGTTTCTGACTTTACAGTTAGGTGGTCCACCACCACCTTTACACGTCTTTTTACAACGTAGCTTCACCATCGTGCCCAGCAAGTTGTAACACTGGTCGTAATCCTTGAATGCTTTGAAGAACGGTACTTTTGCAAGGGCAGGTGCCATTTGCGCAAACCTATGTTGCCTTAGTTCTTTACGCAGATCCCTGGCCAGATCAGCAACGGTCTGTGTATAGCCAACACAATCCCCACAATAAAGTCCACAATAGCCTATTAGATTTTGCTTCTTGCTCATTGTAAGTTCCTTGTTAATTCAACTGGTCGTTGATTTCGGTTGCATTCTATTGGAATTTGGAGAGAAATCAAGTCTGCTACAATTATAAATGTCTGCGCATAGTTCAATTTTGCTGATTTATGCAGTTGGAATCAGAACGTGTAGATAGACGAGCGTCTTTCAGTATGTTGACCAGGCGACACTTTGTAATATTAGCTATGATGAAATAATTATATCTATGAAAAGCTTAGAAAGCTGATTTGCGGACATTCAATCGTGAAGCCTTGCAGCTTTATGCTGTCTGAACAAGAGCACAATTAATACGCTGGATGGCCTCATCAATTTCCGCGGTACTCTTGAAACCTATCACAACAGCATCTACTAAACCGGATTGCATAGTGAAGCGAATAGACTTTTCGCGGTCTTCGGGGTTTGCGAAATTGCCTTCTCCTATGATTTTCATGCCGATGACACCATGTCCTCTCTGACGCATAATCTTGATCTGCTCTAATACAGCAGGTAAATGGGACGCATCACTTCTGGCATTCCAGCTCTCACCTGGGGTATCAATATTTGCACCCTGCGGATTTATTCGTACCAGATTGACGTCAACCCAATCCAACTGGGTAGCTTTGGTCAAGGCGCCAAGCGAATGGCACGAGACGCCATGAGCGAGGATGATCTTCTTAGCTTTAGCTTCTTTAAAGGCATCAAGCAGACGCTTGCGTCTCTCGTCCCAGTCATTTCTAACCGCACAGTGCACCAGCAGGCTGTCAATATAATCGACGCCCAACTCCTTGCGATAGCGATCAATCACCTCTAGAGGCTTCTCAGGGACCCCGGGCATCTTTGTCTGTATAAATAGCTTTTCTCGATCAATACCCCTGATCGCCTGACGAATCCATGTATGGGTTCTGTAGTTTTCAGCCGTGTCGATATACGTGATGCCTTGGTCATAAGCGTATCGTATTAGCCGATTAAAACCTTCTGTTCCCAGTGACCGCTGGACTCTGCCGCCATGTGTGCCGGTACCGATACCGAGCCGGCTCAGCTTCAATCCTGTCTTACCCAGGGTGACCTGATCCACAGCCGTCGGTGTGTGTCCTTTGGCTAAAGGTGAAACGACACAAGATGACAAAAAGGTGGTACCGGCCAAAGCCGCCGTTCCTTTGATAAACTGACGCCGAGTTATTCCCTTTCTACCCATGATTGAACTCCTTAATATAACTTCAAGCGACCGTCACTCTACCAAGACCTGGCACGTATTCAGTTCGCATAATAACATATGGTATACACATCACGTCGGTTTGGCAAACCCAACATTACCACTGAACTTTGTCGAGGTATCGAAGGGGGTTACTATTCGTCTAAAAAGCCTACCTTTAAAGTCCATGCTTATATAAGACCACCAACCAGAAAAAGTATCCAGTTCGGTTCCTTAGATATCATTAACCTTTTCAGCTACGACTACCTCAGAGTACTCATCATAACCAATGTCAAATTCGTAGCCATCGGTTGATCGTTCTGGATTGCCGTCGAATCCTCGTGGTTGTCCCTCGAAATCGTATGCTACATTGTCAAGCCATATACCTGTATCGATGCACGGCGAGTGGAGGGTTAGCCGTAGATCATCGTCGATAGTACCGACTGTATCATCAGGACCATCGGGATCTACAAACAGCGGATCCTCTCCATCGAAGTTTCCAATACCTCCAAGTTGTACTGTCCATCCTTGCACGAAGCTGTACTGTATTTGTGGTATGTCACCATCTATTTGTGCTGACTCATCTGTTGAATTATTCACCCGATTATCCCTGAACAGGCAGTTAATTAATTGAACCTTGCTATTCTGTCGTGAGTAAGTACCCCCTCCTTGCCAGGCAGCTGAATTCTTCCAGAGTGTACAATTCAACAAACTGGGATTGCTCGCATGAGAGAACACCGCCCCACCGTATTGAAAACTTGAGTTTCCACTGAAAAGGCAGTTTATTATAGTGGAGTTGGCGTTTCCTTCATGATATAAACCACCTCCATTATCTTCTGCGTGGTTTCCCACGATGCGACAAGCCTCAAATATTGGACTACTACCCAATGAATAGACTGCCCCGCCATTATCAGCCGCAGAGTTGTCAAAGAATATACACTCATTAAAAATAGGATGACTGGTACCTGTGTTCCTAATAGCACCCCCGTCATCAGTAGCCATATTTCTTGTGAAAATACAATTCTCGAAGATGGGATCGCTGGCATCATTGAAAACTGCGCCTCCATCCCCACTTAGAATTGCCCTATTGGCTTCGAAATGGCAGTGATAGAATCGGCAGTTGGCTCCTTCTCGATTGTATACTGCTCCGCCACGTTTGGCCTGATTATCTGTAAAGCAACAGAACCTGACAGTTAGACCGTCTCTTCGGCAATACATGCCTCCACCTCGATAGTAAATATCACTGTTGGCATTTCCTCCTTTGATTGTAAATCCTTCGAGGAGAGTATTTGCATCTGCGCCAGCCTCTCTAACAACTTGATAGCAATTGTCACTATAGGACTCACTAGTTCTATCGTCCCCGAGTATATCACCGGATAATATTGTCTCATACACATTGTAGTCTCGCGCGTTTGGGTCTGGGCTCTCAAGCCCAGCATATCCACCTTTCAGTTGGATGCCGGGTCGAAGCATAAATGAAACGGTGCGGATATCGCATGGATCCGAAGCTAGCTTTGGTACGTACGTCCCCATAGCGACTCGGATATCATCACCGGAACGTGCGAATGGAAGGATGTCATCTATATGTTGAAAAGCAGTTTCCCAACTTTTCCCATTTCCTCCGGCTGATGCTCGGGGGTCTACGTACTTTATACCTGGATCGAAATCATAGTCAAACAGGTATTTAATGCCTATATCAGAAGTCATCATAGCACGTCCACTATGACCAGCGCCAGGTACTACTTGTAGGGTCTGATTATCAAGTATGATGTCCCCATAATAATACTGCAAATAATTGAAATAGATAGTGCCACGCTCTAATCTGTGGTTACCCTGAAGCATTGCAGCACAACTTCGATCAAGTCCATCAGAATTAGGGTCATTGTCCTCGCTGCCCAGCAAGTAGATGACATTTCGCTCCGGATACTGCGATCGAATTGTGTCTGCACCAATCTTGGACAAATAGGGGAACCAAAGATATTCCAGACCATATCCATAATTATTATAATGTGGACAAAAGTTAACTGTTTCCGAAGATGGTATCTCAAACTTATCGGTGGTTTTTGGAACAACTCGTTCAGAACTGAAATACACATAGGAAGATGGATTCATGACAATGTATCGCATATGGATCCCGAGAGGCTTGGCGACCTTGTTCTCAAACTGATTGGAAACAGCAAATCGGTTAACCATTTGCCCTCCACCAGAGTGCCCCGCCAAAACTATCACCTTCACATTTGGGAAAAGTGCAGGATCAGAAACATGTTCTAAAATTTGCTCTAAAACTGTGAAGGAACTAACCTGGGCTCCAAGGTCTGCAGCAGCGATTGATAATCCTCCCCAGAACCGACTGCTACCCCAGTAAAGCGTTCCAGGAGGAATCAAAGCTCCGTAGTCGTCAGTCGTGAGGAATTGCGGAGCAATGACGAGAGTTTTATTTAAGGCACCTGGTACTTTCTTAGCGGCATCCAAGCCTCGATCAAGATACATCTCTGCATTCGCGCCAACACCATGAATGGAAAATAGAACGCGCTCCACAGTTGGATCCTGTTGATACAATGGACGACTACTGCCATATGGAAAAGGAAGCTCAACACCATCCACTATAACTGGAAAACGCTCAGAGCAGAGTAGTATCTTAGGCTCAGAGCTACTGATAGGAGCAAGGCCTATGACTAGAGCATAAAATAAAATTTTAATATATAAACAGTTAATGATATTATGACAGGAAAAGGCCGAATCGACCCTGAAATATTTCGTCCAAATTTTTCGGCAAACTGTTGATTGACCTCTATTCATCTGAGTGACTTCTGAATCATCGATTATTTGGTTTACATAAAAGAATCCATAACTGTTTTATAGTAAGGCGGCTCCTATTTATATCGCGTGTGATTGTACCATCACTCTCGTTACTCGCTTTCTTATAGTCTAATCATAAGCATTATACTATATTTATGGCAATCTCATCAAAATAAACCTTTGCTCTCCGGAAAAACTTTAAGGGTCGGTTTGCCCCACCAATCTTTCTTATCAACCGTACTACTGACCCTGGAACACACGATAAGAATGCGGTTTAATCTGTATATCGAAAGCAACTTTCTCGGCGCCTGTTCCCCGGCCCCATCTTCTCCATCGGTCAGATAGCACCTCACCAGTGAGCGCCTCGCCGGAGAGCACGTCGCGGAGCTTAGTGATTCGACTGTCAGTGACAACTTTAACATCGATGCTTTCCCGCAGAAAAGACTCCACAATAAACGTGTCGTTATCGTAAACAAACAGAGCGACCTGGCTCGGGCCATCTACCCGAACGTAGATATTCTGCATCAGCACTTCCTTGATTCGAGTCAGCACTTCAGTCGGATAATTATATAGATCAGCGAAGTTATCCGGAATGGTCAGAACATAGAGCTTGCTATTAGCATAATCAGCCGAGTGAAAGATAGGATAGCCGATGCCACTGGCCAGACATGAGACCTCCTCCCAAGAATCGTTAGTCAGGTATTTAATTTGAGGGATCACAATTTGGGATTCTGATTGACAGGCGCCGCCCCAACCGACCACAAAATCGGTAATAACAGCTTTTTTGTCGGTATATTCAAGTTCAACGATGTTTTCGATTCCCTTACCTTGAAGGGCCTTAAGCAGACCAGACGTAATAACGACGGTCTTGCCTTTCATTAACTGGCCCTTGATCCTGTCCACTATTTGTTTGTCGAATTTGGCCGATTCTGTTAGGAAAATTGTATTCGCATCAGCCGGAAATTCGGGCACAATATCCATCGCAATGCCACACATGCCGAGATAATTGTGCAGAAAATCCTCTCCGGTTGAGTGATATGGTTTGCAGCTTTTGACTCCGACCGGATTGGCAAGCTTGCCGAGGAAGCGATCAACCTTCTCGAAAGTGTAGCCAGCAGCGCGGGCAATCGTGCTCGGCTTTACGGTTGTTCCATCCTTCAGTTGGAAGGGCTTGAGCATCTCGTCGAAGTCGAAACTTGTTTGTGTCCCTTGCCAGGCGGCCCGGGTCGATTGCCGAATGGGCCATAGCATTTGACGAAAGTCAAAGAGTGTAACCTCGGGCGCCTTGGCAAAGAGGGTCAGCCATAGCTGCTCTGCATAACGATCCAGGTACCATGAGCCACCCGTATCAATCCATCCGCCGTCGTTGCCGCCGGGTTTGACATTTTCCAGATACCGGAAGATTAAATAGCTCTGGTATTGCTGCAGGTGCTGCTGACTACGAACTGGGTCTCTGGTTTCCGTGCCTGTATAGATTCCGTCGAAGAGCTTCGGCTCAGCCTCCAGATTGTAACCGAGGCCCTGGAAGTGTTCATACCAGTTCGGATACTTAATGACCATTTTTACCTTCGGATTGACCGCCTTGGCGGGCTCGATAACAAGTTCTCGCGCCGCTTCTTCCATTAGTTCCAGCCGGAACTGAGTCCAGCTTTTGTCACCTTTGGCTTTAATACACAATTCGCACTTGCAGTTGGTGAAGAAGAAGTCGTCTAAGATGACTTCATCGAATAGCCGGGCTGTATACTCAGCGATTTCCCTGACCTTCTGACGGTGCTGTGGATTGGTGTAGCAGAACGTCTCGAAGCGGTTACTCTCACTAACGGTATAGGTGATGCCCCCAGCAACTTTGACGCCCTTGCTCTCGAAGAATTCGCGGGCCTTATTGATCGTTTCCTCATCGACCAAAACTGTATCACGATGAGTCTCAATATAGACCTTGTCCACTTTAACCTGCCTCGATATTTCATTCCAGCGCGGCTCAAGCCAATTCGGCTCGGCCATCCGTCGCACTTCCTGAGCCCGGCAATAAACAGCGACATTAAAATTTTGATATCCTTCGGCTGGACAACAAACTAAAGCGAGATTCATTAAGCTTATAGCCGCCCCAACCGATATTCTGACAAGTTTCAGCATAGTTACACTCTCCTTTTGGATTAGTGAACACTACCTTTAGAAAACTTGGAATAGTATAAACATTTTGACTTCAAGTTGCACAAAGCCAATTGTAGTTTTGCCATTTCTCTAAGTCAAAACAAAACGTGCTCAAGGAAAAAAACCGAGCATATACAGTCTAAAGTTTTGAGTGATTAGTTTGGAGTCACCAACTGGCAAAAAGGCCAAGTTCTTCCGAAAGGCTTTAGCCTTGAATCTGCCAAAACAAATGAATTGGGAGGGTACAGACTCAGTATGGAATTTTTTGATTGAATCATAAGTTATAAAAGTGGTATTATATTAACAAGCTCAAACTGACCGATTCTTTATGTCATTCCCGCGCAGGGCCTGCCCTGAGCGCTAGCCGAATGGGCGGGAATCTATTAAGGTTTTTTAGAAAATTGGATTCCCGTTTCCACAGGAATGACAAAGGCAATATATTATTGTCAAAAAGGTATTTACGTCGGTTTTAAATTAAAACCGGTCAGTTTGAGTAACAAGAGTAATTATTTGTTTTATCTTCTGCCTGTTGCTGAGGATGGAGGTAGTTCCATTGCGTTATAAATTTAAGTCTATCGCTGTGGGCATGGCGGTAAAATGAGTCCATTTTTTCGGAAAAGGAGGATTACTATGTGTAGAAAAATGTTTTATTTATTTCTAACGATTATTTTTGGCCTATCACTATCGGTCCATGCCAAAAATATCGTCTGGGTATCGGAGTGGAACGCAGATGCCAGTGGCACACCGTTTGACCAAGGCTGGATCGACTTGCTTGAGGCTCAAGGATACACCGTTGAAGCCGATACAACGGGAGACTATATGGCCCTTGATGCCGGAAAGATAGCCACACTTGAAGCTGCCGACCTTATAATTATAAGCCGCAATTCGAACAGTGGCAATTACGCCGATGGAGACGAGCCAACCCAGTGGAACTCTATCACGACACCCTTGATATTGATGAGTGCATACATCTCAAGGAATAATCGCTGGCAGTGGATCAATGGCGATGCAATAGTCGAATTTGCTGCTGAAACAATGCTGCAGGTTGTAGAGGGTAGCCATCCGGTGTTTACTAGCATAACGCCAGTTGGTGGTCAGGTTGATGTTATTGATGGAACCATAGATTCTGGCGAAAATTCATTTGTTAATGCCACCGATGTAGGCAATGGAACTCTAATCGCCCAAAGAGCAGACAACGGCTATATATGGATCGCTGAGTGGGCACCTGGTGTGCAGTTTTACAGCGGAACCACTCAGATTCCTGCAGAAACAAGGATGCTGTTTACTGCTGGTGGGGGCGGAGGTCAGACAGCTGGTTCACTAAACCTCACCCCAGATGGACAGAAGATGTTCCTCAATGCAGTTTGTTATATGCTCGGCGAGACCCTTGAGCCGGGACGCGCTACTAATCCGAATCCGACTAATGAGACAAAAGATGTGTGCAGAGATGTGGTCCTTAGCTGGACGCCCGGTCAATATGCTGCCACACATGATGTGTATTTCGGCACCAGCTTCGACGATGTCAACGACGCCAGCAGAGACAACGACCCACAGGCCGTACTGCTCAGCCGAGACCAAATCGATACCACTTATGGCCCCGAAGGCCTTCTGGAATTTGGCCAAACATACTTCTGGCGTATCGACGAAGTCAACGCCGCACCTGATTATACAATCTACAAAGGCAAAATCTGGAGCTTTACGGCTGAGCCTTTTGTTTATCAAATCGAAAACATAACAGCCACAGCTTCCAGCTCTCACAATGACACTACAGGGCCTGAAAACACCATAAATGACTCAGGACTGAACGATAATGACCAGCACTCCTCAGACATCGCAACTATGTGGCTAACCAGTGCCACTGGGCCACAGCCAAGCTGGATCCAATATGAGTTCGACCGCGCTTACAAACTGTACGAGATGTGGGTGTGGAACTCAAATATGGCGATTGAGCCTATAGCCGGTTTGGGGCTAAAGGACGTTACGATCGAGTACTCGACCGACGCTAATGACTGGATGGTGCTAACCGGCGTATCTGAATTCAACCGGGCTATCGGCCTGGATGATTATGAACACAATACAACCGTCGCTTTTGACGGTGTGGCAGCAAAGTATGTCAAGATCACGGCTAATAGCAACTGGGGCGGTATGCCTCAATACGGCCTGAGCGAAGTTCGGTTCTACTACAAACCTGTATATGCAAGACAACCAAGTCCGCAAGATGAGGCAACAGATGTGCCTTTGGATGTGGAATTTACCTGGCGAGCAGGAAGAGAGGCAGCCGCGCACGATGTGTACATCGACGCCAATGAGCAAGCTGTAACAGAGGGCACTGTTACTGCCGAAAGCATTCCTGCCGGTGCGTGCGAGGCCAGCTATGCCCCGTTGGACCTTGAATTAGACACGACCTACTATTGGAAGGTTGTTGAGGTCAATAGTGCTCAGAGCCCTGCATCCTGGGAAAGTGACGTATGGAGCTTTTCTACAATAGAGTACTCTCTTGTGGAAGGCTTCGAAGACTACAACGACACCGAGCCGTACAGGATATTTGATGCTTGGCCGGATGGCTGGGGTGTTTCTGAAAACGGCTCTCAGGTAGGCTATAGTACTGGGCCTTTTGCCGAGCAGACTATCGTTCACAGCGGCAGCCAGTCTATGCCATTCACCTATAAAAACACCGGCAGCGCGACATATTCAGAGGCCTCACGTACTTTTGATATTGCTCAGGATTGGACCACAGCAGGTATTAAGACGTTGACGCTGTGGCTCTACGGCGATTCAGACAACTCTGCTGCTACATTGCATGTGACGGTACAAGACAGCTCCGGCACAAACAAAACAGTCAGTCACGACAATGCCGGTGCCGTCCAGCAGGAAAAGTGGCAGCAGTGGTATATGGACCTGACAGAGTTCGCTGGCGTGGATCTATCGAGCGTCAAGAAGATCTACATTGGTATAGGTAATGCGACTGCTCCACAGCCTGGTGTTTCAGGTTTGATTTACGTCGATGACATTAGGCTATATCCTGTTTCTCGCCAGCCGGTTGATCCTGGCGACGAAGCAGTGGAGGCCTGCTACGCATTTGAGAACAATACTCAGGATGGTTCCGGCAACGGCCGTGATGGTACCGCCTTTGGCGAGCCGAACTATGCACAAGGCCAGTCTGGTTACGGCATGGCGCTGGAGTTCGACGGCACCGATGACTACGTAGATTTGCCTATAGGTTCTGTCATCAGTTCGCTGACCGATTGCACTGTCGCGACGTGGGCGAACTTTTACGGCGATGAAGGCGCTTGGCAGCGTATCTTTGATTTCGGCACCGGCACGACTACTTACATGTTCCTGTCGCCGCGTATGGCCGATGCCGGGGCAATGCGTTTTGCAATCATAAACGAAAGTTCAGATGGTGAGTCCCAGTTAGACTCGTCTACCACACTTCCGACAGGCTGGCACCACGTGGCAGTCGTGATAGATAGCTCAAGCAAAACCATGCAGCTTTACCTTGACGGCACAGTTGTCGCAAGTGGCCCGACCGAGACTTTGCCGGCGGACCTTGGCGAAACTACGCAGAACTGGCTCGGCAGGTCGCAATGGGCGGCGGATGCGTACTACAGTGGTTCTTTGGATGATTTCTGTATTTACAACCGTGCTTTGTCGGAGCTTGAGGTTCTTTACCTTGCGGGTAACAGGTAGAATCCGGCTAAATAGGGTGTTGCTGTAAGGACGAAGGGATAGATAGAGTTGTTGTTTTGCACTATTTCGGGGCCTATGCTGATTGACAGCATGGGCCCCGATTGTTTTCTTACCTGACGTGCTTGTCGTACCAGTGCATGTCTTTCATCTCACCGTCGGTGTGAAAATCCTACGGGGAATTCTCTTGAAGCGTGGGCTGTTAATTTGGTATCATAGTATCGGCTATTTGTCCGGTAATATACTGAATTTCCCAAAGGGAACAGAGAACATAGAATAGTTGCTTCCAGATGCAGAGCCATGATTTGGGCTTTGCATATTGCAAACTATGTTTGGTATTTAACCTGTAGCCTGTTCGATATGTTGTGGGAAGGAGGTGGAATTCAATCCTAATTTTCTTAGTTTATTTAAGTTAGTCTGAGATGGATGGTTAGCTGCCCATAAGGAACAGGTTGCCTGTCGAGGACGACGGATGTTGTAAGTTGTCGCCAAGGTGCGATTATATCGGGTTTTAGAAGGAGGATTATTATGTGCAAGAAAAAAGTTTATTCGATTTCTATTGTTTTTGTGTTAAGCTTGGTTGTGCCGGCTTTTAGTCAGGTAACCTTACTCAATGGAGACTTTGAGGCCCAAACGCTCGCTGATGGAGCTTGGGCTGAGGGAGCTGCGACGAATTGGACTACCGTTAATTCTGCAGGTGCGCA
>Ga0315549_1002591_pt1 | contig 17007 bp, 11 predicted proteins | sample SalMarSW160200MG_FD_203101 | JGI IMG/M metagenome (GOLD analysis project Ga0315549, IMG submission 203101) | Salt marsh sediment microbial communities from the Plum Island Ecosystem LTER, Massachusetts, United States - Salt Marsh Sediment SW1601-200 ... | reverse complement strand
GAAGTTCCACATTTTCAACCTCCCTTTGTGGTTTTGGTATTGTAAAGAAGAATGTGCTTCCCTGGCCCAGTTTTGATTCAATCCAAATCCTTCCACCATACAATTCAACGATTTTTTTTACTAACGTAAGACCAACACCCTTGGTTTCCATTTCTTCCGGGGGTGACAGTGTGTGGAAAATTTGGAATATTTTTTCAAAGTTTTCTTCTGCAACGCCTGGTCCATTATCTGTGACACTTAATTTCCAAAATTCACCTTCCTCGCAGCAGCCGGTTTTTACTTGTCCTTGTGGTTTGTCCATGAATTTAATTGCGTTGCTAAGCAGGTTTTGAAATATCTGCATTAGACCATTTCGGCTACATGTAAGGATGGGTAATTCGTTTTCAATGGTAATTTCAATATTGTCCGGTGGATCAACTCGACAAATTATCTCTTCTATAAGTGTGTTTAGATTTATTTTTTCTAAGTTTGTCGTGACACGTCCGATTTGGGAATAACGCAAAATACTTTCTATAAGATCATTGATTCGTTTTGCCCTGCTGCCGAGTAACTGGATATAGTCTTTGCCTTGTTCATCGAATTTGTCACCGTAGTCCATCGACAGCCAGTCAGCCAAAGTTGCAATTCCTCGTAGTGGTGCTTTTAGATCCTTAGCTACAATGTGGATAAAATCTTGAAGTTCCTTGTTTGTTCGGCTTAACATTCGGACGCTTGAATTCAAGTCTTTGTTCAAGTTTCCCAGAGCAGCCTCCTCTTCTTTACGGTGTGTGATTTCCTTTGCGTGCTCGATTACACCTGTCACCTGACTATTCACATATTTAAGAGGGTGTGAAGAAAGCTCGAGCCATAAGGTCGGTTTATCCGCATATTGATAAGGTACAATTTCAGTCTGTACCTGTCCTGTCTCGATGGCCCGTACAGACGGACACCAAGGACAAACAGATTCCCTGTCCTGATAGACGGTGTAACACTTATTGCCGACGAGCGGCATCTTATGAGCGTACTTTTTTTCCATCCAGGAATTAACCCTGATGATGTAGAAATCACGGTCCAGAACACTAATACCATCCTGGATTGCATCAAATATATTCTGGAGAAAGTGTTCGCTATTGCGCAATTCTTGCTCTGTCTTTTTTCGTTGGGTAATTTCACGGTTGAGGTCGTTGATTGTTTTCTTTAAATCTACGGTCATTTTATTGAAAGACACAGCCAGTTGGCCGAGTTCGTCATCTGACTTAATCTCTACTTTGGTGTCTAAATTGCCCTTGCTTATCTGAACCGTGGCATCCTTTAGTTTAGCAATGGGTGCGGAGATAGAGTGAGATATAAACAAGACGACCAAGATAGCAAAAATTGTCACACCAAATGAGATAATTGATGTAGTGTTTCTTAAATTAGCAATGGGTGCGAATATATCTTTTGTTTCATGCTCTAATATTAAAATCCAGCCTGTGCCTTTGTAATTTTTATATCCCTCGGATCTTGCATAAGCAAATAGCTCTTCTCGCTCACCAAGTTCATTACCTTTTGCTGTAAAATACCCATTTTTTGCTTCAAAAACTTTCCTTAAAAATTTATTATCAGGCAGATTCTTAAATGATTTATACGGTTTTGATGCAAAAATTAGTTTTCCGTCCCGTGCGAGTAATTTAAGGTGTATGGTTTCGTGGTCTTTGTTAACTTGTATTGCTTGTAATTCTTTTACAACATTTATTTCCTCGTCAATATTCAAAATAATCTTCATTATTCCAATAAAATTTCCAATTTCATCTTCAATCCTTGCTGCAATATCAGTTGAATAAACTTGCGCACTCTCATCGTATTGGACAGCTCCTGTATATAGTCCTTTTGCCTTTGCAGCCTTCCACCAATCTTCATCTGCTTGGTAGTAGTCGGTCCGCCGAAGGCGGATTCCTGTTTGGCCAATATTTGCCCCATACTTATTCGTTACAAAAATTTCACCAAGAGCTCTGTAGCCATATTTCATCTCATAAAATTCTGCTCTTTTCTTTAACTGCTTTGACAGCACATTGTTCATTAATTTCTGCATGTAAGCAGTTACAGTTCCTTTTTGTGCCGAGAGCCATTCTATCTCTTTCTGATTGATGAAACTTTGGATATCATCTAACTGCTCAAATTCCTGATTGGATTCTTTAACAGCTTTTCGCACTTCCGAATTTGTTGAATAAATCTGAAATTGTTCAATTCTGTTATAAATACCTTTATCAATCGTTTTTATGGTTTCGACAGCTAAAGACGCAGAATTTCTTCCAATGGCTTTTTGCAATGCTTTTTGGCTTACATTAAGACAGGTATATCCAACAGCGATAATCAATAAAGCAGTACCTGCAAATCCTAAAATTAACTTTTGTCTTATTTTCATTTTTTATTTTGCGTTTTCTATAATTAGCTTCTTACTAAAACAGCTTTTACGTACAGGTGTTTCTTAGTACAAAGTGAGCTATAGAATTATTGGGGAGTATCGACTGACCAAAGATGTTCAGGTCCTGCACAGATTTGACTGTACATAGGATAACCAAGATTCGGCGGTGTTCCTTTTTGTTTTCAATACCCCCCATGTTGCAGACCTCCTTTTCAAGGTGAAATCGATAAGAACGCGGCTTTAGCTGCTTTCGCTTTTTGCATACTTCTGAAGTTTTTTTCTGATGGTCTTACCTAACTGCATTGGGTCGAATGGCTTGGTTATGTAGTCGTCGGCACCTTCACACAAGGCTCGTCCTACATCAGCCATCATTCCTTTTGCCGATAGCATAAAGACCGGTATATTTTCCGTTGTTTTGTCCTGCTTAAGTCTGGATAGAACTTCCAATCCATCCATATCCGGCATCATCCAATCCAACAGAATCACGTCAGGCTGCAGTTCTTTGGCAAGCTCGATTGCCCTTAGACCGTCTCCGGCTGAGTGCACTTCAAAAGCATCCAGCCTTAAATTGTATTCTAAAACTATGCGGATATGCTCTTCGTCCTCTACTACTAATACGGAAATCCGCTTATCCATTATTTAATCTCCTCTTAAGTCTCAAAGGAATTGCCATCGAATAAATTCGAATCTCGTGTTTTGCCAGATTTTTCATAGTTCGTCATAGCTGTTTTGTTCCAGCGCCGAATCCGCAGAAAAGTCCTTGGCAATATTCCTTACCCCCAGTTCAAAGACCCCCATAATCGAATAGTCTTGAACTATTATATGGTCATAATTATCGTCATATAAGGAGGGTAAAATTACATAAGAAAATATTTTTTGTAGGTCCAGGGCCAAATAAATTCGTTTGTTTTATCAAATCTCGGAACTTTTTGTTGCCGGCAGCAGGCTGAGCGTGATGGCGTCTGTTTTCGGTCGGCGATGAGTTATGGCTCACTACAAAGTGGATAAGTATCTACTCCTGATGGTCCTATAACTACTTAAGAAAGGAAGGAAATCAGGCTATCAGAGGTTCTGCTTTGCGGGAACTAAATCATGGTGAAGTGTACCAAGAAGTCAGGATAGTAGGGGAAAAGACGGTTGGCAGATCATTCTTCTGATGCCCTGATAATCTGATTGCCATGGCCTGTTAACCTGATAACCAAATGTGTGACAGCCCCAGGTACAGATTCGAGATGGCCGTGTATGGACCCCCGCTTCGCGGGAACCTATGCCATATCTGGCGAAACACGTAATTGGGTCATGTGTCTTGACAGTTTGCCGTGCTTGTCATATTATCATTATTTGACGGTCCGCCCCCTTGCTTTCTTGCCCGCCGCCCCGACTCGCGTCGGCAGACGCGGGGGCAGGCGAAAGCAAGAAGGGGGGCAGATTATTCTTCTGTTAGCAAAGAGGATTTAAGCATCAATGACCCAAAAAATAGCCATCTTAGGTTCGACGGGATCGATTGGCAAAAATGCTCTGAGGGTAATTGATGCGCTTGGGCCGCAGTACCAAATTATTGCATTGAGCGCTCACAGTAGTGTCGAGCTTTTAGCTGAACAGGCCAAGCGATATAAGCCGAAGTATATTGCTGTCACAGATACTGATTACATATCGCAGCTTGCAGAGATGGCTGATGATTTAGACGTTAAGATTTTAAGCGGGCCGGGCAGTTTGATACAGATCGCAGAGCTTGAAGAGGTAGATATCGTCCTCAGCGCAGTTGTTGGAGCGGTGGGTTTGCCTTCGGTACTTGCAGCCGCCACGCATGGTAAGAGACTTGCCATCGCAAACAAAGAGCCGCTCGTTATTGCGGGCGAGCTGCTTACCAAGACCGCAAAAGAAAATAACAGCACTATCCTGCCCATAGACAGCGAGCACTCGGCTATCTGTCAGGCCTTGCAGTCGGGCCGGCACGAAGAAGTCAATAAAATTATTATAACAACTTCCGGCGGACCGTTTAGAAAACTAACTTATGACGATTTGCAGAACGTCACACTGGAGCAGGCACTTTCGCACCCGGTCTGGGATATGGGGCCGAAGATCACTATCGACTCTGCAACTATGATGAACAAGGCATTGGAAGTTATTGAGGCCCACTGGCTTTTTGATATGCCGGTGGAAAAGATCGAGGTACTGGTGCAACCTGAATCGGTGGTTCATTCATTAGTAGAATTTGTAGATGGCTCGATTATAGCGCAACTAAGCGAGCCTGATATGTGTCTGCCTATCCAATACGCTTTGACGTATCCTGCACGTGTTACCGGCATCGGAAAGCATCTACGACTGGAAGAGATAGGTAAACTTACATTTGAAAGACCTGATTTGGACAAGTTTCGTGCACTGTCATTAGGTTTCGAGGTCGCGCGTATAGGCGGCACCGCTGCTGTTGTTTTTAACGCTGCGAACGAGGCTGCGGTGCAAGAGTTTCTGGCAGGTAAAATTAAATTTGTTAATATTGTGGAATTGATCGAGTACTGCCTGAATAAACACGAAGTTAAAACAGATATATCCCTTGAAGAGCTGCTCCAGATGGATGACTGGGCCAGAAGAGAGGTTAGAAATAAAGTGCATCAGTACATAAGGACGTAAGGAAAGTATCAAAATCCAAAACATTTTGAACATTTGAATTTTGAATTCTTTGGCTCTGCTCTCGTCTCGGCCCCCGTGCTTTCTTGCGAAAGCAAGATCGGGGGAGCCATAGCCGGACAGAGCATGCACTGAGCTTGTCGAAAGGGTGGGTTTGCTTAGGATTTTGAATTTCGGGTTTTAATCTAACATGGAGTTGTTTGATGTCTAAATCGAAACGTTTATTAAATAAAAACCTGCGAGTGCTTTTTGGGATTATGGCCTTTGCCGCAGCTATATATCTGATTGTTCGGCATATTAGCGTTTTTGGCAATATACTGCTGGTGCTGTTTGGATTCGGAGCAGTCGTTATCGTACATGAATTTGGTCACTTCATTGTCGCCAAGCTGTCGGGTATAAAGGTTGAAGCTTTTTCCATTTTCATGCCGCCGACCTTACTGGGCGTCCGCAAAACAGAAGATGGCTTTCGGATTCGAGTACTACCGAAATTATTTTCCGGAGAGAATGATGCGTCGGATGAGCCTGCCTCCGGCGGGTTAGACATCAAGCTGGGCGGTAGAGGAAAAGCCGGAGAGACTGAATATCGCATCGGACTTATTCCGTTCGGCGGTTTTGTAAAGATGCTGGGCCAGGATGATACGGGGCCTGTCAAATCCAGTAATGATCCACATTCTTTTTCTAATAAACCGGTCAGCACACGAATCCCAGTTATAGCAGCAGGAGTTACCTTTAATGTTATAAGTGCCGTTATAATTTTTATGATAGTTTTTCTTATCGGGATAAAGCTGACACCTGCGGTGGTTGGCAATGTAGTGCCGGATTCACCTGCGGCGCAGGCGGGTCTGAGGCCGGGTGATGAGGTAATTGAAATAGCAGGCAAAAGCAAGGACCTTGACTTCAGCAATATTCTAATAGCAGCCGCTTTATCGGATGAAGGCGAAGAAGTGCAATTAAAGGTAAGGCACCAAGATGGTTCTGAAGAAGACGTTGCACTAGTGTCAAAACGAATGCCCGGAGGGCCGATGAAGATTTTTGGTATAGTTCCACCAATGACTTTAACCATAGCGGATGTTTCTGACGCTAATGCTTTACATGAAAAAACAGGCTTGCTTCCCGGCGACCGTATCAGAGCTGTTGACGGAAGGGATGTGCAAAGCCATTGGGAATTGGAGGAAATTGTCGAAAATTCTCTTGCTCCGGAAGTGACTTTCTTGGCTGAGCGGACTAATCAGGCTGGCCAATTGCAGTTGGTTGAAAGCAAAATTAGACTGGAGTTGATAATATCGGATAGTACCGGGTACATATATTCTATGGTGCCGCGGTTTCGGATGGAAAATTTGAGTGTTGAAAAATCAACTTGGATGAAAATTTCAGCCAAAGTACGGCAGCTATTAGAGAAGATGGGCATTATGGAGGAGGTGGAGGCGAAACCGTTTTTGCAAAGTGGTGATATTATTTTGAGTATCGGTGAAGTTGTATGCCCGATATTTGAGGAGTTTCGTGAAGTTGTAAAGAATTCTGAGAATAAGGAGTTACCTATAAAGGTGTTGCGAACCGACGCTAATGGTATTGAAAGTAAGCTTACGATTAGTGTCACACCAAAGCGAGACCCGGATATTAATGAAGCAAGAATAGGAATTTCATTTTCGCCTTTTAAAATGTATGATTTTAAACATCCGGTTATTGCAAAAACTATTGAAGTGGAGGGAGAACCTGCTCAACTGGATATTCCCCGCGGAGCGGAAATAACGGCTGTAAATGGAGTAGCGGTATCGAGTTTCTACGATGTTATAAGACAAATCAGTCACCACGCTGGCCAGCGCATCAAGATTGATTATGTTGACGGCAAGACAACGGGCAGCGTCTTTTTAGATGCAGTTAGTAGCAAAGAATCTATCAACATAAAATCTACATTAGCTGAATTCGTTCCCTTCAAGGCTTTTGAAGCAACCTATCGGGCAAGCGGGCCGATACACGCCATTACAATGGGCTACAGAAGGACTGTTATGTTCGTAGTTCAGACGTACTTGACACTAAAACGCCTGGTTGGAGGAGTTGTCAGTCCCAAACATCTTATGGGGCCTGTTGGTATTATGGCATTTAGTTATCGCCTTGTTGCAGAGCAGCCATTGGTTGACTACATTTACCTTCTTGGATTGATAAGCGCAGCTATCGCTGTGTTTAATCTGCTGCCGCTGCCGCCTCTCGATGGAGGTTTGATTGCTCTTTTGTTGTTAGAAAGAATCAAAGGTTCAGCGTTAAGTGAGCGGACCCAGGGAATCGTAGCTTATACCGGATGGGTACTTATAGGAACCTTTCTTCTTTATGTAACATTTAACGACGTTGTCAGGAGCTTTTTTAGTTGAATGGTTAAGTTATGGGTGAAAAATATAACGTTCTTATAGCCAGAGACAGGATTGGAGGGGTTACAAATGCTATTAAACAAGCACAGCAGTGAAAAGCTCAAGAGTGCAAATGGTCGGATTTACGAGTTGGTTAAGGGAGAATCCGCCTATGGCGGACTAAGCAGCGAAGAATACCACAAAGGCATATTCGGTGCCCTCGTAGAAGAAGACCCCGAAGTTTACCGGCTGATAGCGAATGAGTACGAAAGGCGGAAAAATACGCTACAGCTTATCGCTGCGGAGAATCAATGCTCGATGGCTGTTTTGGCAGCTCTTGGCTCAATTGTTCAAAATAAAACAGCCGAAGGTTTTCCAGGGGCCAGACTGCACGGAGGCTGCCAGGTTGTTGACGAGGTGGAGAAGCTGGCCGTAGCCAGAGCCAAAGAGGCCTTTGGTGCGAAGTATGCAAATGTTCAGCCGCATTCCGGCACCGCAGCCAATCAAATTGTTCTTACTGCTTTGCTGGAAAGTTCGGATAAGATACTTAGTCTCGCCCCCGACCATGGAGGACATTTTTCACACGGTGCAAATGTTTCTTTTACCGGAAAATTTTTTAATGTAGAGAATTACTATGTTGATAGCGGCACTTTCCTTCTGGATTATAATGCCATAAAAGAGCAAGCGATCGAATTTAAGCCGAAACTAATGATATGCGGTGCCAGTGTTTATTCCAGGAAGATAGATTTTAAGAGGTTCAGAGAGATTGCAGACGAGGTAGGAGCCTATCTTCTGGCGGACGTCTCACACATATCAGGTTTAATAATAGCAGGTGCTCATCCTTCGCCGGTAGATTATGCGCATTTTACTACATCAAGCACATATAAGCCGGGAGGACCACGAGGCGGCCTGATAGTGATGGGCAAGGATTACGATAGACGAGGGACGAGGGACGAGGGACGAGAGACGAAATTGTGGGAACATATTCAAAAAGCAACCTTCCCCGGCGTGCAGGGAACGGTTTATTTGAATAATATAGCGGCTAAAGCAGTTTTTTTCAAAGAAACCCTTTCGGATGAGTATAAAGTAAGGCAATTCAAAATTATAGAAAATGCAAAAAGTCTTGCAGCTAACCTGCTGAATTTAGGATTCAATGTGGTAACTGGCGGAACGGACAACCACATGGTTATTGTAAACGTTGCTGATTTCAGGGACGGTTTGACGGGTGTCACAGCCCAAAAGTGCCTTGAGCAATGCGGCATAGTTGTCGATAAGATAAACCTTCCTTATGATAAGAAAAACCCCGCAATTGGTAGTGGCCTTAGAATAGGTACGCCGATTGTAACAAAAAACGGAATGGGGACAAGAGAAATGCAGAGCATATCGGAGCTAATGGAGGACGTCCTTAAAGAGACTGAGATAATAAACGATAGCGAATATAAAATAGACGAGTCTTTCCGGGCTGAAATTGCAAATAAAGTTAAGCAATTATGCGGCAGATTCCATATAAGGTAAGCTCCTGCGAATTCAAAACAATTCCACATCAATTACATCATTTTATGACTGATATTAGCTCTTACGATTTTTCCCCGACTTTTGGAATATCCAATATAGCTGAAAAATCGCTCCTATGACGGCCATTAAGATTACGTTTGAAAAGATTATCATCGACATTAAAAAAGCAGAAGACGCATCCACTTGGTATAGGGCTAATGTTCCAATGAGCGTAGCTTCTCTGACGCCAAGGTTGGCGATAGATATGGGCAATCGTCCCAACATAAAAACCACAGCGCTCTGCCATACCAGTACCGTGATAGGAACATTTATTCTTGCTGCTTCTGCGGCAAATATATAAATTGTGGTTCTGACAACGGTCATAATAGTAAACTCCAGTGCAAGAATTTTAAGATGGAACGACCACGGAGATGTCTGGAACACCGAAAGTTGTTCCAGGATTTTCTTTCCATTATCACTGAGCAATCTCGGCAAATTATTTAGGATATTCGAAAGTCGGCTGGTCAGTTTCGGCCCGATTGTACGGTTCAATAGTGATAAACAGACTAATGCCAATAAAGCCAGCATTACTGAGCAAATTGCCGGCAGTTGCCACGTGCCGGCTGGATTCGTTGCGATCAGAGCAACCAGAGCGGTGGCACTTGCCAAAATAAGTACAGTAAACTGATTGTAAACCATACTGCTAAAGACGTTGCTGCCTTTGCCTGTGTGCTGCTTCAGAATATACCACTTAACGCCGGTGCTCAAAAGGCCCGGCATAATCAGACTGTAAAGCGTCGTAACCGAGCTGGCGCCGAAAATCTTTATACTGTCAACCTCACAATTCTGCTTTTTCAAGATAAAACCCATTTTTACAGAGCGGAGCCAAAAAGCTAATATTGCTAACAGCCAAACGATTATCAGAAACTGCCATCTGGCGGCTTTTATTGATCGGCCAACCTGCTGTAAATCAATTCGACTTAATACCAGCCAGAGCAAGACTGCTGTTACTGATAATCTCAGCAGGAATTTTAATATCTGTTTTGTTCGATCTGCTCCGCCCATGGTGGACCGTGCTTTAACTCCACACAAACTCGTTCAATAACTCCACAAGCTTCTCGCTGCCGGTTCGTACCGATGCCTTCCGTGGTATGGCTTCGCCGGCCGCCGTAATAGAAAGAATCTTTGCTACCTTCGGGCCATCGTCCATTTCAGCCAGGTACAAATAGTTTCGGTTGCCAATCAGCTTGTTAAACTCTTCCACCTTGTCATCATATATAAGATTCATCAGAGCAGAGCCGGCAAGATACGCAAATATCGCTACGTGCATTTGCGCTGCTATCACAAAATCAAATTTTGAAAATAAATATATCAATTCTTCCGGCAGAAGATGATTATCACCTTTCAACATTGTCTGCGCCGGTTTTCCGCAGAGCTTTGCTATCTTTGAGGCGAAACTTTGATTGGTATAGTTTGTATATGTCAGTATGGTGTAGCCGTTCTGCTCAGCGAATTCGCTAACATGATTTAAAAATTGCCTCAATGTGTTTTGAGGGTCAGCAACGTTTTTTTTGATAAACATAAGCTCGCTTAGGGAAAGCAAAATTTTCTTGCCGGCCGGCCAAGATTGTACGATTTTTTCCGCCCTTACAGTTTTCTTCGGTTCTAACAAAAATGCAGGACCTCTGCCTAGAACAATTTCTTTATCGGTGCATTCGGAGAAAATTCTTCTGCTCAATTCATCACGAGCACTGACTATTTTGGCATTATTGAGAACGACTTTTGTCATCCAGCGTGCCAATCTTGAGTTCAGGTGCGAACATCCTACGGCAAATATCATCACTTGCTTACCTAACAGCTTGAGCCACAATGTAATAATAAAAAGATCGAGCAGGTGATTGAACGAGATATCAAAAAGTCTGGTATCGAAAAATATGCCACCTCCTCCAATAATGACTTTATTACTTTTCGCAAGTATCGGCAGTGTCTTAGGCCCGATGTAAGAAGTAAAACCTCTCAGTATCTTTATATTCATTCCGTCTTGAGCCGGGTCGAAAGACTTTTTTTTATCTTTTTGATCCGTGACAAGGTCGCCCAGGTACTCCTTTATTTGGGGGACATCTTTGGTGAAAATGTACACAGTTAGCCTGCCCCCTGGGGGCTTGCCCCTTAGGGGCGAAGCCGTGGCTCTTGTTTTAAGTTGAATAAGCTCCGAGCGCAGGATGGCAAGATCACCCTTATTTCTCCCACTGAATGAACCTAATATTGTAATGCGCCTCATATATTTTGTCCGACACTAACTGTTCTCTAAACAAGCTGACCTAGCGGCAAGGTTTTTGTAAATGTTTTCTATTTGCTGCAACTGCATTTTTCCGTCGAACTTTCGGCAGAATTGCTCAGCGTTCTTAGTCAGTCTTTCACGCAAAGGGCTGTCCCACACAAGCCTGCTAACAGAATCAGCAATATTCTCTGCGGTTAAGCTATCCAACAAAATTCCGGTTTGCTCATGCCGAATCAATTCAACCAAACCTCCAACCGGTGAGGCAACGACAGGTATTTTCATTCGCATAAACTCGATAGCTGAAATACCAAACGCCTCACGTCTGCTGGGAATAACAGCGATGTCAAACGCCTTTATAGCTTCCGCTGAATTTTTACATATTCCGGTAAAGATTACCTTTTCTTTCAGGTCTAAGCGAAGAACCAATTCTTCAAGCCGATTCCTTTCTGGTCCGTCACCTACAATAACAAAGCAGAATCGCCGGTCCTTTTCACATAAAATTGCAGCGGCCTGAACGAGCAAATCTGCTCCCTTACAACGGTGGAACCTTCCCATAAATCCTACGACTATTTTACTTTCGTCAATTCCAAGAGCATCCCTGGTCTTGTCTCGATCGTAAAGGGCGGGGTCAAGCCGACCGAAATCAATAAAATTACTGACTACGGGAACTGAGCTCTCGGCAAAACCTACAGTCCGCAGCAAAGCTGCTTTCGTTGCCTGCGAATTGGCAATTGCTATCGCTGCTCTTGAACCAAGAGTTTTTAGGAGTAAGCGATAGACAAATCCGCTTCGGCCACGTAGAATTGGGCCGTGCTCGTGGAGGATTATTTTACTACTACAAAGAAAGCTCGCCAACAAGCTGCTAATTATCGATTTTTGCAGGTGAGCGTGTATTATATCTATTTTGTATTTCTTGCATAGCCTTGCTATAGCAAATACGGCAAAAGGATTATATCTATGGTATGTCAAGCTGATAAGTTCGGTTTTGATTGGCAGGGCATTAGGATTTGTCCTCAAAGCGCAAACAAAAGTCTCGGAGAGCCGTCTGTCCATCTTCTCGGCAATATTTTTGACGACGATGGGTGCACCACCATAGCCTAAATGGTCTATTATATGTAGCACCCTTATTTTCATTTTAGACTTTCATAGATTTTCAAATATCTTTCGGCTACGGAGCTCCAGCTAAATTTTTCCGCTTGCTGTCTGGCCGCAGCGGACATCTTTTTGTGGGTTTGCCGGTCATCGGCTAACTGCTTAATTGCGTCTGCGATTTGTTTTGCCTGCGCTGTCTCGACTATAAAGCCGTTATCTTTTATCAACTCTTCGACACCTTCGCAACGAGTGGTGACAATTGGTAGGCCCGATGCCATTGCTTCCAGCATGGCATTGCTCATTCCCTCCTGCATTGTGGCGCTTATAAAAATATCGTTTTGACGATAGACTTGCGGCATCATTTCAGCCTCAATTCTGCCGGTTATATCAATAATGTCACTGAGTTTTGCATCTGCCACAATATGTCTGATCTGCTGCTCCAATTGGCCGCCACCAACTATAGTGAAATGAACATTATACCCATCCTTATTTAATATATTGACTGTGTCTATCAGCATTTCCACACGCTTGGTGACGGATAATCTGCCCACGGTCAGAAGCCTAAGAACATCCGGACTTTTCGTGTTTTCGGCAGGGCTGAAGCGTTCAAGGTCAACGCCGTTTGGGATAACGTCAATCGAGGCCGACGGCATAAAACGCAAAGCCCGCATTTTTAATCCCTCGCTACAGGCCACCAGCAGGGCGGCATTTCTCCAGATTGGCTTAAACAATAACGGGCCCAGGATTTTGTAATCGAGTTTTAACCTTGCGTGCTGTCCCGGCACATCCGAGCCGCGAAGCGAGATTATATAGGGAAGTTTCTTTGCACTTCGATAGCACAAGTAAGCCGTTGGAAAACCGAAAAACGCATGGACTAAATCATAATTATTTTCCCGCAGCAGTTTGCGGTAATAAAATTGTGCCTTGACCAGCCACTCAATGACCTCGGTCTTGCGCCAGAAGTGCAGGTCCTTTTTGTGAAGGCCGATTTTACAAATAGTAATATTGCAGGAGAATTCTTCGACAAAAGTGCCTGGCTGCTTGCCCCCTAAGGGCGGTGCCGAGGTTAATACATCGACCCTCATGTCATTACGGTTGGCATATTGCTTCAAGATAGCCAGAAGTGCATAACCTGCTCCGCCACCTATCGGTGGAAATTCAAAGTTGAGCATAAGCAGGTTTAATTTCGACATAACTATTGCCTAAGACCTCACGTAAAACGCGAGTTTGGAAACCCCCCAATAAATTGGGGGGCTAAACATTTAGCCCGCCTTTTAGGCGGGGTCTTTTACTGGGGAACTTTTCAGCTCAAATATAACGAACTGGCTGAATGACTGAATAATTTTGTAGTTTTTCATAACATATTCTCTAAATGGCTTCATCGCTCTGAAACGCCCAGCCTCATCAGAGTCAACGTTTTTTGTAAGCCATTCGGCGTAGGCCTCATCCGGATTAGCGGCTTTTGTAATTGCTCTTTTGAGGATCTGCTGCTGCAGAAGCGGATAGAGTTCCAAGGGAGGTCTGCCGTCATAAGGGAAATGTCTGTTATGAGTATCGACAATAAATCTCGGTGGTTCCTTCTCGAATTCAGTCAACAGCCCGGCTACCATTTTCGCCAGTTTGTCCGGCGGTCTTATGTGCATTGTGCTGGTAAAGGCACGGGACGCGGAAGATAACCGCTGGGCTTTAACATATATGCCCGGCACCCAGCCCCAAACGTAAATCTTATCCGACGGCTGCGAGTTTGTATGGATATATTCACCAACCGCCTGCCAAGGATAGTCCGGATTTCGGGAGATTTCCCTGTATTTTTGCAGGTAGCCTCTTCGTCTTTCGGCTTCACCGGTAACAGGATTGCGATAGATACTACCCGAGTGGGGACTTTTTCCGATTCCGAAGAATATGTGCCACGACAAAATTATCATCAATAAAAGCCCGATTGTGCCTACTGCCACCCACTTAGTTCTGGATACAGCGTTTTTTATTGTGTCGCTGTAGATCGCTATTAAATATCCGCCTAACATTGCAGCCGAGGCATTCAACGGCAGGTAATACTGCTCATAGGAATGCGGACTTATCCAGACAAGGGCCATATCCAGTATCCACCAGAGGGCAAACAGCAGCACAAAGGGATCATAAATTGTTGCAGTTATTTTTTTCTTCGAGATGGCCCGCCAAATCATACGCACAACTCGTGCGGTAATCGCACCGATAGCTAAAGCAATCGGAAGAATGAGCATACTGTAGTATCGTAGTACTATGGGCCATTGTTTTGAAAGGGGCACAAATTTTCGGCTTCCACCGATATAATCCGTTGTCGGTTTAGCTTGCAGGTCATGCGCTCCGCTTGGCAGCATCTTTCCCAGCGTCCGCCAGATAAACGAATAAGGTAATGTGGTTTGTACATTCCATGCCAAAATCCATATATAAAGCGGCATAATTGCTGCTACTGCACCGGCTGACAGCAGTAAAATATCAAAGCCGGTCTGTTTCCATGCCCTGTTTTTCAGGATCGGTTGCAGGATTACAAATAGGCCGATTGCTCCAATAGCCGAGACGCCGGTCGGCTTAAATAATGGTGCCCAGCTTAGAAAAGCCCCCGTCAAGAAAGCAAACCACCAACGCTCACTAAGCTGATAGAGAACAAAACAGCTTATGCCCATCACCATGCAAGCAATCATATATTGCTCTTTGACGTTGCCGAATTTTGCGATTACAGGCGCAGAAAGATAAGCTGAGGCCACAATAACACCGACAGCAGCAGGCAGAATCGAGTCGAACAACTTCCACATCGCTGTAAACATAAGCAGTAACGCGGCGGCCTGCATAATTGTCTGGATGATTTTCGGGCCGGTGTCATTAAAGCCGAACAGCCGAACACCCAGGATATTGACCAGCAGAGTTCCCATCTGAGCACTCGGTTTTTCCTCGACACCGATTTTAGCCCCTTGGAGGATGTGAGCGGCTGAATAAACGTATGCTCCGCTATCGAAAGGACCGGGGGAGTTGAACTCAAAATATTTACCAAGAGAAAATGGAATTGCCGCCAGAATCGCAATTATGATTAAAACTGCAATCCGACGGTGACGAGCTTTTCTTTTTCGCAGAATGGCCAGGCCCACTTGTTCGCCGGGCGATACAACTTTGTGAGCCGGTGGTTTTATTCTTCTTTGATGGCGTCTCGTGTTTCGGATGACTTTACTCATTTCTGCTCTTCCTCTTCGGCGGTCGATTCGAGGATCTCTTTGATGACGTAAGTAGGTCGGTTTTGTGATTCGTGATATGTTCTGACTAAAAGCTCAGCCAACAGACCCATCAAAATAAATTGAATGCCAATGACCAAAAGCAGAATAGTTAGATACAACAAGGCATTGCCGGTCATATCTCTTCCTTGTAGAATTTTCATCAAAATAACTACCAAACCCGAAACACTTCCAAAGAAAAGTGCCAGAAAACCCCAGCCGCCGAATAATTGATTCGGCTTAGTAGAAAAACTGAGAAGAAACTTAACGGTGATAAGGTCCAAAATCACTTTCACTGTCCGTTCGAGGCCGTATTTCGCAGAGCCTGCGGTTCTCGGCCTGTGGTTGACTACAATCTCAGCGATTCTGGCTCCGCTCCAACTGGCCAAAGCCGGTATAAAGCGGTGCATCTCACCGTACAGTCTTGTTTCATCGAGAATTTCTTTGCGGTACGCTTTTAGTGTGCAGCCGAAATCGTGGAGCTTAACGCCTGTGATTTTTGAGATTAGCCAGTTGGCGATTTTCGAAGGCAAGAGTCTTGTAATGGCATTATCATGTCTTTTTTTTCTCCAGCCGCTTACGACGTCAAATCCTTCGTTGAGCTTATCAATCATCTTCGGTATATCTGCCGGGTCGTTTTGCAGGTCGGCGTCAATCGCAGTAATTATTTTGCCTCTTGCGTAGGCGAAGCCGGCGCTTAGCGCCGCTGTTTGGCCGAAGTTTCTGCGAAAGCGGATGATGCGGATTCTTGCGTCGGCTTTTTGCAGCCGGCTTAATATGTTGAAGCTGCTGTCAGTGCTGCCATCGTCAACAAATACTATTTCATATTTGTACTTGTTGTCCAGGGTCTCTGTTATTTGCTCATAAAGCGGCTCGATGTTGTCCTGCTCATTCAGCAGCGGAACTACTACCGAAACATCAGGACCTATTTTGTTCATACTTTTCTCCAAAGAAAGTAGGTAGGGTGTGCATAGCACACCATCAAAATAATGGTGGGACTTCGACAAGCTCAGTCGAATCGCGGAGCCCACCTATATAAAAACATAATAATAGTTAAAATATCGGCTGTAAAGTGATATAGGGTCAGCTAAAACCGCTAAGAGGCATAGTGTTTATAGTTTGTTGATAGAGAAAGTGTCCGATATTATTCTCAACCAGCGGGAAGAAGCTGTATTTGGCCTAACACGTACAATTCTAGCGATTAAGTACAACTTGCGGTTAAAGCGCAATGATAAAAACCACCAAGTAAATCTGTCGGTTGAATATTTAGCCCCGCTCGTCAGGGTGGAGCCTGCCGGAGCGCGGCAATTTATCGTCAAGATGTGGCGCCAGCCATCCCAGCGGCATTGCGGCGTTATCTTGGTAATTTATTACAAGACGGTAAGACCGGAACTACGAATCTCATGCACAGGGAACTTAATTCTACCCCTCAATCAGCTCATGATAGAGGGATAGTTTGTTTAAGATTTCTTGCTTATCCGCCGAGTCTATTTGATAAATTTTGCCGCCTTTTTCCTCATGTTTTTGACAAAAATCTTTCCACTG
>Ga0315549_1002586_pt1 | contig 17028 bp, 11 predicted proteins | sample SalMarSW160200MG_FD_203101 | JGI IMG/M metagenome (GOLD analysis project Ga0315549, IMG submission 203101) | Salt marsh sediment microbial communities from the Plum Island Ecosystem LTER, Massachusetts, United States - Salt Marsh Sediment SW1601-200 ... | reverse complement strand
CACTGGCGGATGCCAGCACAGCCAGACGAAATTCTTCCAGACTAATAGCACGATCCCCGGAGCCATCCGGATGAGGAACTCTGTCCCTGGGTGAAACAACATGCGCCTGACCTGTTTTATAATCCGCATATACCACGTAACAGTAAGGCGCATCATCACTTTGCAGGTAAGCAAAGCGTTCCGGTGTCAAATTGTTATTGATAATCTTACGCAGGGGCTTTGTGCCGTATAAGGCATCGGGTTTAAAGAGAAGAGTTATAATGCAGCGTTTATTGAGAATATCTTTGGTGTGAACTGTAGTATAGCACTTGATAAGCGTTTCAAACGCGGATTCAGCCAAAGCCGGTTCTTTAAGCAGCGCTGCAAGAGGGGTAATAAGAGCGCCTGTCGAAGTGCCCCCTATTATTTCAAACCAGCCGTCCTGTTTATAAGCTTCATAGATATACTTAACCACACCGGCGGCAAAAGCCCCTTTTGCTCCCCCGCCTGAAATTACTAAGGCAGTTTTCATTTTTTAGTCCTCCTTTTTTTATAATTTTCATTATCGTTTAACTCAAGGAGGTGTCAAGGAAATAAATTATTTGATATTTACATTATCCAGTTGCCCTTTATTTTCTTCCAATTAATCACAAACATACTTAAACTATATATGCCAACAATGAGCATAACTCCATCCTCAAATACTCCGAATTTAGGTATTTGAATGAGGATGGGAAATGGAATAGCCCAGAACACAAGTAATATATAAGACAGCCGTGTTACATGAGGCAAAGCCATGATTAAAAATATAAGGGCTAACGCCGCTGTGGGACAGGGAAAACTTCCTGGGAGTATCATATGAGGATAATTATGCCCGGCCAGCAATCCGAACAGCGGGTATAGAAAAACAAGAATAAGACCTGTCACTACCAAAGCTTTTATACTCTTTTTTTCGGGAAGCTTATATACAATTCGTTTTCGAAAAATATCAATAAAAAATAGTACAGCAAGACTCATAAAGAGAATTACTTGCGGAATATAGAGTTTGAAATCTTTTCCCAATAGGAAAAATAATACTATCCCAATCCAGCTGAAGCTCAGTGTAAAATATATTTTCATTACTACATTGGCTGTCTTTCCCGGTTTAATAAAAAAGTAAATAGTTAGTATAAGAGAAACTAAATACAATATAATCTGGACAGGGAAAATCATAAGATTATAATTTGCTATCACAGACCACCAGTTTTCCGCTGATATCATTTTTTGACCTCCTTTATACTATTATACGCATACGGAATTAATGCAAAAGCCAATATAATGGAGGCCGAGAGATTAATAACCTCTATTTCCGGGTTTGCTAATAGTAATGAACCAAAAATTAATGGAATGCTCTGCCAACGTGGTACCGCTTTTTCCAGATACAGACCGATGCTTAAGAGTAAAAAGCCTATCGGAAGGATCGGTAAGAGCCATAAGAAGATAAGATAACCCCTTTTTAAGAGTAATACCTCGAGCACCGGCCTGATAAGCGCAATCTCTTTATCAGACAGTGTATCAAACGCACTTAAGGTAAAACATAGGGCACCTTTGCTTGTTGCCAGTATTACCGCACCCATAATAGCAAGAATTCCGCCAATCAGACCAACCCATTTTGCTTTGCCCTTTATTTTTTTCATCATATGTAGAGCCAATAATATGAGTAGAGGCGCGCTTAACCATTCCAGAAAATGAGCGAAATGGAGCCAGCTATTATCTTTAAAGCGTTCCACTACTTCGTCTAAAGTACGATGCATGCTTGGAGAAAACAAATCAGGGTGCAATGCATTGGAAATAATAAAGAAAAGAGGAAAAAGTATAATAGCAATGGCAGTGCCGTATCTTTTAATTACAGAAATTTGATTTTTTCTATTAATTCCTAGGTTTGACATAATATACTCCTTATAATTTATTTTACTTCAATCTCAATATTGCTTTTATCAGCATTTACTTCAAAGCAGATATCGTTAAATGAAGGCATGCCGAAAGGCCTGTCGTTTTTGAATGACATGCCCCATGGTTCAGTCGGCCCAAACAGACCTGAATCCAGTCTGCTATTACCATTCTTATCCAGAAAGCACCTAATGCCATATATCCCGCTGTTAATATCCTTGAACATAAACCGCTTATGAAAATTGGTGCTGTCTACAGAAATAATCTGCTCTTGTATGCCTGTTAACGGAACTTTGAATGTTTCTTCATCAAAAAGATAAATATATAACGTTCCTTGCTCATAGCACCGTATAGTACCGCTTATGGTATAGGCTCCTTCTGCAGAAATTAAATAAGCAGTAACGACTACTATAATGCAATATACAATAGCTTTTTTAAAATAATAATTGTTGATTTTCATAAAAACCTCTCTTTGTTTTTTTGACTGATTATCAGTCAGTTATTATAGTAAAAAATTATTCTCTCCCTTCCTTAATATCCCTGCCGGCCAACATCAACTTTTTATAAAAAGAAAAACTTCCTTTTAGAACACCAAAAGCTGATTCCATTAACTCAATTAAGATACCGACTCTTCTTTCCAGTTCACTTTTATTCCAATTGAAGATGCCCGGATCAAAAAGCATATTCCCGGCAACAATAAATATTTCCGTAGCTTCCAGTGGGTATTTAACATTGAATACTCCTTCTACCGCACCCTCTCTCACAATATCTGCCATTATGGGAACAATTTTTTTAACCAACTGCGTAATTATCCTTTCATGTATATCTACCCCTTTTATTTTGTGAATATTCATATTAAAACGCTGATTTACCCGCAGCTGAGCATAAGAAATCTGCTCTAACTTTTGTAAGGAGGTAAGACTTTTATCATTAACTATGGATTCAATTTCATCTAGTATAGTTGTAATATAAGTCTTTATAATGGCATCCAGAATATCTTCCTTGGATTTAAAATAATGATAGAAGGTTCCCTGAGCCACACTAATACTTTTTACAATTTCACTCACCGTGGTATGGACATAGCCTTTTTTTAGAAACAGTTTTAAAGAGGTATATATTATCTCCTCTCTTCTTTCTTGAGGATCTTTGGTAATTCGCATATGATAAATATAATACTATATTGACTGACTGTCAATCAATTTATTGAAGATATTTAAACCTAGTCACCCCTATTTTTTACATCTTCTAATTCTGTTTATTATGAGAAGCAAGTATATCTTGCACGCTCTTGATTAATTCCTCTTCATTTACAGGCTTCTGGAAAACCGCGGTGGCATTAAGCGACTTCAGCTTGTCTTCATAATAGGCCCTGTCGGAACCGGATACTATTACAACTGGTATTTCTCCTTCTTTTTTACCCATTAACTCGAAAAGAAGCTCTTCTCCTTTGTTTATTCCCAAATCAAGATCCAGGATTATGATATCCGGCTTGTCGTACTTATGATATATTTTATCGCGTGCCTCACTAAGGTTGGAAGCAAAAAGGACAGTAAGGCCTGCACTTTTCAATATTATACCCAGTTCCTCGCGTATGGCCAGGGTATCGTCGATAATAAGCGCCCGTTTGTTCTTTAAGACCAGCTCGCTCTCCGGAGCTTGTTTAAGATACGAGCTTAGCGGCTCTGGTTTGTGTTTAATATGTTCATGAACGTATTTATCAATTTTAATAACAAAATCAGCCCCCTGTCCCGGCATGCCCTGTTCTGATATGGTGCCTCCCATTTCTTCAATACGCTTTTTTACCGTACTCAAGCCCACCCCGTGCTCCAGCAGACCTTCGCCGTCTAAAGATTTTCTTCCCACTCTCTTGGTGGAATACCCTTCAAAAATCGCCAGTTTCTTATCCTGTGGTATTCCCTGTCCGTTATCTTTAAAGTGAATAAAAAAATACTCATTAGTATCCTTATCTTTTTCAGAATATACTTCGATCAAGATCTTTTTATCTTCACGTGTGTTATCAGGATCGCTTTCCAGCAACGCTCTAAATGAGTTTAAAAATAAATTTCTTATGATATCCTCTTCCAAAATAAAGTCGTACACCGGTAACACAACAACTTCGTCCGTATGGTTTTCATAACCGAATTCAATATGATAGGTATCCAGCTCTTTTTCGCAGGTATCCAAAATATTATAATACACCCTTTTTAAGGTAGCGTTTACATGCGATTTGATAGCGATGTCCTTTCCTCTTTGATAAGAAATAATCGCGTAGATATAATCGATAATACTGTTCATATTAATATACAATTCTTCAAGAGAAGTTATGGCTTCATTTGAATAATGCTCGATCTTTTTACTGATAAAGTGTTTAATCTTCTCCAGATTCTTTTTTTCAAAACTGCGGGAGATGGTTGTTTTTATATCATTAAAGAATTTTTTATATTCACTGATAGCGAGAGAGCTACTGTCTTTTTGGATCTTTGCCAGCACAGTGTTTTCAAAATAATCCATAATATGTGTTATTGATTTATTAAAGGCCTCGGGAATCTTATTCTCAAGCTCCTGAATGGCGTCTTTGAGCAGCAGCATTTTTCTGGAAAGCTTTTTACTCATGCCTTTTTGTACCGCGTGTTTGTTCATTATAGTATGCGATATGTTCCTCAGTACGGCATCGGTTTCCAGCTCCATGGACTGCAGGGTGTACTGGGCAAAACCCAGCTCCTGTTTAGTTTTTGCTAGCTCATCTTTTGTTTTCTCTATTTCCAATTCTTCTTCATACTGAATCCGCTTTCTTAATAGAAAAGTTTGCCTGATATAAAACTCAATAAAATATCCGGCAATCATCCCCATAATATTTGCGGAAACAAGAAAAAAGTTATTGTTGAGAAATATTGGTATTTTATCTGAAAACGAAAGCATATTATTAAAGAATATAGCGACAAATTCGTAGGCTAATACGAGAATTATACCAACTATACTCGCATATACAAAACGGATACGCAGTAAAGTATATACAGCAATAATTACCAGGATTATTCCCACATAATATAAGTAGAATCCAGGCTCGGATTCCTGAGTAATTGAAACCATTGCTGCAATTCCGAGACCTGCAATTAGGGCTGAAATGCTTAACGATAATTGCATTATTTTTTTAAACAGATTTAATAAAGATAAAAGTAAACAGATAATTATTGCTGGACAAATAAATGCATATCGGATAAGCCATACATAATGTTTATTTAATGGCACAATCCATATATCAAGTATTCCAAAAGCTGCTACTAATATAACACTTAAGAAAAGAGCAACACGTATAACACCTAAAGAACTTGAATAATAATCATTAAAGAATTCAGCTTCCAAGTTCTTGTTAAATCTTGAAATAACATATTTAAAATGCATTTTAGGTAATTCAGCAATCTTTTGTTCATAGTAAATTTGATTTTCCCTTCTTGCATCATTTTTCATTTTTTTATTATCTCAAGATATTGGTATACGTTATGATGATCTTTATTTAGATATACCTTTTCTACACTATCAAGACCATCTATAATAGTATACATATCCTGTTCATCTTTATAATTAAGGTACCATTCACCAACATACTCCATCCACAATTTTGTCGGATTGTCTATATGGGCATTTGTAAAAAATAGTTTGCCACCAGAATATAATTTTCCCCATAGTGCTTTTATAATTTTTCTAGCACTTTTTACTGAAAAATAATCCAATAATCCTACAAGGTAAATAAAATCTCTTTGCCCAAATAAATTATTTTCTCTAATTTTAATAATAAATTTAAGGATATTTTCTTTAACAATTTTTGTATTATTGATTGTATTTTTTTGTAACTTTCCTTTTACACATTCTAACGCCAGTTCATCTTGGTCTAAAAGAAAAATATCTTTGTTTTTAAGAATATTTTTATCTAGTTTCCACAACTCTATACACGAACCACAACCAATACTGGCAATTCTTTTGCCAGAATTTATCAACTTTTCTCTTATACAATTTACGCGATCAACAGTTGCTTGTGGATTTTCCATTCTAAATGTAAGAGAAGAAATTAATTTTCCAAGTTCTGTTATACCAAGATAGCGATGAGAACCACCTTCCGTTATAGCAAACCAAATCATCTCTAGATTTTTAAAATCTCCTGCATATCCCCTTGGCTTATCGTAACTGTATCTACAATAGTCTGATTCATGTATGATGTTTAGTAGTAATTTTTGAAAAATATGCTTTTCTTTTTTATCCCGTTCTTCATCAAATGATTTACGATATTCTGTAAGTTCTTTCAGTTTTTCCTGTAATATTCGGAAGCATTCTTCTTCACCTGATTGTTTAGCAATCGAGGGTAATGATACAAGTATGTCCTTTAATTCTAAATATCGCTTTTTCATTATTATCCACTATGTTTCAAACTTCTTTAGATAGGTTTTTAGAATTAAATTTTTTCTCTTATTTTTTTTACCTAAAATTACTGTTTGTGTCCAGCACAATTTATTTTTTTTACACAGACCAATACAGCTGCGAGCGCTCTACTACTTATTGTATCCTTATTTTTCATAAACAATTTTACGCTCCTGTGGAAATAAATGTTCTTACATGCTACCTTAAATTATAGCTAAAGTCGATATTGTTAAGAGGATATGTTATATGAAAAAACCTCCCTGCTTCTTAATTCTCTGCTTTTTCTGCATATGTAATATCTATAGCGATACCACCCAGGATCTGTTTCAAGCCGTAAAAAGCGGCAGCCTTAAAAAAACTAGTGAATTGGTTAGCAGTACATCAAACATCGATGTCAAAGATATTGATGGAAAAACCCCCCTGCACTATGCCGCAGAAATAGGCTATCTAGAAATTGTAAAACTACTGGTTGCAAGCGGAGCGGATATAAATATACAAAACAGGTGGGGATCCACGCCACTTCATCTGGCGGTACACTTTATTAAAGAAGATATTGTAAGGTTTTTAACAGAGATAGAGACCATTAATGTAAATATACGGGATAAAAAAGGCTGGACACCGATAATGTTGGCCGCGCAAAAGGGGAATACGGTCCTTACCCGATTCATAAGACAATGTAATGCGGATATAACCTTTAAAAATAATTCTGGTTACACACTGCTGCATGCGGCTGCTCGAGGAGGCCTCGTTTGGCTGGTAAAAGATCTTCTGGCCCAATATGTAAATATTGATGTTCAGGATGACTACGCAAATACACCCCTTTATTATGCAATAGCTAATGGTCAATATGAAACAGTCGAATTCCTTTTAAAAAAGGGTGCTCAACCAGATATTCAAAACATTTGGGGAACCATCCCTTTGCATCTCACCGCTCTTTATAAAGACAAACAAGATCTGGCCAAGCTTTTATGCAAGCAAGGATCCAACGCCCTTATAAAAAATACAAAAGGCCAGACCGCTTTAGATATTGCTATTGCATTGGAAAGAACGGAAATTATTGCTCTCCTGATAGATTATATTAAATCAGCAGCTCTGAGTACCGCACAAAATGGAAATATAGTACATAATACAAATTTCTTTATCCAACCAAAAAAAGAGGAGCCGATATTTGCGAATTTAAAATGGAAAAAGGACGGAAAAGAAATAAAAAAAATAAATGCTGACGATGAAATAACTATCTGCGCAGACGCAGCGAATTACCATAAAGAATTCATTAATATAAAAATCTACAGTCAAGATTATGCGGGTAATAACTTTTTTATTGAAGAAATAACAAGCCCTGTAAAAAACAATAAGATTAAAATTGCCTGGAATTACTCACACCTTACAGACTCGCAGGCAGAGGACAAAGATCTTCATTATAAATATTTTTTTATTTTAGAAGATGCGGAGAATGAAATACAGAGTCACGAAAGCAAGACAATTTCAGTTTATATAGATTTTGCATATAAAATAATTCATTCCGACGGAACGCCACTAAAGAACGAAACATATTACTTACATTTACCTGATAACACCGGACGTCTAGGAAAAACAGATGATCAGGGCTTTATTATCGAAAAAAATATTCCGGTGGGCACTCTAGAGATTGAGATTTAACTCCTTAACCATCCATAGCCTTCTTCCTTAAAAAAACAGAACCCACCGCTCCCAGTAAAGCTGCTCCGCCGGCCACGACAAAGGCTATGCTGTAAGAGCCGCTGGCCTGGGCAATACGGCCGGCCACAAAGGGTCCCGTTGCCTGTCCTATGCCAAAAAACAAAGTGATAAAACCGATAGCCGCGGGAGCCAGGCGCGAACCCAGAATATCACCGGCCATGGCTGCCATTACCGCGGGAATGCTGAAAGAAGTAAGGGCAAACAACGCGGCAGAAAAATAAAAACCTAAAGGGGTTTTAAAAAGACCGAAGCTTGCGTAACAGAGAAACTGAATAAAATAGATTATTATCAGCGCGTATTTTCTGCCGATTTTATCCGAAATCCATCCCCAAAAAAAGCCGCTGATAATGCTTACCACTCCCACGCCAAACCAGAGCGACCCGGTAAACTCTTCTGAAAACCCGCCTTCCCCGATTAAATAACGCGCAAAGAACATGGTATAAATAATATAAGAAAATCCGTACATCACATAGATGAGGGCCAACTGCCACACAGTCGGGTTTTTATAAACCAATCCCCAATTAAGTTTGGACCGCTTTGTTTTTTTCTCTTCCAAGTCATGTGGTTTATTTCGTAAAAACAACACGCTGAATATAAAAGATAGCAGACAGATCACAGCGTACGCAAACCAGCAGTAGCGCCAGCCTTGCGTGTTATATTGCACAAGAATAAAAGGAACCATAAGACCTGATATTACCAGTCCCAGACTGGAGCCGCTTACCACTATTCCTGTGGCCAGACCACGGCGCTTTGTCATAAACCAGCCGGTTATCAAACCCATTACGGGAATATTTACTCCGCCGCTTCCCATGCCTGTCAACGCGCGCAGCAAGGCCGCGCCAAGAAAATTATCGGTCATGCCTGTAAAAAACAGCGAAACACCAAGCAGAGCGGTTGAAATGACAATGATTATCTTTGGACCGAAGCGGGAAGATAATATTCCTCCGACAATAGATAAAAGCAGATAACCGATCATATTGGCGGTTGCGATATCGCCCACCTGGGCATCACTTAGATGTAATCCCTTTTGCATGGCAGGCAGTACCATGGTATAACCGAAACGGCCTAAGCCTATGGCCGCGGTCGTGGCAATCAGGCATACGGCAAGCACAATCCATGCGTAATACGTTTTTGGCCCTTTAACCAATTTATCTTCTGACAAGAGTGCATCCTTTCATTCCAGGCCCTCCCTCACATAACAGCCGTCCGGCCAGGAAAATAGGGATATTAAACTCGATAGCTAATGCCGATTATTTTCTTCTTTTAGAAAACGTGTATTTTTTTGTATAATTATTTCGGCCGCTGTTGTCCGTAAAGCGCGTATAAACCTCTATCTGTAATTTATTGGCGCTCAATAATCGAATCACCAAAACCGTCTCACTAAAATTGGTATTGTAGACAGCGGAAACCACCTGCGTATTGTTAATCATACTTTGTGAAACGTTCTCCGCATAGGGAAAAGCCTTGACAACACCCCAATCGCAATCTTCCGGGTGACATTTACCCCAGACATGCACAAAAACATTATTGCCGCTTTTTGTAATCTCTATTCTGGTAATCCCTCCGGTGTTGGCATCGATATTCTTCCAGTTTGCCAGATACTGGTTCAGATCCGCAAAACTTAAGGAACCGGCGATAAAAAGAAAACAGAATATTATAAAACCGATTTTTGATATTTTCACTATCATCTCCTTAATAACAAAAGATTTATCTAGTTAATATAATTAAAATTAAATTCACATAATCGGTCAATAGTAATACATATAATTATTAAATAATCATGAAAAAAAAGAGCCTTTTACCGCAGATTCTTACTATCTCTCTTCCTATCACATTACAAATGCTTACTCAATTTGCCCTTCAATTTACCGATATGGCTTTTGTGGGTCATTACAACAAGGACGGGCTGGCAGCCATCAATCTTGTAGGGAAATTTACTGGGGCGAAAGACAAAAAAAATGTCTTACGTGCCGGAAACACCTGCGTTCTCATAGCTTTGTTTGTTTGCGCCGCAGTTGCTGTTCTCTACACATTCTGGCCGCAGCAGATTGTGGGTATTTTTTCACCTTATACGACCATTATCAATAAACTAACCGGCCTTGTCTTTATGATTATTCTGATCTCATTTCCCAAAGCAGTAAATGTTGTCATCACAAACTCTATTAAGGGTACGGGAAACACCCGCTGGTCTCTCTTTACCCAACTACCGGGCACAGTATCGGTAATTCTTCTTGCTTATATTTTTATGTTTGTATTTAAGCTGGAACTGCTGGGACTTTTCATAGCGATATTGATTGATGAACTCTGGCGGGCTGTTGTGAACTATTTAAAATTCTTTTTATCATCAAAAAAAATCTCTCTAAAAGCATTAATAAAAAAAGTGCGCTTACTTTTTTCATACAGTTCAGCATTATAAACTAATAAAATATTTTTTACTCTTCCAATACTTCTTCCACCGCAGAAAGCAGCTCATCCTGGTTAAAAGGTTTCTGTAAAAAACTCTTCACACCCATGGCCAATACTTCCTGCACCCGTTGATCCTTTCTGAAACCGGACATAAGTATTACTTTCACATTGGGATCAATTCTGCACATCTCCACAAACACCTGCTTCCCGGATTCTTTGGGCATAACCATATCCAGTAATACGACGGATATTTTTTTCTGATGAGATTTAAAATACTCGATTCCCTCCCCACCGCTTTCGGCACTGAGCACTTCATAACCGACCGATTTAAGTATTCTCTCGACCGATTTTCTGATTACCTCTTCATCTTCAATTACCAATGCCGTACCATGGCCATAGTGTACCGCCTTTTTGGGTTCCTCCTTAACCTGCTTTAATTTTTTGATGGGCTGAACAGGAAGATAAATATGGAAGATAGAGCCCTGACCTAACTCGGAATAAACATTGATATGGCCGTTAAAGCGTCTGATAATGCTGTACACCATGGCTAACCCAAGTCCGGTACCCTTACCGGTATCCTTGGTGGTAAAAAAGGGTTCAAAGACTTTTTTAACCGTTTCTTCATTCATACCTATACCCGTATCTTCTATGGAAAGGCACCAGTATTCCCCACGTACCGCGTCTTGAACACCATTACCAATAGGTTTATAAAGTGTTACCTTTTTTATACTTATTTTAATACTACCCCCCCATTTCTGGTTTTTTAATTTCATAATAGTCATGGCATGAGACGCATTAATACACAGGTTGAGAATAACCTGCTCCAACTGTGCTGGGTCTGCCAGAATAGGTGATGGTTCCGGGTGAAAGGTAATATCAAATTCGATGCTTTTATCAAAGGATTTACGGCAAATATTAATTACATGATTAACCGCATCATTTAAATCGACGGAAACAAATCGTACATCTTTACGCATAGAGATAGTCAGAAGCTGCTGTACTAAATTGGATGCCCGCTCAACTAACTGAATGATCATTTTAAATTCTTCCTCGAAATCGGATCGCAAAAAGGATTTCTTAGAAGGCAAGATGCCGTGACTGAGAAAAGTGATTGTAGCTAAGATTCCTCCTAAAATATTGTTAAAATCGTGGGCAAGCCCTCCGACCAGGGTTCCCACCGCTTCCATTTTTTGTGCCTGAATAAGATGCTGCTGGATTTTCTCTTGTTCCGTAATATTATTTAATTTTACGACAGCTCCCGCTATTTCCTCATAAACTAAAGGAAAAATAGTAACGGCCCAATACTGCTTTCTTAAGGGTTCCTTCTGAAACTCTATAAGCCTGTTCTCATTTACTACCTGCTCGAAAGCATTTTTATATTTCTTCAATATTGGCGCTGTCTGCCAAAGTGTTTTTTCAGGTGCTGCCTCAGCTAATTCCGGGAAATAGGCCTTGGCTGCTGTATTTATATAGGTGATGCGGCCGTCAGGATCCAAAGCAATAAGCGCTACGGGCATAGAGTCGATGATACTGTTTAAATAAATCTGTAATTTTTTCGTTTCACGGAACAGCAGTGAATTCTCAATGGCAATTGCCGCCTGTCCGGCCATAACGTTTAATAAATCAAGCTCATGTTCTGTGAACAGACTTCCCACAAGATGGTTGCTCAAATATAATAAACCTATTTTTTTATCCCGGCTTAAAAGAGGAACACAGAGAATTGATTTTAAACCATATTTAGTAACTTGAGGATCGCTTCTAAAAACAGGATCATTCCCGGCATCAGAAATTACCAAAGGATCCCCTGAGTAATCAACTTTGGAAACCACACCCATACTCGCGGGCAGCTCATCCGTACCTTCTATGACTACATGGTATTTGGAAACAAGCTCATTGCCCTCATACAGGAACAGCTCACCCTGCTCGGCACCCACCAACTGAATTGCATGATTTAATATTTCTTCCATCAGCAAATCAATATCATGAATGATATTGATCTTTTTTCCTATATCAATTACCGTATCCAACTCTCTGCTCATGGTAAAAGAACCCGGTTTACTGCGAATTACTGCTTTCCGAACTCCTTCATATTCTGAATGTATACCACTCCTTTCTTCAACAAGCTCCTGAAGCAGCCTTTCAATCCTATGCATTTCATACTCAGCCCCACAATTATCAAAGTCCAGGTAAGCGTGTTCCAGCGTTTCTATTGCCCGGCGAGGATCACATACCGCTAAAAACTCTCCATAGTTGTAAAAAAACATAGCTTTATTATATGCTTCCGGGCAGTTTTCAAAATATTCCATACCCTGCTTATAGATTCGTTTTGCTTTTTTACGATTATTTTCAATAAACCACGCGTACAGCGCGGAGAGTCTGAAGAACATACCTTTATGGCAGTCATAGGTTTTTGCCAGTTGTTTACATCTGTTATAATACTTTTTGGCTAATCTTAGCCGCCGTTGTTTTTCCTGCTCGGTCTCAGCATATTTAATATATTTTTCAAGGAGTGCCTCTAAAAAGAAAGGAAATATTCTTGATATCACCAAACCGTGAGCCTGATGTTCCTTATTAATTATTTCAAGCGACCTATTAAAATACTCTTCAGTTTTATAAAAATCTCCTTTTCTGCTGTATGCCTTAACTAAAAATAAATATGTGTATTGGCAATTTACTTTATCGGAAACCCTCTTAAATTCAGCTAAAGCCGCTTCCAGCAATTTTATGGATTCATCGGTTCTCCCAAGATAATATGCCGCTATTCCCGCGTAAAGGTCGCCAAGGCTCATTAAAAGCCTGTTACTGAAGATATTGCCTTTGGCTCTTACTTCCTCGGCAAGCTCAACCAGCATATTAAATTTTCCATGAAATTCAAAAACCTGAGCACAGCAGTTACTTATTTCCTGAAGATAGGTGACCGTATGCTGGTCCTGTAAGATCTTTAATGCTGATGTCGCTTTTGCATAGGCTGAAACGTCTAATTCTACTCCTCCGCATACAGCCAGATAAAGAGCTTTTACCAGAGGAGGATTATGTAAGACTCTGATGTAGTTATTGATTCTCCTTAAAAAGCGCCGGATGCGTTTGTAGAGTTTTTTAACCAGCCCCGGAGGACCTTCAATCGAGGCTAACACAGCACAATGAGTGAGTAATAATTCTATTCCCTCTTCACTTATCCCCGCTCTGTCACACAGGTTGAGGGCTTTAAAATGAGAATAAATAAGGAGCTCTCTTTTTATTGCCCATAGGCACACCCAGCCGATCATTTGAAAAAGCATCTGTTTTTTATACTTCCCGTCCTCCTTCTTGGCGATGGTATGTTTTCTAAATACATAAGGAAGGAGAGAATGTATAAATTGCATAACAATTTCCTTAAGCAGTCTGAATCCCAGTACAGACTTATTCTCCGGAACCCTTTCATCTAATAATTGGAGTGAACTATTTAAAGTGCGAATCGCTTGATCGTATTGGCCGTTAGCCACCAATGTGTAACTCTTTTTTTTATAGAGTTCTATTTTATCATGCCTGTCCGTTACTAAGGCCAGAGCGTTTTTAAAGTGCTTGTGAGAATCATGGTAGTTCCCGATATGTTTTAAGGACTCGCCAAGCTTTTCATGCAGTGCACCTAAATCCGCTTGGTTTTTGCTTTTCTTTATGGTTTTAAGCGCTGAGTTAAAAAAGTGTACGGCATCCTGATGGCTGTTTCTGCTCTGAGCAAATTCTCCGGCCTTGATTAAATACTCGATCCTCTTTGGGATATTGTTGGCATGTTGGTAATGGTGCAGTATTTTATACACTGAGCTGCCGTCCAGTGATTCCAGATAGTATGCTATTCGTTCATGGTACTTTTTACGCGTATTGAGAGGAATCTTATTATAGAAGACTTCATGTACGATATCATGACTAAAATAAATGGATGCCCCGCCTGAAATGACAATATTGTTTGCTTTAGCGTTCTCTATTGCCTGAAATATAGTATCCTTTTGCAGCTCATGAAAGCAAAGAGCAAGATGAGAGAATTCAAATTCCTTCCCGTATACAGCTGCCATAGAGAGCACATCACGTTCCTCCTGTGAGAGCTGGCTGGCGGTGTTAATAATAAGTTCCGCTACATTCCGGGTATAAGGCAGAACATTAATAGCGGAATAATCTATTTTCCAGCCGTCCTGATACCTTACTACTCCTTCGCGGAGAAGCATTTGCACGAATTCCTTTACAAAAAAGACATTGCCTGCTGTTTTTTGATAGATAATCTCTGCGAGTTTTTTTAATTCTCTGCTTTCATCACCTAACATACGAAATACAACCTGAAGCACCTCTTTCTCTGTAAGGCTCTTTATTTTTAGATGATGTATATTTTTTTCCTCACCTAATCTAACTCTAATTCCGCTTTCGCCGGCCTCTCCATCCTCTCTTGCAGCCAAGATGTAAAGGACATTATTCAAATATTTGGCTTTTGACAATTTTTTTAAGAGTGCTACAGTATCATTGTCTGCCCATTGTATATTATCTATAAAAAATACAACCACAGGGAGATGTTTGCCAACACTGCCCAATAATTTTATGAACACATTATCAAATCTTATTTTTTCCTTATCGCCTTCAAGTCGTTTGACGGGAACGCTGCCGGGGAAGAAATCATTGAGCTTTGGTATGGAATAAGAAAATAAAGCCCCCAATTCCCCCATCACCTGCTTAATGGAATCTTTAATCGAAAGATACTTGTCTTTGGAAAACATTTCTATAATGTTTAAAAAATGATTTATACACCTTGTAAAACCACTGTAGGGCAAAGGATTTTCCATCTCTTCAAATTCCGTATTTACACATATACCGCCCTCTTTGATAGCATGCTCTTTTAACTCTTCCAACAGTCTTGTCTTACCCACACCGGGTTCGCCACTTACTAAAACTATTTTACTTCTGCCCTTTTGGGCCTCATCATACAGAGATTTCAGATATGCCAATTCATACGATCTGCCCACAAAACTGATATGCTCCTTTGAAATCTCAGGCCTCGTGGAGCTGCCAGGAATAAAATTCAATCTCTTGGGCTCCCCGGATATTCCTTTTTGAATATTCTTTAGGTCTTTTACGAGGATATCCGTATTTGAGTATCTGTCCGATATCTCTTTCTGTAAAAGAAGCTCAATAACATTTTCCAGTATTTCCGGAACAGCCATGTTGTATTTTGTTAACGGATACGGCTCCGATGCAATGTGCATGTGGATGAGCGAATAAACATCATTGTGCTGGTAAGGAAGCTTCCCCGAGAGCATCTGGTAAAACAGAACTCCCAAAGAATAAAGGTCGCTGTGCATATCAATAGGCCGCTTTAGTACCCCGCTCTGTTCAGGTGACATATAGGCGAACGTGCCCGAGATATGTGATCTGTATACACTTCCCAGGTCCTTTAACAGGGCAACCCCAAAATCCAATAATTTAATACTGATCTCTTGCTTATTAACATTGATTATGATATTTCCCGGTTTAATATCACCATGTACGACATTTTTATTATGAATGAAAGCCAGTGTTTCAGAGAGCGGTATGGCTACTTTCAAAAAAGTGGTAACATCCAATGCACCCTGCTCTTTAAGAAATGCAGCCAAATCCTGCCCTTCCACATATTCCATGGCGATGTAATTACTGCCGTCGCTCTCCCCAAAATCGTATATTTCTACGATATGTGCATGCCGTAATTGTTTTAAAATACTGGCTTCTTTGTTAAAAAGGAGCAGATTCTCGATATTTTTACTCCTTTTTTCTTCTAAAATCTTTTTTACTACCACCTTCTGCCGGGTGTTTACTTCTTCTGCCAGCCAGATCTCACTTATCTCACTGCCGGCAATTTTTTCTTTGAGTTTATATTTTTCGGCTATTATAATATTTTTAGACCTCAACTGGCTGTCCCCCTTTTTGGCTTTCCGGTATACATAATATCACTCACTTTTAGGGGAAGCAGGGGATTATATTTACTTTTCTCTTTAATTTCACAAGCAGGAAGATATGAGGGAAAATTCATAATATAATGAGTGCTGACAATTATTCTTACTTTATCAAAACAGAAGGGAGAATCTAATAATAATGCTACAAATATCGATCCGTAATTTGGATAGAGCCCTTTTCCTTTCTTAATAAGTGGTATAATTTTAAATAATAATTTAACATACTCCCCAAAGGGATAATCCCATTCTTTAAGTAATCCAGTAAGTTTTATATAGCGTTCATCCGGACCTTGTATTAAGGGTCTACCAAATCCAGCAAAAAAAACGCCATTTTTTAGATAGCCTTCAATTATTTCTTCAACAGGTCTATTTTTTAAGTGTTTTAATAATTTTTGTAAAAAATGCATACAGTTAAGAGCTGCACCGACACCAAAAATTTGTGAATTCGCAACAATTTGTGTTACACCAAAACAAGTAGATAAAGGAGCTCCCGATGCCGATGCATAGGCTCCTGTTCTAATGCTCCAAATCCGCATATCAGGATAAATATTCATACAAATAAAAGTATCCATTAATTTTGTTTCTAATTCTGAAGGGCGACGGCCTAATGCCCAAAGCAAGATAGCTTGGGTTT
>Ga0315549_1002582_pt1 | contig 17048 bp, 19 predicted proteins | sample SalMarSW160200MG_FD_203101 | JGI IMG/M metagenome (GOLD analysis project Ga0315549, IMG submission 203101) | Salt marsh sediment microbial communities from the Plum Island Ecosystem LTER, Massachusetts, United States - Salt Marsh Sediment SW1601-200 ... | reverse complement strand
TTTTTATATTGTTTTTTCTCCTCTTCTTGTGGGGATTCTATTTCTTGTAGGAACTGATTTTCTATCATACCTTCACCATAAGAAGAGACGATACATCGTATTATAAAAGAAAGTAATATGGAGACATATAAGAATTATAGGACACTAAGGAATAAAAATCTATAGAAATAATAACAAAAATTAGAGCTCAAATCGAAATTAAAAATATAAGAAATCAATATCTTTAAATATATATTAGAATAATAATATTATGGGTAATAATATGGGAATGGGTGATTATATGGGAAATATTGAACTTGATGATAGAGGTCGTCTAACTTTACCAGTAAAAATACGTGAATCATTACATATTAATCCAGGAGATAAATTAAACATAAAAATAGGTAAAGATAATGAGATAATACTTCAAAAGAAATTAAGTAAAGAAGAATTATTTGAAAACTTAGTTGGATGTATTAAAACTCCAATAGATGAACAACCTACACCGGAGTCGATAAAAAGAATATGGAAAACAAACCAATAGTTTTTATTGATTCCAATTATTGGATCTATCTTCTTGATGCAGCAACAATAGAACATATTCATATAAAGAATCATTTTGATAAAATATATGATAATATTAGATTTGCTGTGAATGTTGTTGTTTTAATCGAGGTAATGCATTATCTTGTTAAGAGATTGGGGAATCAAATAGCAAAAGAAAAATGGAAATTGTTCTCAAAAATTGATTTTGTCTACACAGATTTAGTATTTGAAGATTTGGACTTTATTTTTGAAGAATTAATTAAATTCTCTCATACAGGTATAGGAGGACGTGATGCAACAATCTTAAATTCAATGAGAGAGTTAAATATATCTAAATTATTTACTCATGATAAAAGTTTTTTAAAAATTCCAGATATTGAAGTAATTGATCCAATTCCATAATGGTCTGGAAATAATCTTAGAAAGATAGTAGGATTTATGATCGTGAAATTGGGATATTACTAAACCCAGTCTAATAAATTATAACTTTTATATTATTAAAGGATGAGAAAATTAATATGTTCGCTTAGAAAACAATGACAATTACAAATATAATTAAATTTTGATAAAGGATTTAGAGGAAATAAAATTACTTTTTTTTAATTTTCATGATATACATTGATAATGTACAATTTTTCTATATTTAATATAAAAAATAATTAATCAATAAATAAAAGGTAATGAAAAAAAAAAATTTTGTTTTTTCTTATTTTTATTTTTTATAATAAAATATTTTATATACATCTTTTATCCTAATATAATTCATATTTTAATAAATTACAGAAAAGGTAAATTTAAAATGGGAGAACAACAAGCAAAAGATAGAAGATTTCAAACTTCAAATATATTAATTGGATTATTGATGATTTGTGTAGCAATTTTAGCTATGATATCCCCAGAAATAACTAATGGTATTGTAATTGTCCTTCTTTCAATGGCTTTATTAATTTCAGGCCTTGGAAGATTAATTAATTCTTTATCAGAAGCTAAATTTAAAAATTTAGATACAAATACAAAGTTCTTTTCAGGATTAATTGCTATAGTAATTTCTATAGCAGTTATTATCATAACTATAAATGACTTTAATTTCGCGCTTGAAGTATGGTACTTTTTATTAGCAGGAGGTTTATTAATTATTGGATTGGCAAGGTTAATTATTGGAATTATGTTAAAAGAATCTGAAAAATGGTATAAAATATTTGTTATTTTAGTTGGAGGCATTACTATAATTCTTTCGATTTTAATTTTTGTAATTCCTGATCTTGGAGAAATATTTATCGTTGCTATGATTTCGATTTCTTTAATAGTAAATGGAATAACCAGAATTATTTTAGGTATTAAAGGTCCTGAATAAAATAAATATCCTCTATTTTAACTTTTTTTTTTATTTCATATAATTTCAGAAATCTGAATTATCCTTTCTGAATAATGTATATTTTAAAATTTAATTACTATTGAAAAAACTTATTTTGATCAAAAATTTTTTATTTTTAAATTTAGTTATTATTAATGAGATAAAATATTATGGCAACTGAAAAAGAAAATATCATGCAACTCATCAAGGAACTTCCTGATGATGTTACTCTTGATGATATAATGTATCACCTTTACGTAAAGCAAAAGATTCTAAGAGGTTTGGAAGATATTAAACAAGGGAAAATTCATGATCACGAAGATGTAAAGAAGATGGCACGAACATGGTTAAAATAAAATGGTCTGATACCGCTATAAGCAATTTAAAGGGAATAATCGAATACTTATCTCATGATTCACCACAATATGCTGATTATTTTTATGAACGGATTTTTGAGTCAATTGATAACTTAAAATCTTTTCCTGAAATGGGGAGACGAGTCCCAGAAATAAAGGATCCAAACATGAGAGAATTAATTCTTCAAAACTATAGGATTGTATATCATAATGATAAAGATATTGTTGAAATTGTAACAATTTTTCATGGTAAAAGATTATTGAGAATTTAGAGATTTGCATGAAATTCAGAATATATATTGATTATTTTGGTTTTAAAATGAGTTTTAGGGGTTCGAATCTATTTTTTCATCTTGATTTTCTAAATTCATTATTTTATGAGGATTAGGAGTATAAACCTATTAAAATAGTACTTGAAAATTGTTCAAAAATCTAACGGGAATTTAACCTATATCCCTCAAAATTAAATATTTCTTCAATTACATTTTTCTGATCATAATCTTATAGATGAATTTTTTTTTTTAAAAAAAGGTTTTTAATAGAAATTATATTATTTTTAATGGAATTTAAACCTGAAATGGGGGTATTACTAAACCCACTCTAATAAATTATAACTTTTATATTATTAAAGGATGAGAAAAGTAATATGCTTAACAGAAAAATTTAGTATATATCATAATTTTTAAATAATTTATAAAAGATATAAATTCAATTGATTCTTATTTTTAGGATTTATAAAAAATATTTTAAATCTTAGAGAGTATATACTCGAAAACCTTAAATAATTCGAGTGATTATATCTATATTAGAATGACTATAACTGAAAATAAAATGGTTCTAAAGATTGGATCTAAAGGAGAAATATTCCCACCAAAAGAAATTAGGGAAAGACTTGGATTAAAGCCTAATCAACCAATTATAATGTCAATACATCAAGATAAATTAATAATAAGAAAATTATATTCATTAGAAGAGATTTTAAAAACTCCACCGAAAATAAAGATAAGTTATCATGCGTGGAAACAATTTAAGGAAGAATTTAGAGAGGAATATGAAAGATGAAAATTTTTATTGATACTTCTTATCTCCTACCTTTTATAAAAATAAAAATTGAAACCATAGCTGATGATGTATTAATTAACCTTCTCCATGATAAATCAAGTGAATATTTTTACTCAGATTTATCAATATTTGAATTAACTGCTAAAGCATTTAAATTAATAGTAAAAAATGAACAGATAAATACTCAAGATTTAATGATCGGAATTGATGCAATACAAAATGATCCGCGTCTAAAATGTTTATCATACACATACAATCCTTTAATCATTGAATTGGCTTCAAATCTAAAAAAAATACATAATGATACTATAGATTGTTTAATATTTGCTAGTGCAATATGTAATTGTGATTGTATCATTACAATGGATTCTTCATTATATGAAAAAATAAAAAAAAATGATTTTCTAAAAAAAGAAATTCAATCATTGAATAAGAATTTTAAATTTTGGTTTAATGATCTTAAAAATTCACCAAAATCTTTAGAATAGACTGAAGATCTATAAAATAAATTAAGAAATATTATTCATGAGGATAATATCATCATATAATATTTATAAATTTTAGATTTGTTTATATAAAAAAGGCGCTGGAAAATATATAATTTTGTTATAATAGGATATGTTCGTGAAATGGAGGTATTCCTAAATTCATACTAATAAATGATATCTGTTTTATCATTAGAGTTTGACAGAATTAACATATATAACATATATTTCCAGAAAGAATGTAAATCCTCTAGAAGATCCATAAAAGATATAATGTCAATCGGTTCTAATTTTTAAGATTTATAAATTGTATGTTCTATATAAAAATTCTCGAACAAAATTATAAAAAAATTCAATTTTGAACAAAAAAATAGCCATAGTTATAATCTAAGTCCTCTGGAAATTATAATTCTTTTAGTCTTTAGGAGTAAGAATTATAAGTAAAGATTTCTTTATTATATAGTAAAGAAGATAGTATGATAATTTATGATAATTGGAATATCATCAATAAGTGAAAAAGGACAGATTACAATTCCTAAAGAAATTAGAGATAAATTGGGTATTATGCAAGGAGATCGCTTAATTTTTAACCTAAAGGGTGATAAAATAATTATTAGAAAATCTGGTACAAATAAAATTTCAGAGATATTAAAAAATCAAAAACCATGGATGGAATCAAGTATTGAATTTCAAAAGCAATTACGGGACGAATGGGAATGAATATAACTCTCGATACTAATATTTTTCTAAATGTAAAAAATAAGGAAGAACCATTTTATTCATATTCTAATTCCATATTAGAAGAAATTGATAATGAAAAAAGTGAACTAAATGGAATTATATCAATCATATCTCTTACTGAATTAAGTGTAGGATATTATAAGAATAAGGAAATTATTGAAAAAGATGAATTCATTTCAGGACTTTATTCAAATAAGAAATATAAGATAATAGATCTCAATATCAATATTGCTGACAAAACAGCAGAAATAAGATCACAAATTAATTTAAAATTACCTGATTGTATTATCATTGCAACTGCTCTTATAGAAAATTCGGAGATCCTAATTACTAATGATTCTGAATTCAAAAATAAAGTCGAATCTTTTATTAAGATATATAATTCTCAGGAATTTTTTGATGAATATCTAAAAAGTAAATTTTAAATTGTTCTCAATATATTATTTACTATTTTTAAGCTTTCTTGTGAAATAGTTAAAATAAAAAAAAGAATAGGATATTATATTCCCATAGAAATAAACATTATTTTGATCTTATTTTAGTATTTTTTGTTGATATAATAATCAATTTTTTTTTATATTTTAATAGACTCAACTATCTGTGTTTTAATATAGTTTTTAGTTTTCTCAACATCTTTATATTCATTTTTTAAAAAATTTTCAAAATATTAAACCAAATTACTTTTATATTCAAATTAACGAGATTCCATAAAAATTCCTTGATATAAAAAACTCCTATTATTCTTTTAAATTAAATATCTATTTAATTAACTATTAGCTAAATGATATATCATTATTTAAATGCCAACTTGAATGTGGATATGGAAGAGACTTTTCATGAAATTTTTAAGGTAAGAAACTTTTGAAAAAGGCTTCACAACCCTGCCTGATGTTGTCCATATGGTATCCCCCCTCTTGTATAATAAGCAGGGGTATGTTTAGGACCTTCAATTTTGAGGCTATGCGTGATATACCATCGAAGCTGATCTCAAAGCAACTGGAAGGATCCCCTTTAAGAATATCATATCCTAAGGAAACAACGAGAATGTCAGTTTGAAAATCTTTAATTCTGGTAAGAGCATTGTCCAAAGTTTTAAGATAGATGGAATCACCAGTATATGGGGGGAGAGGATAGTTTTGATTAAACCCCTTTCCTTCATCCTCTCCTATCTCATCCAAAAAACCACTAAAATAAGGGTAGCAATAATCAGGATCTCCATGGATGGATAGAGTAAGTATATCTGCTCTCCGATAAAATATGTCTTGAGTACCATTTCCGTGATGAAAATCCAAATCAAGTATCGCAACACGGTAATGTTCGCTAAGATATTGAGCAGCGGCAGCAGCATTATTGAAATAACAAAAACCGCCAAAGAACCTTATCCCTGCATGATGTCCTGGTGGGCGACATGCAGCATAAGCAAGTCGTTTACCCGAAAGGATCTCATCTGCCGCTGTAAGTGCTGTATTAAGAGCAGCTTTAGCAGCGATAAATGCACCCCTATAAAGTGGAGTGCCATTATCCAAACAATAATAACCTGCTTGTACACTCAAGTCCTTTGGTTTCTTGTTTGGTCGCCGGATCGGAAATGTGTCAGGATAAAAAATATTATTTTCATTAATATGACTGCAGACAATTTTTAGGTATTGAACTAAATCTGGACTATGCAATCCATAAATGATCTTGTCAGGATATTTTTTTACTCCGACTATGTTAAATAACGGAGAACCTTCTAATGCATCCATAATAGCTTGCAGACGAACCGGACTTTCTATGTATCCTTTATTTTGCACATGGTGTATTTTATGGTGAGGATTATACACCAAGGAGAGTTGTTCTTTTATTTTATGTAATTTTATTCTTTGTAATTTTCTTTCCCGCTTTCTTATTATGGGGCGAAGTCTGAATCCTTCCTCATTGAACGATTCTAAAACCATGTTGATATATTCGGTAGTAACAGAGCGCGGAAAGCGGAGTAGAAATATCTGGGAAAGGGCGGATTTCACATCAGAGATATCCGGAAAATCCTCCTGCCTAAGATTATCGATCATAAGTACTGAATAGGAGGGGGGATTACCTACAGGCTGTGAATATGCATTGTTCACCATAACACGACACCCATAACGTTCATAAAATCTAATACGTTTCCTATTTTGAGCCAATTCGGTTGCATTTTTTATTAATGAAGGATCATTTGGGTTTATATCTATGTATAATGCACGACTTCCCATCTGGCGGCAATGTTCTTGCACAATTTCATATAAGGAACCTCCTACACCTCCGCTTCTTAATTTAGGGCGAACCGCGAAGAAGTCCAGAAAACTGGCTTGGATTAGTGGGAAATGAATTACGAAAGCAAAACCTAATACAACATGTTGGCCTTTTTCCGAAATAAGTAATTTTGAGACATATCCGTGCTGTATAGGATCTTTTAGTTTTAGCGGGAGTTCATCTGCAAGTCCCGCTAACGATGGGAAACTGACCCGAAATATATCCTTTACTTGTTCCATTCTATGCTTTGATAATAAACCAGTAAGGCCATCGATTATAAGAGTTCGAATCATAAGGAATACCTTTTATGAGATATGACATTTTATTAGCCAAAAAATTTGAATTTAGGCTACGTTATGGATTAAGCTAAATAACCTAAGAGGTATGAAAAAATTTGCTTTTTCTCATTTTAAAATGTTAGTATATATTAAAATTGATGAAGCCTTTAAAATAAACTTTTTCTGCTTTTTTCCTCTTTTAAGAAAAAATTAAAAAATTTTTTTTTATTAACTTTTATTATCTTAATTTGATTTTTATAGGGGGTTCGATTCTTCGCTTCTCACCAAAATTAGTCAAATTGAATTTAATGCAGAATAGCAGATCTAAAGCCAAAATATAATATAAAAAATGGGGTTTGAAGTAACAGGAATTGAACCTATATCTCTCAAAATGAAATATTTTTTTTTAATTAAATTTTTCTGATAAAAATTTTATAGATAAATTTTTTCTTATTAAAAAAAGGTTTTTAATAGAAAATATATTAATTTTAATGGAATTTGGAACTGAAATGGGGGAATTACTAAACTCACTCTAATATAGTAAGAATAATTGTTTTTTTTTCTCTGCAATTTCTTCAAAATTTTAATTGGAGTTTTTTAAAATAAAAAAGATATAAGTAAATTAACTTATATCTGAAGTTTTTATGAAAAAGTTGATTAATATAATTAATGTTTACTAAAGCAGAACTGATAAGGTTTATTTATTTTGGTTAATTCTTTCCATTAGTTCTTATTAAGCTTTATAATTTTAAGTTTTCCAATTATTGTAAAAAAGTGATATCTAAACAATATTGTTTTAGGGAGGAATCCATCAGATCTATTCTTAAATATCACTCCTATAACCTCCTATTTAGAAAAAAAAAAAAAGATTTAAATATTATCAATATCTTCTATAATTTTGATCCCTCTCTTTTGAAGGCTTTTCTTAAGAACTTCACTCAGTTTTACTACTTTAGACTCATAAAATAGAATGGCAGGGATACAAACCGCAATAGATAGAAAGGGCATATTTATCATTAGGATAAGCCCAAGTAGCCAATCTGAAGGATTTAAATCCAAAATAAAATTTTCTATAGCTAATAGTCCTATTGCAAAGAGCGTACTAATCCCTACATATCCTTTTACTATACTATAAATGTCCTTATATGCACCTTCTATATCAGGTAATGATCTAGAACCCTCTTTCCTTGATTTTTGTGAGCACATAATACTTGAATCCTGTAAAAGCCATATTGGTGCAATAATAATAATTAAAAAGGGTATAATAAAGAGAGTTGCTATTGTATTCACTATCAGATCACTCCCTGAAAGAGCAAGAATAATATTATGATCAATAAGTTGTGAGAGAAATATTCCAATGCTAAAGCCAAATAATCCCATAACTATAGCTCTCGTCATCATAGTACTAAATCTTAGCTCTTTATGTGGATTTTGAAGAATCGCATAACTGAAACGCTTTAGTTTCATTACATTATGTAATTTAAAAAATCTGATTGACATAGGGACTCCAAGAAGGATTACTAAAACAATCATAATAATAGGAGAAAAGACAAAAAAATATAGAATATCAATATATGCATTTTCTCCAGGGATTAATAAAGTAATATCACTAGCATCCTGACTTACTATAAGTAAAATCATTAGTATCGGAACTTGGAATACTACAGAAAAAGCTATCATCTTAAAGTTTCGCTTCATTTATTAAGCTCACCTTTGACTAAAAAACTTTAATTAATAAAAGAATAAGAAGTTAATATATATTCTTTTTTTAATTTTTACTGATATGTCAAAATAATCGATTAAATGTTATATTTTTTTTAGAATCATTTTATTTCTTTAAAATCATTTGAATATAGGGAGAAAGGGAATAGTTTTGAAAAATAAAAAATTTACCTTACAAATAACCTAACATTTAATCAAATAATCAAGGAAAAAAAAAAATATAATATTAATTTAATATTGTTTTAGTATGGACCTGACGGTAATCGTTCGATCCAAGGAGACCCATTTCTTCAATATATCCGTAATGATTTGCTTCATTTCCAAGTCTCTTGAACCCGTGAGGATATGCTCGTTTATTCTGTTCACATCAATTCCAAGAACGGGTATTGATTCGCTTGAGGCGTCCGCTTCATCAGGAAGAATGCCATTCAAAAAAAAATATTACGAATGAAGTATGTCTTGAACTCGGTGACGAGCGCACAGCCTGATAACCTTAGGGCTGGTCTTTCCTCCTGGGGAAAGGTTGATAATTGGCATAAATTTTGGAATTTTACAGAAATTCCGGGTATGATAAATTTTAGGTAGAACTTGTATTATATTTTTCTATCATAGGTGGTGATACAATTATAGGACATTTCAACCGTTTAGAGATTCTCATCCGTATATTATTCAATGTTCTCATCCCATGTTGAACAAAAAATAACTTTTGAATAAGTCTATTACTTGATTCGTCAACAACTTTTATTGATTTCTTCGAAGCATATGTATAAGGAAGGTGTTGAAAGCGAAAAATTTTATCTTCATTTTTAACGAGAGTCTGAACCGCACTCTTTAATCTTTCATGAGTAGCATCGGAAGTGATAAATTGAGAAAGAAAGGAAAGAGATTTCCTTTTTTCAGGGGGTAAGCGAAAGTGGTAATAATAGTTCACAATTAATTTCCGATACACACGCAACCATGGTAGCTTTTTTAAGGAGTTTCGAAGTAATTTTTTATGAGTTGATTTCATGTTAAGAAGATTCATCAACATAAGGTATTTTATATCATTGAAACAAGCTTTTAACGTCTCTTCCTCTTTCCTTAGAGAGCGAATTGCTGCTCTCCACGCTCTATAGGTTTCTGTGGAAATATAATTTACTCCTTTTTTAGTAAAGTGAAGTGCTCGGTTCGTAAAAATTTTCCGATATCTATCCATGAATACAGCATTTCCTCCCCATTTAATGAAGTGAGGCATAGATAAAAATGTTTTGAGTTCGTATTCAATCCTGTGTGGGGTATGCTTAGAAAAGATCTTCCTAAAGGTTCTATATATATCCCATGCATATGTAATGTCCTCATATTCTAATTCTAACTTACATTTTTCCACATCTTCTGTATCTTTTTTAGTTTCTAAAACTCGAGATCGTCTCTGTAAAGCGTTCCATTCGTGAATGCGGTGGGAAAATCTTTCTTTCTTTAGTCGATTTAATTCTTTAAGGAATGCTTTTATAAATAAATGAATAGAATGAAATATGCATTTTTGAATATGGACCTGAGGGAATACTTTATTTACCCCAGATTCAAGTTGAGTGGAAAAATCGATTGTTATAAAACGCACCTGTTTGGTTAACCATTTTTTAAGTGTGTATAGGAAAAAAATAGTTTCAGCTTCATTTTCGTTCGATACCAATGCTCCTGCAATTGGTTTCTTTTGAAACGAATCTGTAGCAAGTAAAAGAGCTCCATTTAAATTTTCTTGAATTGGTCGTTTTTTTTTATATTCACAGATTTAAAGGTGCCATCTAAGGAGAAGAATCCTGAGAAATTATCCGGAGGAGGATCGTCCATAAAATTTGTAGCCATTTTTTCTTTCTCACCATATTTATTTGTCCATGTCTCAACAGTACCGACTGAGACCTCAACATGATGAAGATCGTTCAAATCTTTTGTAACTCTTCGAATAGAATCACCACGCTCTAATATTCGTGGTACAGCATATTAAATTACTCCTGGCATATACTTTGAATTGAATGGAATTAAAGGGTGTTCTATTCCAAATATCTTTTTACAGGTTTTGCATTGAAAATAGACACGCTCATAGCGAATCCTCCTACAAATAAGAGGGGTTCCCAAATCTTGAACCATTCGCATTTTATAGCTATTTCTCCTAATTTTACTTAAAAAACAGAAAGGACATTTTTCTGGAAAATAATCTGCATCAGAATGCTCCCTTATTTCTAATTCTATTCCATTATCCTCTTTTTCTTTCATGGTATTACTTTGTATTTTCACGAATTTAAATATTTATTTTTTATATGATGAATAAGGAGAGGAACTCATCGATACTATTCTAAAACACACAAAAAATACTGAAAAAAAGAAGAAATATGCGTATCCCATTATATAAACAAGAGATTTCACAAATTTTGTCGCAATGACAGTCATAGCAGGATTTAAATCTAAGAAAGAATGATCATACCCGAAATTCCCAATAGTTTATAAATAATTTGAAAGTTATAAAAATAAGATCCTCTTTCTATTAAGTAACAGAAATAAGAATAAAATTATGTATAAATATAACATCGAAATATTATCATTACTAAAGATCTGTATTATAGAATTATAAAATATAAGGAGAAGAGAAGATTTATATGGATGAAAATAAGTTTTGGCAAATTATAGATGATTCTAGAGAGATTTCTAAAGAAGATGATAATTTATTTATTAAAAATATAAAAAATGAATTATTAACCTTGGCAGAATCAGATATCATAGATTTTGAATATATTTTGAGACAAAAAATAATTGAAGCGGATCATTACAAAATACAAGCAACTCAAAAAATAATATTAGGGTATCTTTCTGATGATTCTTTCCTATATTTTAGGTGTTGGTTAATTGGTCAAAATAAAAAAATTTATAATCAAACTTTAAAAAATCCTGATATTTTAGCTGATTATTATGAAAAAGATTATTTCAGTAATGAGAAGGGGAAATTAGAAGAATTATCATATGTTTCTACATATTTATTTGAAGAAAAAACAGGGAGAGAAGAAGATGAGTCTTTTCCAATATCTATTTGTGTAGAAAAAGGATTAGATTATGATTTTTTTGCTGGAGAAACAAGAAAAGGAGATAAATGGAATAAGGATGACCTGCCTGAATTATATCCTAAACTATATAAAAAATTTAAAAGAATTTAGAAAATTCTATTTTTTTTAATTAAATATGACTATAGAACTTTATTATTTTTCTGGAACTGGTAATTCATTATATATTGCAAAAGAATTGCAAAATCTCATTCCAGAGGTAGGTCTAATATCAATCACAAGTCTTTTAAATTTAGATGAAATAAAAACCAAAGAAGATAAAATTGGGTTTATATTTCCTTGTCATGGCTTAACCATTCCAATTCCAGTAAAAAAATTGCTAAAAAAGATAAATGTGAAAGATTCTAAATATTTTTTTGCAATTACAACCCGTGGGGGAACTATTTTTCGAGGATTTTCTATAATTAATAAATATTTAAAAAAACAAGATAAACAATTAAACGCATCCTTTCTCTTAGATATGGGAATGAATGATCCAAAATTGAAATTCTTTAGCGTTCCTACTAAGGATGAATTAAATAAGATAGAGATAAATGTTCAACAAAAGTTGAAAATTATTGAAAAAACTATAGTTAATCAAGAGACCTACTATGATGATGATAATGGAGCACAATTTTCAAAATATTTTATTGTTAATTTTATAATGTCAAGATTAATTCCTTTTATGGTTCATTATATAGCTCCAAAGGTAAAGAAATATTTTTATACAGATTCAAAATGTACAGGTTGTGGAATATGTGAAAAACTTTGTCCTTCTCAGAGAATTATTATGAAAGATAACAAACCTATATGGCAGAGTACAATTGAATGTTATTATTGCTATGCATGCTTAAATTTTTGCCCAACAAAAGCAGTTCAAATTCATTCACAATTTTATATGAAATCTTATACTGATACGAATGGGAGATATCATCATCCAAACATAACTTATAAGGATATTGCAATGCAAAAATAGCTATATTAAGATAAATATGAAATTTGATTTTTATTAAAAAATTGATTTTATAATGAAAGAAACTATATATAACGTAATAATTTTTCTTTTATGCCTAATTGTTTATCATGATTACTCAAGAAAACACCTCCCTTAATAGTACCGAGTATTTTTTTTAGACCTCTTTTTTTTGAAACCTTTAAATCCTCCCATAAATTCGTAATTTCCTGCTATCTACTATATTGATAGCAAAAACAACTTATTTTGATTCAGATCCTAATGAAATTTCACCACCATATGTTTGTGTACTAAAATACAATTCTTCAGGAAACCTTATTATATTCTTGGAAAAAACGAAGGTAAAGGAACAGCTTTAACAGCAACAACAGCTGTTGAACTATTAGAAGAAAAAGATGTTAGTCCAGGAATATATCATATAGATCAGATTTTTAATATTGATGAATTTATTGATAGATTTGGTAAGAACTTAATATTAAATAAGATGGATCAGAGAGAGTAAGGATGATCTAAAATTTGATTATAAAAGATTTTAATCCATTGGAAATTATCATATTATAATATAAATATGGAAAAGAAATTAATATGATTAATAAAAAAATTTTAGCGATATCCATAACATTTATCATTGCTATAAGTTCTATTATTCTTGGTATAGTATTACTTTTACCTATTGAAAGGGAGAGTACCGTTGATACAACAAATCCAATAATTAATATAATTAGTCCAGAAAGCACCACTTATTATTTTGCTAGTCAAGAAGTAGAGATTTCAGTATTAGATAATATCGGTGTCGATACTATTTGGTATAGTTTAAATGATGGTGAAAACGAAACCTATACATCATCACATTCTATCAGTTTTAGTGAAGGTTTAAATACCATAACTGCTTGGGCAAATGATTCTGCAGGAAATGTTGGGACAGCATCAGTTTCATTTGTTATTGATGCAGAATGGTCCGGATCATCATTTGTATCTGTATGGGATACCTATAGGACAAGTACAGGTTCAAGTAATCAGAATCAAGTTAAATTACCATTGGAATCAAGTGGAACCTACGATTTTACAGTTATTTGGGGTGATGGAACTGCTGATACAATTACAAACTGGGATCAAGCAGAAGTAACTCATACATATTCTTCAGTAGGAGTTTACACGATTAGAATTGATGGTACATTGATTGGATGGAGATTTAATAATGGGGGTGATTGGATTAAATTACTTGAAATTCAACAATGGGGCGACTTAAAATTAGGAAATTCTGGCAGCTATTTCTGGGGATGTTATAATTTAAATATTACTGCTACAGATACTTTAGATTTAACAGGAACAACTTCACTCTACCAAGCTTTTAGAAATTGTTATTTCCTTGACGATTCTGGAAATATGAATAGTTGGGACGTTTCTAACGTTACAGACATGAGTTATATGTTCTATGCTGCTGATAATTTCAATGAAGATATAGGAGATTGGAATGTTTCTAGTGTTACAGATATGAATAACATGTTCAATATAGCTATTTCTTTCAACCAAGATATAGGAAATTGGAGTGTTTCCAATGTTATAGAAATGAATAATATGTTCAGTTATGCTGATGATTTCAACCAAGATATTGGAAGTTGGGATGTATCCAGCGTTACAGACATGAGTTATATGTTCTATTCTGCTGATAAATTTAATCAAGACATAGGAAATTGGAATGTTTCCAGTGTTACAGACATGAGTTGGATGTTCACAGGAGCTTCTGATTTCAACCAAGATATAGGAAATTGGAATGTTTCTAGTGTTACAGATATGAGTGTTATGTTTTCTGGTGCTTCTGATTTCAACCAAGATATAAGAAATTGGAATGTTTCTAGTGTTACAAACATGAACAATATGTTCTCTAGTGCTTATGATTTCAACCAACCTATTGGTAATTGGAATGTCTCTCGTGTTATAAATATGAGAAATATGTTTTTTGATGCTTGTTCATTCAATCAACCTATTGGAAACTGGAATGTTTCCAGTGTTATAAGCATGGAAAGTATGTTCGGTTGGGCCTCTTCATTCAACCAAGATATTGGTAACTGGAATGTGTCAAGTGTTATAACCATGGAAAGTATGTTTTTGGATGCTATTAACTTCAATCAACCTATTGGTGATTGGAATGTATCCTGTGTTAAAAATATGAAAAGTATGTTCGAAGGTGCTTATTCATTCAATCAAGATATCGGAAACTGGACTGTTTCTAATGTTACAGACATGAGTAGAATGTTCTATCAAGCATTTGACTTCAATCAAAATATTGATAGTTGGGATGTTTCCAGTGTTACAGATATGAGTGATATGTTCTTAGAAGCTTCTTCCTTCAACCAATCAATCGCCAACTGGAATGTGTCCAATGTTGTAAATATGCATGGTATGTTCCAAGAAGCGACAGATTTCAATCAAGATATCGGGAATTGGGATGTATCTAGTGTTACAGACATGAGTTTCATGTTCTCAGAAGCTTCTTCCTTCAACCAATCTATTGGAAACTGGAATGTGTCTAGTGTTACAAGTATGGAAAGTATGTTCTATTCTGCTTCTTCTTTTAACCAAGATATTGGAAGTTGGAATGTTTCTAGTGTTACAACCATGGAAAATATGTTTTCATATGTCACTTTATTTACAGCCAATTATGATAATTTATTAATAGGTTGGGCAAGTTTACCTTCTCTGCAATCTGGTGTACACTTTGTTGCTGGAGGTTCAAAATATAGCTCAGGACCTGCTACTTGGGCAAGAGGGAATCTTACTAGTATCTATGGTTGGACTATTAATGATGGTGGCCAAATATAAAATCTATATAAAAAATCTTTTTTTTTATTTGTTAAATATTACTCAAGAAAATACTTCGTTTCATTCAAGAAAGTGATGAATTAATGATGTTAATTATATATTAATATAAAATAGGGGTAATACTAAGTTCACTCTAGTAAATTATATCAATCAAATCATTAAATAATGAGATTAATAATATTAATAAGAGAAATTTAGTAAGAAATCTAAATTTTCGAAAAATAAATAAAAAATAGTAGACCAATTGATTCTTTATTTAAAATTATAAGTAAAATTATTTTTAAAATCTTAGTTATTTATTTGTTAAAGTATATTAAAATATGTATATTAGAATTCAATAAATTTATTTCCTTGAATTTCTTATAATGTAATGGAAAATAAATAAAAGAATAAATATAAAATGAAAGTATATCTTGAAAAAGAAGTAGCTGAAGATTTAATTGGTTTTAAATTGAGAATTATTCAGGAAAATATTCAAAAAATATTAAAAAGATGGAATGAAACTGAATCATCTACTTTCTTAGAAAAAGCCAAAAATGGCACATATTCTGAAGCAGAAAACGATGCAATTGACTTAAAACAACTATTACTTGAAGAAAATAAATTAAATAACCTAATAAATTCGTTTTAGATGAGAATAATGTGACTAGTCAGAATAAACTTATTGTTGCTCGCAAAATTTTATTAGAAAATTTACTTCCAAAAATTAAAAATGAATATATTGATGATGAACGTCCAGTTTTAAAAATTACATTTTTTAAAGGATTAATTCTCTATATCCGTTATAATGATTATGATGAATATTCTTATCAATTAATTTATTCACAGAAAAAATTTGATAGAATACGTTATGATAATTATGATGATATATGGGATGTGAGTTCTAAACCGCATCATTTTCATCCTAAAGGGGAAAAAACTGCTATTGAAAGCCCCATGAATGGAGATCCTAAATATTATATACCAATTCTCATAAAAAATTTTTTAATTAACTTATGATCTATAATATCTAAAAATAGTTCGATTATTTTTATTTAAGAATCTTTACTTAATGGAAATAATCATAGAATGATATTATAGGATGTCATCGTGAAATGGGGGTTTCACGATCATATATATAAAAATTATTCTTTTTCTTCTAAATCTTCATATAATTCGCTAAATTGCTCTAAAGCTGTTTCCAGATCTTCCATAATATCTCTTGCAAGAAGAGAAGGTTCAGGGAGATTTTCAAAATCATCAAAACTTTCATCTTTTAACCATAAAATATCTAAATTTACATTATCTCGTTGTATTAAATCATCATATGTAAAAACTTTGAATCTTTCAGTTTCTTTCCTATCTCTTGGATTTTTAGGATTATAGCAATTAATAAAATCCTTAAGGTCTT
>Ga0315549_1002581_pt1 | contig 17052 bp, 13 predicted proteins | sample SalMarSW160200MG_FD_203101 | JGI IMG/M metagenome (GOLD analysis project Ga0315549, IMG submission 203101) | Salt marsh sediment microbial communities from the Plum Island Ecosystem LTER, Massachusetts, United States - Salt Marsh Sediment SW1601-200 ... | reverse complement strand
CCCGAACCCGGCTAATGGTGCTGTAGATGTAACGCAGACACCGATTCTGACCTGGTCGCCGGGAGTCTATTCGGCTTCGCATCAGGTCTATTTCGGCACAGATAAAGAGGTCGTACGCAATGCTGATACCGGTTCGCCGGAGTACAAAGGTGCCGGGAACCTTGGTTCGGAGAGTTCTGAACCCGAAAAACTTGAGTGGAATATCACTTACTACTGGAGGATTGACGAGGTCAATAACGTCAATCCCGACAGTCCGTGGACAGGTAATGTCTGGAGCTTTACGACCGCCAACTTCCTTGTCGTGGATGACTTTGAATCCTATAATGACCTTGATCCCGCCGACCCCGATAGCAACAGGATATTTAATGCGTGGATAGACGGATACGACGACCCGACAAACGGGTCTTTAGTTGGTTATGACACTCCTCCTTTTGCCGAGCAAACTATCGTTCACAGTGGCAGCCAATCGATGCCGCTTTTCTACGACAATAGTGTTGGGTACTCTGAGGCGACATTGACATTGACTTATCCGCGTGACTGGACAGAAAAAGGTGTTAGCACATTGACGATTTGGTTCAGAGGCGATTCGGCCAACACTGCTGAGACTTTGTATGTTGCTCTCAACGGCAGTGCGGTGGTCAACCACGATAATCCAAATGCGGCGCAGATAACTACCTGGACCCAGTGGAATATCGACCTGCAGGCCTTTGCAGACCAGGGCGTGAACCTGGCCAATGTCAATACGATTGCTATTGGTCTCGGCGATAAGAAGAATCCGCAGCCCGGTGGTTCAGGTACGATGTACTTCGATGATATTCGTTTGTATGCTCCGTCACAGTGAGCCGGGATTTAAATGGCAACTAAAATTACGTGTTTGATATAACAGATTTGCGTAACTTGTACCTGCCTGCACCCCCGTGCTTTCTTGCCTGCACCTGTCGGTAACGCAGGTACAGGTGCGAAAGCAAGAACGGGAGTAACGCAGGCACAGGTGCGGTTACGCAAGTGCAGGCAATTCGGGGCCTATACCGTACAATTCGGTATAGGCCCCTTTCTTATTGGTAATTGATTATTGGTGAATAGTGAGTGGTGAAGCGAGGAGACAAAAGACTCTTCAATTGATTCGGCCATGGACGGAGCTGCGATATCTTGTCTGCCCACAGCCGGTCTGCACGTGGAAAAACTTTTCGCTACGGACCTATAAAAGGTCTGTGTTCTTTCCAATACGCCCGCAATTGGCTCATCAAAGGCCGTTTCGCGACTATTTGGGTTGAATTGAAACGAGCTTTACGGTACAATATTAGCAACATTTCAGGGATGAGGGGCTAAACCGAATTAAAAGTGCCTACGAGTGAGCTAAAGTGAAAATATAATCCATAACTTTAGGCACTTAAAACTTTAGGCACTTTAGGCACTTACTTAAAACCCGACGAGTGAGGAGGGTACTCATTGGAAAAAGCAACAGTTAAAGGTTTTAGCGGGGACCCCACAAGGTGGGAACCCGGCGTATTTCTAAATCCCGTCCCCTGCCGCAGGGGCTGGATAAACCTGATAAATTTGACAATTAGCATTTTTATCTTGAGTTTAGTCGCCAACATAGCTCGCACAAAAACCAACAGTCCGGTAACTTTATCCAAAGCTACTGTAACCAAAGTAGAAACCGCCGACAATCCCCTTTTGAATGAATCCGGAATAAAAACCAAGCCGGAATCGCACAGACCAGAGAACACTACAAACAAGCAACACGATAATTCTGAGGGTAATGCTGAACATCTCGGCGAATGGCAAAGCATACGAATGCGGGTAACGGCCTATTGCCCTTGTCCGAAATGCTGTGGTCAATATTCAGATGGAATAACAGCCTGTGGACACGAAATACAGCCGGGCGATACCTTTGTGTCGGCAGATGGACGATACCCCTTCGGCACTGAAATGCTCATCCCCGGCTATAGCAAAAGCCAACCAGTAAAAGTTCTCGACAGGGGCAGCGCCATCAAAGGAAATCGGCTCGACGTGTTTTTCGCCACTCATCAAGAGGCCCTGGAATGGGGCGTTAGGTATCTTGACGTTAAGGTACGCCGCAAATAGGCAACTCCAAGCCCTCACTAAGCCTTCGACAAGCTCTCGTATGGACGAAGCGTGAAAAGCCATCCCTGCAAGTCCACGCCCAAACAAAGTTTGAGCGTGCCACCCATTAAGTTAAGTTTGAGCGTGCCAACCATTAAAAATGTGGTTTTTACTGCCGAAAGGCATCCTGTGGCCTACAAAGATGACATGCACCCAACATTCAGCTTTTTTGCGAAAATAATGTTGTGAAGGTGCGAGTTTTGGTGTAAACTACGCTGATATTTTTACGGCATGAAAATTTAATATTTTGCCCTTTTTGATATTTTAACGCAGAGGTTTATTATGAAAGCAGATTCCAACAAAACAGCACCTGAAATGAAAGTAAATGACAACAAAACAACGCCTGAAATGAAAGTAAATGACAAAAAAACAACGCCTGACAAGAAAGGACATAACAAGAAAGCAGCGCCTGACATGAAAGTAAATTTCAACAGAGCAGCCCTTAGCGAGGCCTTAGGTTTGCTGACGTCCGTAGTGCCGAGCCGAACGCCCAAGCCGATACTTCGATGCGTGCAAATCACTGCCGAGGAGAAAGAGGTTCGGATATGCGCTACGGATTTAGAGGTCGGTATCAACTATCTGGTCTCAGAGGTGCAGGTCGAAAAGGCAGGCGAGATTATCGTGCCGGCAGACCGGCTGGCGGCGATTGTGCGCGAAAGCGTTGACGATGTCCTGCTATTAGAAGCCTCAAAGGGCACGTGTGAAATAAAAGGGGCCGACAGCCACTTTACGATTTACGGCCAGGAGCCGGGGCAGTATCCGGTGGTGCCGGGTTTCGACGGTACCGGTGAGATAAAGATTGCTTTGGGTAATCTTCAGGCTGGTATCGAGCAGTGCCTTTTCGCAACGGCCCGAGAAAGCAGCCGATATGCTATTAACGGTGTGCTGTGGGAGATTAAGGACAAGAAGCTAATGCTGGTTGCCACAGACGGCAGAAGATTGGCACGGTCCAGAGTCAACCTAAGCTCCGCCCCGGCGAAAGACAAAGCACCGGCGAATATTATAGTGCCTGCTAAGGCGATGGGACTATTAGATAAAGTCGGCAGCAATGAGAAAGACAGCGTTACAATTAAACTCGTCGATAACCAGATTCTAATAAGCTGTGCGAACGTTGTTATAAGCTCAAATCTTGTGGAAGGCAACTTCCCGAAGTACGAGGACATAATCCCGACCGATTACGACAAGAAGCTGACACTATCGACCGAGGGTACGTTGAGTGCTGTTCGTCGTGCATCGCTGCTGACGAGCGAGGAGTCGAGGGGGATTAAGCTGTCGATTGGAAAGGACAAGCTGGTGTTTTCCGGCAGAGCACCGGAGACGGGTGATGCCCAGGTGGATATGCCCATAGATTATAAAGGCGAGCCGATGGACATCGGCTTTAATCCGCAGTTTTTGATTGATGCTCTGCGTGTTATCAAGACGCCGGAGTTCGAATTCGACTTAGGCCAGCCGGATAGACCGGGCCTGATAAAAAGCGGGACAAATTTTCTCTACGTTCTGATGCCCATCAACTTGGGATAGTTCATCCCGCCCGTCAAAGACAGGACGGGATTTATATCCGCCGGACAAAATCAGACTTATCAGTCTCGTAAAGTGTATCTCGTCTGGGATATAATATACATTATGTGTGAAGACGAACAATTACTGCACAATGCCGTCGAGGGACGAAGAGCACGGAAATCTGACAGGACGGTCAGGTTGGGTGATATTGTCCAAAATTTTATGACCAAGTGGGTTTCGCCGCGGCAGGCGAGGTTTGGCGTGGTAGCTGAACTGTGGAGCCGACTGCTGCCCGCTGAACTTTGCCGGCACTGTGAAATTGTCGATATTTCCGGCGGCCAATTGAAGGTCAGGGTGGATTCGCCTGTATATAAGTACGAGTTGCAATTGTGCAGTCCGGAGATCCTTGAAGAGTTGCAACAACAATGTCCGAAGGCTCGTTTGACAAAAATAAAATTTGTTGTTGCTTAAGCAATAGTCCACGGAGTAAGAGCAAAAAAATTCGATAGTTTCTCGGTTGAAAAAGACGATATATAGAATAGAGGCAGAGAACCGGTATGCAAGACCACAAATATGATGCGAGCAACATAAAGATTCTTGGGGGTGTGGAGGCGGTACGTAAACGGCCTGATATGTATATCGGCGACCGCGGCACCGGAGGCATGCATCATCTGGTCTATGAGGTATTAGACAACTCCATCGACGAAGCATTGGCCGGGTTCTGTGACAACATAAACGTGCGCATCTATCCCGACGGCAGTTGCACGGTAGAAGATAACGGTCGAGGCATACCAATTGAAAAGCACAAAGAGGCCAAGACCAGCGCTCTGGAGGTTGTGCTGACGAAGCTGCACGCTGGGGGGAAGTTTGATAGCGACAGCTACAAAGTGGCCGGCGGTCTGCACGGTGTTGGAGTGAGCGTTGTCAATGCCCTGAGCGAATGGCTGGAAGCTGATGTTTATCGCGACGATAAGCACTATCACTTCGAGTGCGTCAGAGGAGTTGCCAAGAGTCGGGTGAAGGAAATCGGCCCAACTAATAAACGCGGCACAAAAATATCCTTCAGGCCCGACGAAGAGATATTCGGCGATACGGAATTTGCATACGACACGCTGCTGAAACGAATACGAGAGTTAGCTTATTTGAACGGTGGGCTGCAGATTAGCTTCAGGGATGACAGAAATAAGAAAAAAGAAGTATTCAAATTTCAGGACGGGATTAAGGCTTTCATCAAACATCTTAACGAGGGCAAAGAGACCCTTCATAATGATGTCATCTACTTAGCCAGGGAAGACCAGAAGGCTAAGCTGAGCTGTGAAGTGGCTATGCAGTACAACGACGGTTACACCGAAAACGTGCTGGTATTTGCCAACAACATCCGCAATATCGACGGTGGGACACATCTTTCTGGCTTTAAGACTGCGCTGACGCGGACAATGAATTATTATGCCAAAAGCAATAACCTGCTGAAGAACGGTCAGGCGACAACTGGTGACGACCTGCGTGAAGGATTAACGGCGGTAGTGGCGGTGAAACTTGCGGAACCACACTTTGAGGCCCAGACGAAGGTGCGGCTGACTAATCCGGAGGTTGGGGGTTTCGTTGAGTCGACCGTCAATGAGCAATTGGGTCATTTTTTGGAAGAGCATCCGGCAGAAGCGAAACGGATTTTGAACAAGGCCATCCAAGCGGCAGCGGCCAGGGAGGCAGCAAGGAAGGCACGGGAACTGACCAGACGCAAAGGTGCGCTGAGCACTTCCAACCTTCCGGGCAAGCTGTGGGATTGTGCGAGTAAGGAAAAGGCGAGCACGGAGATATTCATTGTAGAAGGTGATTCAGCCGGGGGCTCGGCAAAGGCAGGGCGGGATAGAAATATCCAGGCAATTTTGCCGTTGAAGGGGAAAATCTTAAATGTTGAAAAGGCCCGTATTGAAAAGATGTTGGCACACGATGAAATCCGAACCATTATCAGCGCTTTGGGGACCGGTATCGGGACGGATGAGTTTAATTTGGGCAGGTGCAGATACGGCAAGATAATATTAATGACAGACGCCGACATCGATGGCGCACACATTCGAACTCTGCTGCTGACGTTTTTCTTCAGGCAGATGCAGCAATTGTTTTTGGAGAATATGATTTATATTGCCCAGCCGCCCTTGTATGAGATTAAAGTCAAGGGTAAAAAGAAATCTGAATATATCCTAAGCGAAAATCAAATGCACAAGCAGATGATCGCCAGGGGGCTGGAAGGTACAGAACTTATCATCAGAGACGGCAAAAAAAGTACAAAGACTAAAAAGGCGCAGATGGGCCGAGGCCACTCTGTTAAAAGTAGGGGCGGTTCGCGAACCGCCCCTACTAACGGGGCCCGTGAAGTTTGCGACAAAGAGCTGACCGAGCTTGTGAAGACCTTAGCTGAGGCCGAACGCATCATAAAGGTTTTGAGCAGGCGTGGTATTAACTTCGCCGATTTCATCCAGGCCTATTACAGTCCGTCTAAAGGAGGACTGCCGCAGTTTCGTATCTGCACCGAAGACCAGGATGAAATTTATTACAAAAGGGAGGAGTACGAAAAACGTGTCGATGAGCTCAAAGAGCGGACCAAAGGTTTAGCAGAAGGTGAGGAGGAAGAATCAATTGCCGCCGAGGAGCTTCACGAGGTTGACCGCATCAATCAGATAAACAACCAGCTTAAAAACCAGTTCGGCTTAGATATCAAAGATTTTCTGTTAAAACCTGCCAAAGGTCTTCCAGGTGAAGCAACACCGACGAAGTTCGAGCTGGTCAGCGGCGATGATAAATATGAGGTCGCATCGTTAGGGGACATCTGCGCAAGCATCAGGCAGATAGGCGGCAAAGGGATTGAGATAAAACGCTTCAAGGGTTTGGGCGAGATGAACGCCGAGCAGTTATGGGAGACGACAATGAATCCGCAGACACGCACTTTGTTGAGCGTCAAACTCGATGATGCCGGTGAGGCCGACCGGCTATTCAGTATATTAATGGGCAGCGACGTGGAGAAACGTCGAAACTTCATCCGCGACCATGCACTCGAGGTCCAAAACCTCGACGTTTGATTCGTATGTCGTATATGGTACTGCGTACAAAGGAAAACCCGCCGAGTAAATCGGCGGGTTAAACATTTTTGAGATTCCCGTCTTAGTGGTCCTTCGACTTCTACTGCACTTGCTAATGGAATCTATCGGCGGCGGTCTCTACTACTTCTACCGCTCCTCCCTTCATAAATCACATTTGTCGAGGAAGAACGGGATGGTTCACCCACGTTTTCACCCAGATAGGAATATGAAAAAAGCTGGGTCTTTTCAGTAAACTGGTCAAAACTGAGCTTTCCTTCTGCGAAGGCATCGATGTCCGACTTTTTGGCGCGAATGGTTAGAACCGTAGGTGAGAGGGAGCCCGAACCGGCACCTGCAGATTCAGTTGCGATATACTTGCTGTCGCCACTTTTGTATAATCGTGTGACAAACGGACCAGATTGGCCGGCATTCCCGGTGACCGTAAGAATTACCGACTCATCCGGTTGGAGGCTCCGGATGTTTGTTGCATGTTTCAATGTTTGGATAAGCGTTTCTTTCAATTCTTCGACCTTCTGGGCGTCGTATTTTTCTTCCGGGCGGTCGCCGGTCCTGCGTCTTCTACTGACATCTTCCGGTTCATACATTTCCTGTTTCATCTGCTCCCAAACCAGGTCAATATCTTCTTCTTCGGTTTCCTTTTCTTCCGGTGCTTCGGGGGGCGGTGACAGCAGAAAATCAACCTTTGTCAAAAAGAGCGCTCCGTAGCCCTGAATGTACATTGCCCCTGTAGAGCGGCTGTCCCAAGAAAAAGGCATCGGGAGTATTATCCTACTACCAGTAGTGAATCTTCCCGAAACCAGGTTTGACTGTTCCAATCTTTTGTCAAAGATGCGGCACATAACAGTCATATCTTCCATCATCGTGACCACATCCTGCGGTTGTATCTCTGCGGTGGGAATTACGAGGACTTTCCCGCCGCCGTACTGCCCTGTCGTGGCAATATTTAGCTGCTCGATCTTTTCTTTCAAATCACTCAAACGCGAATCCAGTGTTTTGTTAACTTCGCTGACTACTTGCGGGCTCACTGCGGCCGGAGCGGTTGGAGCTGGGGCCGGAGATGGGGCCGGAGCGGTTGGAGCTGGGGCCGGAACGGTTTGGGCTGTAGTAGAAGCTGCCAGCAGTAAGCTGAGAACGATGGTAATAGTAATGGCTCTGATAAAAGATTTCATTTTTTTACTCCTCTAAATACATAACCTGTAATTAGTTTAATCAACATTTTAGAATCTACGTCTGTTGACGAAATTGGCTAAAACACAGAGTGCCCTTCATAAGCAACCGGCCGCCCCTCGACACCTGGAGAACCTTCCTTTCCGACTTTTGCATAAGATGTAAACATCTTAGTTCGTTCCCTAAATTGGTCAAAACTGAGCTCGCCCTTTGCGAAGGCATCGATGTCTGACTTTTTCACACAAATGGTAAGAACCGTAGGCAATAAGGAGGCCGCCACCGTTGGGACTACGGGTGCCCTTCGGATCATCCTGCTGCTTCTGCCCGTGCTTCTTCCGTAGAGGTATGATTGTGTAACAGTCGCCGTGCCAGATTGACTCTGGTCACCAATGACCGTGAGAATCACCGACTGGTCCGGTTTCAAGGCCTGGATGTTTGCGGCATGTTTCAATGTTTTAATGAGCGTTTCTTTGAGCTCTTCGACCTTCTCGGCATCGTATTTTTCTTCCGGGCGGTCGGTCCTGGGTCTTCTACCGGTCTCTTCGGGCGCATATATCTCCTGTCTCATCTGTGTCCAGAGTGGGTCGGTATCTTCCTCTTCGGTTTTCTTCTCTTCTTGTGCTTCGGGTGAGGGCGAGAGGGGAAAATTCACTTTCATTAAAAACAAAGCCGCGTAGCCCTCGAGATAAACGGCTTCTACTGTGCCGCTATTGTGCCCCGAAAACGGATCTAACACAACAAACAAGCTTGCTCTTCCTGTAGTCAAATGCGCCTGGCTGAGTTTGTTATCAAAGATGCGTGACATCACGCTCATATCTTCGGTTATCGCAGCAAGGTCTTCTACTTTCATCTGTGCGGCAGGAATTACGAGGACCGCTCCGTCACCGCTATGCTGCCAAAACGGTATGCTGACTCGCGGTATTGCTACTTCGATTTTAGGAATCTCAGGGATCTGTAGTTCTAACTGCTCTTGTGCAGCCTCTACCTGCTTAAGCTGAGCTTGCATCTGCTTTTGTGTAGCTTCCAACTGCTTCTGTGCAACCTCTGCCTCTTTTTGCGTCACTTTGGCCGCAATATCAGCCTTCATTCTCGCAAGCTCTGCTTCCTTTTCCGCAATGATTTCTTCTTTTGTGGCTTGTTTTTTTTCTTCGTCGGGAACGTCTTGGGCCAGGGCAAAACATGCTGTGATTAGATTGACGGCGACAAATACAATAATTGTCTGGGTTAAAGCTTTTTTCATTTTTTGCTCCTTTCATTTTAGATTGTTTGGATTTTCGGATTCGTTTGGAACTGAGCTATCGGGTTGAGTATAAGACAATCGTCGCGCCATACCCTGCAGCTCATCTTCGGTCTGGACGGCGAAGGTCGCAAAAGCATTGGTCAACTGGGCGTTGTCCCGCAGTCGATTCAACTCTATCTGCTCAAAGGCTGCTGCTACCCATTGCCTGTCCTGTGTTTGGGCCGTATTGATGGACTCGATGAGCTCTTCGAGCAGTTGATTGGTCGCGGCACCGGAAGCAGCTAAGGTGTATGCCGCAAACTGATTCAAATCGCTGCGATATTGTTGACTAAGCTCATTTTTAAGCTGGGCGTAACTGCTCGTCAGAGCTAACTGCCAGTATTGCTTCATCTCGTCAAGGAGCTTCCTGCGAATAACCGGCTCGAGAGCAGCCTGAAGCTGTTCGGCATCCGGCCCTCGAGGGGCTGAGAGTCGGCCTGTGGCATAACCGGCTATAATCAGCAGTACGGCTGCAGCGGCAACCTTAGTGAAGCTGTTCGGAGCTTTTAACCAATCTATAAACCAAATTCGCTTACCCGTAGTTACATTATTCGATTGTCCGGAGGCTTCAGTTAGCTTTGCAATGGTAGCATCGACCAGTTCCCGGGACGGGCCGGATGGGACCTGCTCGTTATTAAGGGCTTTTACAGCATTTTCTAAGATATTTTCATTTTCTTCCATAATACAACCTCACTTTTGCTCTTTCGGTGACAACTCGAAAGACTGTCGTAATTTTGCCCTGGCGCGGTGCAGCAACACACCGGCAGCATTTATTTTAATGCCCAGGGCTTTGGCAATCTGACGATAGCTCATATCATTTAGATATCGCATACAAAAGACCTCCGCCTCTTGCGGCGGCAGTTGAGTCAGCGACTCTCGCAGCCTGGCAGCCAGCTCCTGCTGCTGTGCCATTTGAGCCGGGCCCGGATTTGTGCTTGGCACAGCGTCCCAGTCAGCCGAGACAGCCCTACAACGCGAGTGGCGGAATCGTTGGCGCATCTGGTCTATTGCCCGTGTTGTGGCCAGCCGGGTCAACAGGGCAGAAAAGCTCCGGATGCGCTGTCGCTGTGAGATTTCCAGGGCGGAAACAAAGGTTTCCTGGAAACAGTCGGCAGCATCATCGCTGTTGCCCAGTAATCTGTAAGCGGTTTGCCATACAGCCGGGCCGTGTTTTTCGATAATTATCTGCCACTCAATCACGTGCAAGTGAATCTCCTTTTAATCGGCTGCCGTTGTTATATTAGTCGCTGGAGCTGCCTATTTTATTACAAAAATTCTGGATGGGAAATATCGACTTTGGTTAACATTATCGAACTTTAACCGTCATTTTATCCTTATTAATGAGCCATTGTGGGTCTTTAGGTAAACCTCGCCAACACAAAAGAGCTGCCCTGGGCCTACGGTTTCTATCAGTCTTCTTTTTTTCTTTCCGATTACCGTTAAGGGAAGGTCTGTTCTTATGCAACCATTATGTGTCCAGGCTGGTTTTAGGTAACAATTTGCTTTCATGTATGACTTACCTACTTTCCTAAATACCACAAGGAATTTGTAACACCTTGATTCAACAATGACTCGTATGTCATTACTCTGATACGATTTACTGTATTAATTGTTTTTGTCCCGCTTTTGGATTCCAGCGAGGCAGGGGGCCTTCGTTGAGTTTTCAACGAGGCAGGCAAATCTTCTTTCGAGCTGTTGCAGTTGTTGTATTAGTCGTTGTATCGTCCTATTTTATTACAAAAAATCTCGATAGTCGGTTTATCCTTCAAGGCAGGATAACAAGAATCAATAAAAATTTATAATTTATTTGATTTATAGCAATTTTTTCTTGCAAAGCTCTCAGCCGCGTGGCAAAATTGTAATTTACAATGACATCGGAGGAGTGTTTTTGATGGGTGATAACTTTTTGAGGGAGATCAGAATGACAGGAAAAATCAGAAGCAAGAAAATAGAAGGAGGAATCTTTGTCTTTTGGCTCGATTCGATTTCTCTTTTCGTTTTTGCCCTTCTTTTCTTTTGCACAATGTTACTTGTCGGGTGCAGCAGTCAAAAAGCCGAGGTAGTTGGAACCGGCACAGTCGAGAGCACACCGGCTGAGCAGAAGAAAGCCGAATTACTGAAGACACTCGACCGCAAATTTGAAAATCCCAACGCTCATTTCGAATTAGGTCAATTGTATCATGCCGAGAGGTCGTGGCTAAAAGCAGAGCGTCATTATAATGTAGCCTTGGGTTTTGACCCTACACACAGGGAGGCTCAAGCGGCAATGGTAAAGTTATTTTTCGATAGTGGGGATACTGCCAAGGCTAAAACTTATGCCGATATTTATATGAACCAGGTTGTTGATTCAGCAAGTGGGTCATATCGACTTGGATTTGGGTTTCAGAAGCAGCTTCTTGATGAGTATGCGTTTGATTGCTATCAGCAGGCACTTCGCTTGGCGCCGAATTCCGCTGGGGTTCACAGGCAGCTCGGCTACTATTATTTGAGCAAGAATGATAAAGTCCGGGCAGAGGAATATTTGAAGCGTAGTTTTCAGCTCGACCCTCTACAGCCGGAGGTGGCCGGTGAATTAGGCCGGCTCGGAGTGGAAGTAAGAATACCGCGCAAAACAGAGAAGCGCACGAGGAAGCTGGACAAAATTGCCGAAGAGTCACGCAAAGAAGAGAAATGATAATGACAGGGCTCAACACCAGGTCGTAATGGTGTATGTTGGGACCCTCCGGGGTATCTTTGAGCATTAGCTTATATCTAAGAGGTATGGGACAGGAAATATGGTCTTTTTCATTGCCCCGTGGCGAAAGGATGCGCTGCGGGGTTTTTTAATTTACTATTTTCTATTTTCTATTTACTATTTTCCTCTACTTGAAGTCTGTCTACCGTGGATGGTGGATTTCCAGCTTGTACATTTGATTTCCAATAGACCGTTGGGAGAAAATGCTGAAAATCAATAGGATGTAATTGATGCCGAAGATGGGATTGCACATTGCGGATATTTTGGTGTTGGGGTTATATCTTGTCGGGATAACTATTATTGGTGTCTGGGCAGCAAGGCGAATAAGAAATATTGCCGATTTCTTTATGCCTCGCAGATTCGGCAAAGTGATGATGATAACACATGCGTTCGGGACAGGCACACATTCCGACCAGGCTGTCAGCGTAGCTTCGAAGAGTTTTACAAACGGGCTTTCCGGTATATGGTATCAGTGGCTGTGGTTGTTCGCGACGCCGTTTTACTGGTTGATTGCGCCAGTGATGCGACGCTTCAGAGCGATAACGACGGCGGATGTCTTTGAGGCCAGGTTTAGCCCTCGTGTTGCGATGCTGTTTGCAGTTGTAGGGATGCTGAACCTATCAGTCAATATTGGCGTGATGCTCAAAGGGGCCGGTGCAGTTATTGATGCAAGCACGGCAGGTCTTGTTTCGTCTAATATCGCTATCGCCCTGATGACAGCGATGTTCGTGATATATGGGATGGCCGGTGGACTTTCAGCAGCTATTATCACCGACTTCATCCAGGGGGTATTGACCGTTGTCTTTTCCTTTGTGCTGCTCCCGTTTATTTTAAAGGCAGTAGGCGGATTAAGTGGCATACACGAAGCAATAAAGGACCCTAGCATGTTATCGCTCGTCGCACCGGCGGAGATTGGGTTTTTCTACATAACGGTAATTGCCTTCAATGGTCTGGTGGGCATTGTGACCCAGCCGCACACTATGGGTAACTGTGCCGCCGGTAAGACCGAGATGGAAGGTCGGGTCGGCTGGATGTTTGGAAACTTTGTCAAGCGAGTCTGTACGGTGGCGTGGTGTCTGACCGGACTAGGAGCGGTTGTGTATTTTGCCGGACGTGACGTTGAGCCGGACCATATTTTCGGATTGGTGGCAGCGGACTTTTTGCCCAAGATAGCACACGGCATACTCGGCCTTTTCTTAGCGGCGCTTCTGGCCTCCGTGATGAGTTCTTGTGATTCATTTATGATAGCATCATCAGGTCTTTTTACTGAGAACATATACAAACGCCTGTTGCCTGAAAGAACTGCAAAACATTACGTTTTCGTTGCCAGGGTGGCTTCACTTGCTATAGTCGCCGGCGGGGTAGGTTTTGCCTACTGGCTTGAGGGTGTTGTGGAAGGGCTTGAGATATTCTGGAAGATTTCGCCGATGATGGGTATTGCTTTCTGGTTGGGTCTTTTCTGGCGGCGCACAACAGCAGCCGGGGCCTGGGCGTCAACACTTACGGCGTTCGGAGTGTGGTGGCTGACGACACAGGAGCTTTTCATCTCGTGGCTCGGCAGCCTTTCGATAGCCGAGTCTCTAACATTCATTTTCGTTAAAAACGGCGTTGCGGAGGTCTATATGCCGTGGCAGATGGTTTTCTATCTGTCGGCTGGGACAATTGCCGGAATCGCTGTAAGTCTGTTCACCAGGCCTGTGCCGCAGGAAAAACTCGATAATTTCTATGCGCTGGTGCGAACACCTGTCAAGCCGGGCGAACAGGTATCTATGCCCTGCACTTTGCCGGATGACGCTGTGGTTCCCGAAAAGCGGAACATCTTTCCAAACACCAATCTGGAAATAGCAATTCCATCCCGTACATCAGTGGTCGGTTTTTTTGCCGGCTGGGTGTGCGTGGCGGCGATTATCTATTCAGTATATCTAATAGCAACGGCTTAATTTATACTCGGTTAGGAAGGAGAAGCTATGAACAGGGTAAAATACCGGATTTTCATCGGACTAATATGGATGTTCGCGGTAGGGTCGGTTCTGGGTGCCGAGACGGTCTATGATGTGCGTGACTATGGGGCTAAAGCTGACGGCAAAACGCTGTGCACTACAGCCATTCAGAAGGCCATAGATAAATGCGCCAAGGATGGCGGCGGGACCGTTTATCTGCCGCCCGGGACTTTTCTTTCCGGCACTATCTATATGAAAAGCGGCGTGACACTGAAACTCGATGTCGGCTGTACGCTGTTGGGCAGCGCGGAACTGAAAGACTACCTCCCCACCGTACAGGCTTTTAGGTCTTACACAGATAACTATACGGACAAGAGTCTAATTTATGGGGAAAATCTCGAGCGGGTCGCCATCATTGGTAGAGGCATTATCGATGGCCAGGGGCGTTCGTTCAAAGGGCCATATAAGGTGCGCCCCTATATTATTCGATTTATCCAATGTCGAAACGTAACGGTAAAGGATGTAACTATCAGGAACTCACCGATGTGGGCGCAGCATTATTTAGCCTGTGACGATGTGCACATCAGCGGAATCACGGTCAGAAGTCTTGTCAACGCCAACAACGATGGTATCAATATCGACTCCTGCGAAAGGGTCATCATTTCGGACTGCAATATCCGTTCCGGAGATGATGCCATCGTGCTCAAGAGCACATCATCGCGGCCGTGCAGAAATGTAGCGGTCAGTAACTGCGTTCTGAGCAGCCGCTGTAATGCGCTGAAGATGGGCACGGAATCCAACGGGGGTTTTGAGAATATCGTTATTACCGGCTGCTCGATTTATGATACCCGTCTGGCCGGTGTGGCGCTGGAGATAGTAGATGGCGGCACTATGGACGGCGTCATTGTCTCGAATATCACAATAAACAAAATCGGAGCACCGATTTTTCTGCGGCTTGGCAACCGAGCCCGGCCTTTTAAGAAGGATATGGAAAAGCCGGGGATTGGAGTAATGCGGAATATTACGATAAGCAATATCGAGGCGACCGGTGCGAACCCAACCGGCTGTGCAATTTCGGGGCTGCCGGAGGCAAAGATAGAAAACGTTACACTTAGCAACATTCGGCTTTCGTTCGCCGGTGGCGGAAGCAAGGAGGACGCCAGCCGTGTTGTCCCTGAGAAGGCTGAAGACTATCCGGAGTATTCGATGTTCGGCAGACTGCCGGCTTATGGGCTTTATTGCCGTCATCTTAAGGGCTTAAAGCTGCTCAATGTGCAGCTTCAATTGGCAAATAGTGACCAGCGTCACGGGGTTGTCCTAAAAGATGTTGAAGATGTGTTAATCGACGGCCTGGATGGTCCGCGCTCGCCCCAGACCAATTCGATAATTCACATGACTGATGCCAAAAAGGTTTTTGTTCGCGACAATGACAACTGAGTAATTAAGCGTTGATTGAATCACGGAGAATGAATTTATGACGTTTGAGAAGTATTCCTTTGGAATTGGTGACAGATTCTGTCATCAGGGCAAACCACAATTAGCCGCTTTGATAAAAGCGAAAGAACAGGTTTTTGACATTACACCTGTTTGGAACAAATCCCACAGGGAGCATACCATAATCGGGACAACACCGACGGACACGCGTAAGGAGGCTGACGATGCGGTAAGGGCCTATGGCTGGGATGGGTCGTATTTCGTGGATGCCGACCATATCGGATTGAATAATGTCGATGAATTCATCGAGCCCAGCGACTTTTTCACGCTTGATGTTGCTGATTATATTGGCAAAACAGCAGACAAAGCCAATGTGAATTCTTTTGTTCAAAAGCATAAAAAATATATCGGCTCGCTTGCAATTGACGGAGTAGATGAGACTTTTAATATCGGCGAAGAACAAATCAAAGCAATAGCAGATAAGTTTCTGTTAGCGGTTAAGCAGGCGGGCAAAATCTATCGACATATTACAACGGCTAAAGGCACAGATGATTTTATTACGGAAGTCTCAATGGATGAGACCGACCAGCCACAAACGCCGGTAGAGATGTTCTTTATCTTAGCCGCGATTGCCGACGAAGGGATTCCAGCCCAAACGATTGCACCGAAATTTACGGGCCGATTCAATAAGGGTGTGGATTACGTCGGTGATGTTACAGCTTTTGCAAAAGAATTTGAAGAGGACGTGGCGGTGGTTGCTTTTGCGGTCAAAGAATTCGGCTTGCCTGAAAACCTCAAACTTAGCATCCACTCCGGAAGTGACAAGTTCTCGATTTATGGGCCAATAGCCAAGGCGCTGAAGAAATTCGATGCGGGGCTGCATATCAAGACAGCAGGGACAACATGGCTGGAAGAGCTAATCGGCCTGGCGATAGCCGGTGGCGACGGCCTATCAATCGCAAAAGAGGTTTATGCCGGGGCGTTGCCGCGGATGGATGAGCTTTGTGGGCCGTATGAGACAGTTATTGATATCGACAGAGAAAATCTCCCGACTGCACAAGAGGTTTACAAATGGGATGGCGAAAGATTCGCCTCAGCGCTGCGACACGACCAATCCTGTGAGCAATATAATCCCAATTTCCGGCAGCTTCTTCACGTTGCGTATAAGATTGCCGCTGAGATGGGGACACGCTTTTCAGATGCGCTCAAGAAATATGAAAATATCATCGCACAAAACGTAACAGAGAACATCTACGAACGGCATATAAAGCCGCTCTTTATTGAATAACAAATATCGGAGGCAAAAGCACTCATTATTACGTTCGAGGAGCCGGGGTAATTGTGCAGAAAAGGACGAAGGGCTGCCGATATAGATTACGTCCAATGTCGGATGGCAGCTTTAAGTGCGCAAGGTATGATTTTTTTATCGGACCAGGCAAAGAACAATAGGTATGAAAAAGAAGAAATCATATAAGAGAGCCTCAGAAGGCCAAACAACACGTGCCGGGGCCAGGACAGCGATGATGTGCCTCGGTATAGGTGCGTGCTTAGTTGTTTTGTGCAGTTGCCTTAGTTTTGATATCGGCGATTGGCCGAGCAGGTTTGTATATCCTCATAATAGCCCCCCTGCTAACTGGTGCGGCTCGGCAGGGGCATTCTGTGCGTACTATTTGCTGTATTATATTGGACCTGGGGTGTTTGTGATATTAGTGTCGGGAATTTGTTTTCTGGTTGCCAGGCTCGCACATAAACCGACAAGCCAGCCGATTTTAC
>Ga0315549_1002577_pt1 | contig 17066 bp, 15 predicted proteins | sample SalMarSW160200MG_FD_203101 | JGI IMG/M metagenome (GOLD analysis project Ga0315549, IMG submission 203101) | Salt marsh sediment microbial communities from the Plum Island Ecosystem LTER, Massachusetts, United States - Salt Marsh Sediment SW1601-200 ... | reverse complement strand
TAATATCAGTAATTTGAATATTCTATATTATCAATAAGTATATCACCCATTTAGCCAGCTTATAAGATAAAAAGTTTAATGGAGTCAACCTGTAAGCCGAGAACTAGCCTAAATAGGATATAATTTCTTGATTTGTATTGCAAAAGGGATAAAAAACAAATATGAGAAATTATATAGATAGCTTCCTTAGCTATATGAAAATTGAAAAAATGGCTTCTCCTTCAACTATTTATGGCTACAATAAAGAGACTAAAAAGTTCCTTGATTACCTAAATTATATAAATATTTCAGACATAAACTTAATTAGTACAAGAACTGTAAGGCAATATTTCTATTACGCTAAGGAAAATAGAAGCCTGTGCCAGAGTTCAATATCAAAAATAATTGCAATAATAAAAAGCTTTTTTAATTACCTTGAAGAAGAAGATATTACAGTTAAAAATCCAACTAGAAAAATCAAAGTACCTAAAAAGATAAATAAAATCCCTTCTGTGATGTCTAAGTATGAGGTAGACCTGATAATCAGATCCGTAGACTTTGCGCCCTTAAGATGCCGTAAAAATAATGTAAGAGATAAACTAGTTCTATCCCTACTCTACTATACCGGTATAAGGAAAAGCGAGCTGCTAAACTTAAACTGGACCGATATTAACCTTTCAAAAAGTTTTATTATTATAAGGCGTGGTAAAGGAGGCAAGGACAGATTAATTCCCCTTCATAAAGAAGTTACCGGGTTATTAGACCAATATCTAGAAGAGAGGCTTCCCCTTAAAACAGATGCACTTATAATCGGTGAGCAAGGTAGAAGGATGGGTAATTGCAGCTTTGTCAATCTTCTTAAGATGTATTTTGCCTTATCCGGACTTAAGAGGAAAGGTTATACAGCACACAGTTTCAGGCATAGTTTTGCTACTCATCTGGTTGAAGCAGGGGTTGATCTTTTTAAGGTTCAAAAGTTACTGGGTCATGCAAGCCTAGATACTACAAAAATTTATATTAATTTTAACAGCTCACAGATGGCAAAAGCTGTTGGGAGGTTATAGGCAAGGATATGGCCAGTTATATATTTAACTTTTACTAATACCTTTTAAATACTACTCTTATTTACAATATTTTAATATAATTATTAAAAATAAGAAGTGGAATTTGTTATAATCAAGATAATTTAATAATAATTAGAGTTCAATATAACTACGTAAAATATGCAATAAAAGATTGGATTTACGAAAACAATTCGCATAGAAACGAGTTAGGCAACATTTAAAAATGGAGATGAAAAAGATGTTATTAAGTATTTTCGGATATAGGATTTCTGACAACGGAGTTGATATAACTCTGCTTGGTTTTTTAGTGCGACGAGTCCATTTTTCTAATATAGAAGACATTTTTCTTGGTTCAAGGGGGTGGGGTGGTGAGATTTGGACAGTTTTTAAGATATGGAGCCTTGTAACTCTCAAAAAGAAAAAGGGGTTGCTAAAATATGTGACGATAGCACCCAAAAATCCTGAGGATTTTGTATCAAAAATTAAGGAAAAGATGCAATAAAAATAAAACATTGCCTAACACAGCATATACGGCTCAATCTATTCGCCCAAATTTCGGCTTCAGCGAAACTTCGTATAGGCTGGAAACGTTGTACACCATGCCAAAAACTTATGTATATGCAAGAAAAGATATAAAACGGAGGCTTAGAAATGAAAATACGAAAGATTGAGATAAAAAACTATCGCTCCTTACACAACTTGACTGTTTACCCAGGAGATATTTTAGCATTAGTTGGCCGAAATAATAGCGGTAAATCAAATCTCATCAAAGCACTTGAGCTATTTTTCGAAGGCACAACTCGACTGGTTAATAATGAATGTTTTTACAATCACAAAACCGAAGAACCTATTGAGATACTCATTGAGATACTCATCACTTTTGAGCAGCTAAGTGCTTGGGAGAGGGAAAAATTTGAACCTTGGATGGATGAAGATAAGTTGGTTGCTGGTAGAGAAATTGTTTGCACCGGAACAGATTCTTATACTATTAATAATTTGGCTATTATAAAAGTTGCAGAACCTGAGTGGCTTCGGGACGATATGGTAAATGCTGAGAAAATAACTGAGTGGTGGTCTAAGAAAGATGAGCTAAAAATAAACGGTTTAGATTTTGGGGTAGAACTTGGTACTTCAAAACCTGGAGTTGGGAAATGGAAAGAAGCGATTAAGAAATTTTTGGCCGAACATCGTAATGAGATACCTTTGAAAAAAGAAAGGTGTGAAAATCCTAAAGGTTATACCGGGGTTTTGAAAGGAGCTCTGCCGGAATTCATACATATTCCTGCCGTGAGGGACATTTTGGATGAGGCAAAAGTTGCAAAGACAAATCCCTTTGGGCAGCTCATCAACTCTGTACTAGAAAATATAGCTGGAGAACAAAAGGATGCTATTTCGAAACAATTAAAAGAAATAGAAAAGCGACTAAATCGTAGCGAAGAAGGAGAACGGATTACTGAAATAAAAGATATAGAAGACTACCTAAACAAATTGATGTCCCAACTTATGGATTGCGATATTGAAATTGAAATGGCTATGCCTCAATTGAAAGAGGTTTTTGGAGCAGCCAAGATTTATGCTGATGATGGGCTAAGGACCACTATTGAATCAAAAGGACATGGTATGCAACGTTCAATGATTTTCACAATTTTGCGTGCCTATGCTGAATTGGCCCACGCTCAAAAAGCTGGGGAGAAAGCAGAAGAAAGAACTACAATTTTTGCGATTGAGGAACCTGAGCTTTATTTACACCCCCAATCACAACGAACTTTAATGTCAGTCTTTAGAGAAATCGCCAGTGGAAGGGATCAAATAATTTATAGCACTCAGTCTAGTTTATTCGTCGATATTAGCCATTTTGACCAGATTTGTATCATGCGTCGGGAGAAAAAGAAGGAAAGTTACGAAAGCTATCCTACCCAACTTTTAATGTCAACGATGATTGAAGATCTTAAGGCAAGAAAAGGAGTTGATGCTACCGAGGAAGGTATAAGAGAACAATATTCTCATGCCTTCAACCCAATGATTAATGAAGGTTTCTTCGCAGACAAGATAGTAATAGTAGAAGGGCCTTCAGAGCAGTATGCACTACCTATTTATGCAGATGCCCTTGGATACGGTCTGGACCGAAATAACATCTCTGTTGTCCATTCAGACGGTAAGGGGCAAATGGATCGTCTGCTGCGAGTATTTAATGGCTATAAAATTCCTACCTATCTATGGTTTGATGGCGATAAAAACAATGAAGACAAAGCTGTCAGAGATAAAACGTTGGAACTTCTGGAATTACTTGGTGAGCCTATTGGGGAAATTGAAGATGTTAAAACCAAGGTATCAAATAGATATGCCATATTAGAATATAAATTAGAGGAAACTTTGAAAGACGAAATAGAAGATTATGAAAAGCTTGTCCAAGAGGCAGAAAAGATACTTGGTCCTATCGGTAAGCCATTGAAACACAGATTTATTGCTAACAGGCTTAAACAAATTATCGTTAATGGCGAATCATCTGCGGAGGTATTGCCAGAAACAATAATAAAGATTGTTGAAAGAATAAAGAATTTATCTTTTTATGGCAGTATCCTTCAAGAGTTGGAAAGGTAACAATATGATAGTTGTTGGCACGGCGTATAACAGAGCGTATCTGGCTACAGTGCTTCGCACCTCTGCCCAAATTCCTCACTTCGCTCGGTTCTTCAGATACGCTCAGCCGTTATATGAAATATACTTTTCCTTTTCGCGCCGTTTGGGCAAGACTAGTACTTTTCCATAACAAACAAATTTGATTTTTATTTTTTTATAGAGAGGGGTATATGGTGTTTCCTTAACTTCTGCTGGTCGCCCCAAAACAATTTAATTAAATTTACGATTGTCATATAATAACTTTAGTAAAAAATGTTAAGTATACAAAATATTTTCGAAAACTACGTTAAATCCATCTCCTCAAAATTCTTACACGAGGAAACCAGTGAAATGGGATACCGCACCGACTTTGAGATTTTAATCAAAGGAATTTTTGAGTCCATCAATGTTAGGCGCATAGATCACGATGCGAGAGCTGAACAAGGGAACAAGCCGGATTTTGTTGTGCTTAATCACGATGTGCCAATTCTGTATATTGAAGCAAAAGATATCGGCGTATCTTTAGACAAAATCGAGAAATCTGAACAAATGGCCAGATATTATGGATATGCAAATTTAGTTCTTACAGATTATGTTGAGTTTCGTTTTTATAGAAATGGTCTGCGTTACGAAGATCCAATAAAAATAGCAAATTATAATATCAAAACTCGAACCATTGCAGCTATTCCAGAAAGTTATGAACATGTCGCTAAAACCTTAATTGATTTTACACAATCTCACAAAGAACCGATAAAATCAGGCAAACACCTTTCTAAAATTATGGGAGGTAAAGCACAAAGAATTCGAGATAATGTGCGCCAGTTTCTTGCTACTAAGTCGGATAAAAACACAGAGATAACCCGGGTATATGAAACTATTAAAAAGCTACTTGTCCATGACCTAACAGAAGATGCTTTTGCTGATATGTACGCGCAAACTTTAGTATACGGGCTTTTTGCTGCCCGTTATCATGATGAAACTCCTGCAAATTTTACCCGTCAGGAAGCTCGCGATCTTATTCCAAAATCTAATCCCCTTCTTAGGCATTTCTTTGATCATATTGTTGGACCTAATTTTGATAAACGTCTTGAATATATTGTTAATGAACTCTGCGAAGTCTTTTCTCATGCTGATGTTGCCGAGCTTATGAAAGAGTACTTCCAGAAGGATTTGTTTGGTAAGTCTCATAAAGGACCAGATCCGGTAATTCATTTTTATGAAGACTTCTTAAAGGAATATGACCCCGAGTTACGCAAAAAAATGGGTGCTTATTATACTCCACTACCTGTTGTGCAATTTATTGTTCGTTCTGTAGATTATCTACTTAAAAAAGAATTCGGTCTTGTTGCAGGTTTAGCTGATACCTCAAAATTAGAAAATGGTACTCATAGGGTGCAGATACTTGACCCAGCTGTTGGTACTGGGACATTTATTAGTGCTGTAATTAACATAATTTACTCAAATCTTTTAAAAAGTGGGCAAAAGGGCCGTTGGCCAGCATATGTACATAACGATTTGCTTCCGCGTCTACATGGCTTTGAATTAATGATGGCGCCATATACAATTGCACACTTAAAATTAGGTATGGCATTCAGACAAACTGGCTTTAAGTATTTTAACCGTCGCCTTGGTATTTATCTTACAAATTCTTTAGAAAAAAGTATTGGTCAGGGGGAACTATTTACAGCCTTTGGTCTTGCTGAAAGCATTGCTGAGGAATCAAAAGAGGCATCAGTTATAAAAAATGAAACACCGATAATGGTCGTTATTGGTAATCCACCGTATAGTGTAAGCTCTTCGAATAAAGGTGAGTGGATACAGGAACTCATTAAAGACTACAAAAAAAATTTGCATGAGAAAAAGATTAATATAGATGATGATTATATTAAATTTATACGACTTGCAGAGTATTTTATTGAAAAGAACAATAATGGTATTGTAGCAATGATTACCAATAATTCGTTTATTGATGGTATTACTCATCGGCAAATGCGGAAGCACCTGCTTGAAACCTTTGACGATATCTATATTCTTGACCTTCACGGTAATTCTAAGAAAAAAGAGAAAGCACCTGATGGTGGAAAAGATGATAATGTTTTTAATATCCAGCAGGGCGTGTCTATCAACATCTTTGTACGTAAAGAAGAAAAAAAGAAGGGGCTAAGCTTAGTTCACCATACCGAAATTTATGGTAAAAGAGAACATAAATTTAAAATACTTAATGAAAAAATTATTTCAGAAATTGAATGGAAAAATCTTGATTATTCAGAGCCATATTATTTCTTTGTACAAAGAGATGATAATGAGGAAAATGAATACCAAAACGGCTTCAGGATCGATGATCTCATACCAGTTTACAACTCTGGTATACAAACAAAGAACGATGCTTTATCAATGCGATTTAATGATGAAGAGTTGGATCGCACTATACAGGACTTTCAAGAAAACTCTTCAAGCGAGCTCCGTTTAAAATATAGACTTAAGGATACTTCAGGTTGGAATGTCAAGAAAGCTAAAGAAAGTTTAGAAAAGGATTTTCAGAAAATAAATATACTTTATCGGCCCTTTGATCTTCGCAAAAGTATTTTACAGAAGCAATCTGGAGGATTTATCGGTAGATCGCGCTATAGTATTTCAAAACATTTCTTACATGAAAACTTTGGTTTAATAACTGTTAGACAGCAGAGTACTTTTAATTTTCAACATATTCTTGTAACCAAGTTTATGATCGAAAGCGGTGCGATATCTTTACAGACAAAAGAATGGGGATATATTTTTCCTCTCTACATTTATCATGAAGACGGGTCTCGAGAACCGAATCTTAAAAAAGAAATTATTGAAGAGATAGAAAAAATTGTCGGTAAAATTTCTCCTGAAGATATTTTTGATTATGTCTACGCGGTTCTTCACTCGCCAAGTTATCGCGAAAAATACAAAGAATTTTTGAAAATTGATTTTCCGCGCGTGCCATATCCGAAAGACACTAAAAGTTTCAAGAAACTTGTCGCTTTTGGTGCTGAATTGCGCTCACTTCACCTCCTTGAATCGCCAAAGGTAAATCAATACATCACCACTTATCCCGTCACCGGATCAGATATCGTTGACAAATTGATTTACAAAGATGGCAATGTGTTTATCAATAAAGATCAATACTTTGGTAACGTCCCCGAAGTAGCCTGGAACTTCTACATTGGCGGCTACCAGCCTGCACAGAAGTGGTTAAAAGATCGCAAGAATTGTACTCTTACCAATAACGATATTGAACACTATCAAGAAATTATTGTAGCACTGGCGGAAACGGAGAGGATTATGGGGGAACTTGATAAAAATAAATAGATATAGATTTTTAATAAAATTTCTACCCAAGAAAAAGTAAAAATTTAAAATATTGTGAACTAATTAAAAAACGTTACTTATATAATTTACACTACCTTTAGAAGCTAACGATTTAGTAATTGCAAATAAATAATTATTTCACTTTCTTTATAACTTCAAATAGACTATCCCAAACTATACTTAAATCATCTTTTATTTCTTTTAAATTATCTCCTAGGACAGTAACCTCCCCGGCATTAACTCTGTATGTTAATTGATTTAAATTATTTCCAATCCTCTTTAAATCTACTATAAGATCTCTTATCCCTGGTATTACCGTTATCTTTTTATCCAGTATACACTTTCTTATATATTCACTCTGGCTATAGTGTGTCTTGGACCTTTTTTCTCTATATGCTATATATTCTTTATCATCTAAATAACAGGATATATGATGTTTTCTCTTTCTTTCCGGACGCTTAGTATTTATATTCAACATATCCAATCCTTTCTAACTGAAGGGTTTGGGGAGAATCCCCAATTAAAAGTATGTGTGGCACATATACATATCTTGCTTTACTTATATTAATATTCCTTTTATTTACCCGGTTTAAAGTATCTTAAAACAGCATAAAGTAGAAAAAATCTTTTTACAACTATGAGTTAAAATTGACTATTCTTCCAGCTAATTGTGGCTTGATATGAGTTTAGATCCAGTTGCTTTAACTCCTGCGAGCTGATACTGATAGTTTGCTTCCGGGGAGTAATTATACTTAGAACCTGTCCGTCGTCAAGGTAGTATTTTCCTTTGCGAGCATAAACCGCTAAAGCTATTTATCCCTCTCAATCCTTGCAGACAAGGACCGGAAAATCTCCACCTTGACTTACGGCCAGAACCTCCGCCTGCTTTCCCCCGTGCGGAAGCAAAATATTTTTTTAAAAGATAAGAATAAGAAATACATAAGTAGTAGGGATTAATTAAAGTAATACAGAAGTAAATTAATATCGGGAGATAAACATTAATATGCAAAACAGTTCAAATAAAAAAATATCTGAAGACAATGCTTATTTAAGAAATATAATCGAAGAAGATTTAATTAAAATAATAAAAGGATTGTCCTCGGAGGAACTGATCAATACCTATAGGAGCTTAAGTGGTCTAAAGACTAAAAGTAACAATGATTTAAGAATCAGGAAGAAAAATAATCAATTAGAAAAAGATATCATTAGAGAATACAATACACACTTGCGGTCACAGAATAAAGCTGATTCCACCATTAAGGATTACATAAATATATCAGTCAAATTTACCTTATATATAAAACAAAATAATATTAATTTTGAATCTTTGATTATGAGCGATATTGACAATTATCTTTCTTTAATTAGATCCAGGAATCTTTCAAATAATACATATGCTAAACTTATAAACTGTATCAGATCATTTTTAAGATTTCTTAACCAAAGGGAATATACAGGTAAGGATTTTTCCTCTCTTATAAAGATTCCATCAAAAGTAGCATCAATTAAAGAAGAGCTATCTGAACTTGATATAAAAAATATTAAAAACTACCTATTGGTAAGAAAAGAAAAATACAGAAATGAAAATTTAAGGGATAAGATTATTTTTAATCTAGGGGTTGACTGCGGACTTAGAAGACAGGAGTTTATAAACTTAAACTGGGAAGATATAAATCTTAAAGAGAGCTCTATTAACATAAAAAATTCAAAGGGCAGAAAAAACAGGGTAGTCTATTTTAATAAAGATTTAAGAGATCTCCTATATTTATATAGAAAATTAAATGGAAAATATATAAATGCTCTAATCAGGGGAGCACATGGAAAAAGAATAACAAAATGTTCACTACAAAATATAATATCTAGAATTTTTAAAGAGTCAAAAACTTACAGAAAAAATCTTACCCTTCATAGTTTAAGGCATACATATGCAGAGAGACTAAGAAGGAAAGGGGTAGATCTACCAACAATCAGCAAGCTTCTGGGACACTCAAGGCTTGACACCACTGATATTTATCTGCATGTAAATAAAGATGATTTTAAAATGGCAGTATTATAGTGTAAGGTGTTAGCAGTATTAAGCCTAATAGAGCTTAAGCCTATAGATTATATTATCCATGAGAATAAAATCGAATTTGAACCTATCAAATATTTTGTAAATGCCAATTGGTATGCACACTCATCTGGCTGCCCCAAGAATTGAAATTTCGAACCAATTTTTTAAGGAAATAATAAAAATAAAAGAACTTTATAAATAAATTTTAATATAATTATGACAATTAATGATAACAATTCTAATAAAACTTCAATATATTATCTTAAACTTTTTTATATTTTCCAGAAATTAAAGAAATAAGCTATCTCTTATTCTTTTTTAACTCCTTAAAATGTGATATTACCTCCTCCATGGATTTTTACTTCTACTTCAACAGCTTTTTGTAGTTTTCTATTTTTACCTTTACCAACATAATATGGATAAACATAGTTAGGATTTTTATTAATTTCCTGCATCATAAATCCACTAATATCAATTGCTACCTTTTCTGCTTTTTTAGAAAAATACCATGAAAAATACCATGTAACAGCAATGGAAACAATAATAGCGATTACAACATTATACAATATCTGCATTTCATCACCTCCTATTTCAAATTATTATCCATACATCTGATATAAAAACCTACGCAAATTATCTCCAATAGTTTCTTAAAATATATTTTTATTATCGGAGTTCCCTTTTTATTATATGAATCAATTGCTAATTTGATCTCATGTTCTGTTCCTGATTTGGAATCCGTTAATGGTGTACCAAACCTTTTATAAAATAAAGCAATTACAATATCAGAGTTCTCGATTTTTAAATCTGAATCAATCACTCTTTGTGGACCTCCTAAGCTATAACTTGCAGAAACATCTACATCCCAAGTATATAATTCAAGGATTTTATTACTATCTTTAAACATACCATTAGTCTAATTGATAATATTTTTTATAGCTATTTTCTCTCTATCTACATCGTTTAGAGATATTAATATAACCTTATAACAATTTTTTAGGTACCATGTAAGTACTCCTAATAATTTATTTAATAAAAGTTTCAATACGAATTATATCCATACCTTTCTTTCACCTAGGATGTTGAATACAAATAAAGTCTCGTCTCCAGGTTTAGATTTTTTATAAACCATTTCATATGCATTAAACAATACTTCTGGTTTAATGAAATCAGTTCCTACTCTCATAATAAACGTAAGAGGTACATCGATAAAAAAATTATTTCTTTTTAGCTTGAAACATACTTCATCTATCTTTTTTTGGAAGATATCTTCTGTAAATATATCTGGAATTATTTTTTTATTCTTTTTGACGGTCTGTTCGAAATAATCACTCTGTTCTAAGACTTCCCACCCTCTTTTATTAAAAAGCCTTTTTATCTCAGAATAATTTATAATAGATGATAATAAATAATTTCCGTTTAATAGACCCATTATGTTCTCTATTTCAAAAGGGTATATTGAGTAAGGAGTACTATTTCTAGCAAAATCACCTCTTTCATTATAATAAGTGTCAAAATTCGAAATAGGAAGCACGACATCATCTTTCTGGAAATTACTTATACCTTCAAGATCTAGATCAATATATTTTTTCCACTTGTTAGTATTTCTTGATAACTTTAAAATATCAAAACATGAAACTCTTAAATAATTACCAAATTCTTTGTATGAATACAAATCTTTCTTGGATGTGTTTATTAAATCTTCAATCTTATCTAAATTATTTGTAAATTCTAAGTCTAGGGGTAAAATCTTGACTGAGATTTCATTTGTGATTATCATTCTTTTATTTTTTGCTATCTGCGCAGTTATTAGCTTTTTAACCTGTTTGCTTACCTTAGTTTTTGGATTAGATTTAATTCGCTCATTTATTATATTGAGATTAATAATCCTTTTTCCTTGCTTTTTTAATTCATGAATAATCGTCTCCTTTCTTTTTATTTCTAACAAATCCCCAAACCTTAAATAATTAGTAATATCATTCAATAATACTTTTGAATCATTGTGTAATACTAATTTTAGTGCTTCAATTTGAGTGTTTTTATAGCTGCGAGTTGATAATTGCACTGAGGATGAATAACGTCTTTCTTCAGACATAACCCTTAAGAAAGTTCTATCAAAATTCAATGTTCTCCAAGCAATTCCATCAGCAATTACTTTTATTATTCTCATTAAATGTTTATGTAGTAAAATGCTGTAATCGTAGTTTAGACCTGAATTTTTTCCTTTTTGTTTTCCTTCCTTAATAGCTTTTTCTATATTGGACATAGATTCTACAATTTTTAACTGTAAAAAGATTAGGTTCAAAGGGTCTTCATTTAAGTCTTTTTGTCTGCTAGTAAATAGTACTTTTTCCTTTAAATGTTCGATCCATTCAATAAAATATTTATCGTTAATTATCTTTACTATGCTAAAGTCATTATAACCATTTGAATTAACACTCATAATATTTTAAATATTTGGAATTAAATTTTATGTAATCAATTGATTTTTAGATATAATAATTCTCATTTAATATAATCTTTCGTAAACTGTAATAATTTTATATATTAATTATATATTAATTTTAAACAACTTTTAAGTATTTATAGGTAATAAAATATTCTTAAAAGATTGTTTAGCAAAAATTAATCTTGTATTAAGAAATACCTCTTTTTTTGTTAAACTCATAGTATAAGACTCTACCATTTTCCTTGCTAAGAAAATAATTATGAAAAACTTGATAATCACTATCAAGATTATACTTTTCAAAACAATCCCCTAAGTTTAAATCTTCATAAATAATCTCAGGACGTTTCAAATTTTTTGATGTAAAATATGCCTTTTTCCTCATAAGTCTTTCATCAATAAAATTTTTATTCATATATTTAACTATGTATGCTCCCACATTATCAACAGGCTTTCCTTTATTTGCTTTAAGTAGATCATTAATCCATACAAACCCATTACTCCATATTTTTTCAAGATCAGAATGTTCAATACAATTATAGCTGGCCTAAGGTGTGAAATTTCGAACCAAATTTTTGAAGATTTAAAAAGAATAAGATTCTTTTAAATATTAAAATAAAATATTTTTTCCATTTAATATATAATATATTCTATAGATTATTTAAAAGGATAATACATGAACAAAATTTACACTACTGTTTCACATCCTGATGGATATCAGGGTTTACCTTGGTTTGAAATTCGGTAATACTGAATAACGAAAATAGAGCCAGAGCTTGAGTTGTCTCCCCCAAGGTGTGAAATTTCGAACCAGTTTTTAAGGGAATTAATTAATTTTAAAGACCTGTTTAGTAATCAAATATTATAAATTGATATAAAAAATTAAATACAACTATTATTTATTACCTTTTTATAAAAACTACAAAACAACTTAGAAGTATTTGTCTATAAGACTTATCCCGATCTCGGCACCGTCTTCAAAAATATCTTTATATTAGATGAATCAATATATAGTAAACCAGATATCGCTTTTATTAATAAAAGAGTTTATACCAGAGTTAATAAAACATAACATTTTAAACTATAGATAAATCCTAAATCATTAGTCTGGGTATTGATGTTTTAAATTGGTTTAATATCTATATTTTATTCTCTATTTCAATCTCTTCAATCTCTTCATTTATCAAAAGAGAATTATAGTTTTTACCACTAATAAGTTTATATAGATATTCCACCATGATAAAATAGTTTTGGAATTATATATATGAAATATTACTTTTTATATTAATATTATTTCAAAATATTACTATGTCAAAATATTACCTGCTATCTGGATTAATTTTACCAATGAGAGAAAGTGGTACGCTTCATGGATTTAGCAAAAGAACATCTATAAGAGAAAAACAGAAGGCATATGAAGAGTTTGCTGCACACGATATCAATAGCAGTGTTAGTAGTACACCACCACAAAACTATACTTTTCTGAAACTATCTAAGACAGACGAAGTTAGGGTAGTTTATTTTGACTATGATTTTGGAAATTTTTTAATAAAAACTAACTCAAGGGTATCTGCATACAACATAGCAAGCATTATTTATGGTTTTCATTGTTTGTATAGATCTTGGGTTCCTGATCCTGATAACTCAATTTACAATTTACAGGAAATAAACAGGATCCCAAAATATGATTGGACTATTAAAGATGTAATAGGTGCTTTAGATGAGAAAATACATTCTTGGTATGGTGTTCCAGAATCATGTGAAATGAAATCGGGATTTGAGGTTAGTAATTTTACGCATGATAATTTAAAAATTTTTCTAATTTTTCTTCATAAGAACAATGACATAAGAGAGGTATTAGATCATTTACTAAAAAGCATCCAAATCTGTGGTGGAGTACCCAATTCAAGTTATTATCATTTTAACTATGTCGGTGATAGAAAGTTAGAAAGTAGAGCTGTGCTCAATAAAAGATATTTTGAGCATAGAGTTACCTATGAAACTTCGTTTATTGCAGCTTTTAAAGGTATTGAAAGATTTTTTAAAGTTGCAACAATTAATAAAAATAAAATTAATGATACTTTTAGAAATGTCACCTATGAAAATGTTTCACCTAATACAATTTATGCAAGATATTTTGAAATCTTTTCAGGCTATAAAAAACATATTAAATATAAAGACCTGATAGAACACTTTTTAGAATTGAGAAATTCAGTTGCTGCACATGGTAATTTAAAAGATCCAAAAAGAAAAAAAATCATTGAAGATAATATAATAGAAATACAAGCATTTTTAACAGAATTATTAGGAAAGGCATTTTACCCATATAGAGACAAAATAAAAATTTTAAATATTTTAAATAATTTATTAAAAAAAAGAAGATATGAATAAGGAAATCGTAGTTGAATCCAAAAGTAAGATATATGATGAAAATAAAGTTTATTGAAACACAAGATTTTGGTATATTTATAAATGTAATTATTTAATATTATTTCTTAGATCGTTATCGACATAGGATATGATTAATAAAAGAATTTTAAGGATTAAAGATCATTTTTCTTCAATTTTAATATCTTGGTCTAAAAAAATTAGTAAGTTAAAAAAATTACCAGCATATATTATCATTATATTTATTTTATTTATTATAGGCATACCTGCCACAGTATTTTCATATATAAACTTTATAGAGCCAAGAATTCAAAAAGATAATTTTGAAAAAGAATTACAAGAAGATTTATCTATTATAATAAATAAACTTGATGTTAATGGACTAGATGATGCTTTGTTAGAAAAAATAATAACTGAAAGAAATAACAGGATAATAGAGTTAGAAGAACAAATAAATAAGTTAAAATCTATTCCAAATAATTATAAAGAGAATTTAAATATTGCCTTGAAAAATAAAGACTATACTAAAGCAGAAGAAATTATAAGAGAATTAATTGAAACATCAAATATAGAAACATCTACTTTATACTATAACTTAGGAAATATTTATTACATCAAACTAGATTTTAAAAATGCATTAGAAGCATATACAGAAGCATCTATTCTTAAACCTAGTGATTATATATTCAAAAAAGAGATAGGAGAAGTTCTCATCATATTAGGTGATTATAATAATGCAAAAATATATTTAGAAGATGCCTTAAACCTAAAAATTATCGAAAAAGAAAATGAAGATCTTGATACAGCAAATATTTTGGAGTCCTTAGGGATTACTTCATTCTATCTTAGTGATTTAGATTTATCAATAGAATATTATGAGAAATCATTAAATATAAAAATTAAAACTTTTGGAGATTTTCATCAAGAAATTGGTTTTACTTTATCAAATATTGGAAGTGTTTGGCTTTCCAAGAATGATTATGATAAAGCAAAATATTATTATGAAAATTCACAAAAAATACTTATAGATATTCTTGGTGAAGAGAATTTTTATTATGCAAACTTAATTAACAATCTTGGTGTACTTTATAAGTCTATGGGTAATTATAATGATGCAATTCAAAATTTTTATAATGCTTTAGAAATTAAAGAAAACGTTTTAGGAGAAAACCATCCAGCACTTATTAGTACATTATTAAATATAGGTTCAATTTGGGCAAGCCTTGGAGAATATGACCGAGCAATAGATTTTTTGAATCGATCTCTAATAATTGCAGAGGGTTTCTTTGAAGAAAACCACCCGATTCTTGCAGAGGTTTATGAAGAATTTGGTCATTTATATATGAATAAAGATGACCTTGAAAGAGCAAAATATTATTATGAAAAATCCTTAATAATTAAAAGAGAAATTTATGAAGAAAATGATTATCCCCTTTTATCAGATTATAATAATTTAGGATATATTCTATGTTCAATAGGAGAAATTGATAAAGCTCAGTATTACTTAGAGAAAGCAAAAGAAATTCTCAATTCTAATTATAATGATAATAATCTTTCTTATGCTATTGTCCTGGGAAATTTAACAGAAGTATATTATAAAAATGGAGATAAAAAGAAAGCAGAAGAATACTTTAAAGAATCTCTTGATATTATGTTAAGATTTATTATCGATTCTAAACCAGATTTAGCTATAGAAATTCAGAGATTGGAAAATATTTGGAATTCTTTAGGAGAGTATGATAAATCTTTATTTTATCAAAATAAAATTTTAGAAAATAAGATTAAAGCTTATGGTGATCTCCATCAAGAGGTTGCTATTTCTTACGGATTAATAGGAGATACTTTTTTTTATAAAGGTAATCATGAAAAAGCAATAGAATTTTATCAAAAATCTCTAGAAATATATTTAAAAATGTCTGATAGTGTGGGAGAAATAGGTAGTGCTATTTGTTATGGAAAGATTGGTACAGTTTTGGACACAAAAAATGAATATAAAAAAGCAAAGATTTATTATGAAAAAGCGTTAGAAATATTTCAAAGTCATTTTGGCTCAGATAATGATTACACAGTTAAAATAAAAAATCTTTTAGAATCACTTCCAGATAAAGAGTTAAATTAGTTAAAAGCTTATATATGTTATTTATAAATCGACACCTTTTTATAATCCCCATACTATTTAATCATATTCTCAATATATTTATTAGCCACGATTTCAGGTTCTTCATCTTTAAACTCAAGGTAGTTTTCAATACAGTCATCAGAGTCACTATCATCAACCTTTACGTTATAAAGCTCTCCATACCTGTTTTAACCTTCTTCTTTTAAGTCCAAATATAAATCTTTAAATCAGCATTTATTTTAAAAACTTTACATTTTACTTTTTATAAAAACAATTGCATAATATGACTACAAAAAAATTATTTAATAATACATAGCTATGAAAATATTAAATTACAAAATACTTCTAAAAAAAGAACCTGAAGGGGGATTTACAGTTTTTGTGCCTTCCCTACCTGGTTGCATTACATATGGCGATACACTTGATGAAGCAATAGAAAAAGCTAAAGAAGCAATTGAACTATATATTGAAAGTTTAAAAGCTCATGGTGAAGAGATACCTACTGAAGAAAATATACTAGAATACACTCTATCAGTTAATACAAATGCCTAAACTACCCTCAATTACACCAAATAAGATTACTAAGATACTTAAATCCAAAGGCTTTATACTGGATAGAATAAAAGGTAGCCATCATATTTATTACTTGCCGAAAACAAAAGTAAGAGTTGTTGTACCATTCCATAAAAAAGACTTGCCGAAAGGTACCTTCCTTGCAATTTTAAAAAGCGCGGGATTAGATAAAGAAGAATTAGATAGTCTTATTTAATAATGGTCTGACAAATAGAATTTCCCCCCAAATAATTCTTGTACTAAATAGAAAAAATAAATTGAAAAATTACTTATCCCCTGTATAATTAAATCTGTACAATTTAGCTCTTACAGTGTAAAAACTGTAAGGATCTCTAAGAAATGTATCCTACCTAGCAGGTTTATAAGGTAAAAAATAGTTGGAGTTAGCCTATAAGCCAGGAACTATCCTGCCTGTACCGTCTGCAGGTTACAGGGAGTCTATCTTAATATCAATCCATTCGGCTCTAGTAATAGTACATTTTCTCTAAG